>Ga0214919_10012896_pt1 | contig 10201 bp, 6 predicted proteins | sample LL1503_MetaG_FD_177994 | JGI IMG/M metagenome (GOLD analysis project Ga0214919, IMG submission 177994) | Freshwater microbial communities from Lake Lanier, Atlanta, Georgia, United States - LL-1503 | ecosystem: Environmental > Aquatic > Freshwater > Lake | place: USA: Georgia | collected 2015-03-15 | reverse complement strand
GCCGCAGCCACGCCGCCCCCGCCTCCGCCGCCCAAGGGTGTCGATCAAGGCGCGACGGCGGTGAAGCCCGCGACCGGTCCCGGCACGGTCGCCGCGCCGACTCCGCCGCCGCCTCCGCAAGGGGTGGGGCAGGAAGCCACCGCCGTGAAGCCGGCCACGGGTCCCGGTACCGCAGCCACGCCGCCCCCGCCTCCGCCGCCCAAGGGTGTCGACCAAGGTGCTCCGGATGCCGCCCCGGTCGCGGGACAAGGTTCGCCGGCGCCCGTGACACCGCCGCCGCCCAAGGGCATCGGTTCGGTCGAAGGCGTGAAGACTCCCGGCACCGGCCTGATCCGCGCCGTCGAGGGCGTCGCCGGCATCGACACCGACAAGCTGCGCAACCTGGAGGCCGCCTTGATGGCCAAGCCCACCCCGGTCCAGGAGCAGCCCAAGGCCAAGGCGAAGGCCGCGGCCCAGTTGCTCCAGAAACCTGCGCCCGCGCCGAAGCCGACCGAGGAGAAGACCGACGGCCGCTCCGATTTCCAGGAACGCATCCCGGATAAAGGTTCCTGACCCCCTTCGCTTTACCAGACCACCCCATGAAACGTCTCCCCTCCCTCCACCGCGCCGTCCTGGTCGCGTCCTGCGCCCTTGTCTGGGGCGTCGCGCTCGTCGCCCAGCAGCCCGCGGCCGAACCCGCCGCGCTCGACGCCAAGACGCTGCGGCAGTATGAGAACCTGCTGAACTACAAGTTCTCGCGCGACCTCAACGAGGTCTTCGGCGCGCTCGAGAAGACCGCCAAGGACGACCCCCGTACCCCGGTCGACGTCCGCTTCCTCCAGTCTTTCCGCCTCGGCGATTGGAAGCGCGTCCGCGCCGAGCTCCGCCTGCTGCCGAACGACCTCGCCCGCCGCATCTACGACAAGATGCTCAACGACCTGCTGGAGCGTCGCCTGATCGCCCTGCGCCTCGACGACGCCCTCGCGCTCGTCGACGCCGTGCCGGGCGAGCTGACCGACGACGAGGTTCGCAAGATCGGCCAGCTGCTATCCAACGTCCTCGCCCCCGGCGACGCCTTCTGGCTGTCCGAGCGCCTCGCCAAGGGGACCGAACAGCTCGGCGGCGCCGACCCCGCCAAGCGCCTCCGCACCGCCCGCATGCTCATCGCCGGCGGCTTCAAGGAGCTCGCCAAGGCCTACTTGCCGGACGCCGCCGCGCTCGAGAAGATCCAGGACGAGACCGTGAAGGCGGAGTTCCAGGCCTTCCTCTCCGCCGAGGAGGCCACCGACGCGCAGCAGCGCGACCAGGTGCAGCGCATCTGGGACGAGAACATCCGCCTGCTTTCCCGCGACCGCGTCAACGACTGGGAGCGCACCAAGGCCGGCGCCGCCCTCGCGCGCATCATGATGCAGGTGCCGCCGAGCACGCTCGGGCCCTCCTTCCGCGCCTTCCTCAAGGACCATCCCGAGAGCGCCGTGTCCATGGTCGGCGGCCTCGTGCGCAAGGTGCAGAACGAGTCCCGCGGCGACCCCGCGGTGCGCGCCGACAACCTGCGCGCTCAGGCGACCCTCGCGAACCTGCTGGTGGAGCAGGTCGACGTGACCCAGAAGCCGTGGGACCAGTATGTCCAGATCATGGCCGAGACCTGGATCACGGAGGCTGAGGCCGCCTTCGCCCAGCGCAACAACGGCGGTGCCCGCCAGCGCGGCGGCCGGGGCTCCACGCTCACCGGCGAGGACCTGCTGACCTTCGCGCCCACGGGCAAGTGGGTCGCGGCCCTCACCCCCGAGGTGCGGGGGCGCTTCGACGCCGCCTTGGCCCACGCCATCCTCGTCAACGCCGACTTCGACGCGGCCTCCGAGCGGATCCTCGAGCTCAGCAAGCGCCACCCCCAGGCCGCCATCGCGCTCGCCGAGGACTTCATCTCCGCCTGGGCCCAGGCGCACAACCCGCAGCTCCCCGAGGAGCTCCGCAAGAAATACGGCCTGCCCGAGGAGACCCGCATCCCCGTCACGCCGGTGATGATGGAGCGCAACATCGACAGCCTTGCCCGGATGATGGGCCTCTTCCGCCAGAACGGCATCGCGCCGCGCGATTACAACCGCGTGGTCACGGCCTTCGACCTGGCCTACAGCAACGCCGAGGCCTACCGCGAGTCGCACCTCGAGAAGGTCTTCGGCCCGATCCCGCAGCTGAGCGAGCAGGTCTTCTTCCTCATCGCCCAGCGCATGCAGGCCAACCTCTCCGACCGCTGGCGCAAGCCCGAGACGCAGAAGGTCGGCCTGACGCGCCGCACGGACGTCCAGACCTACGAGATGGTCTCCGCCGGCTACGCCCAGACCCTGCGGATGGTCGACCAGTGGCTGGCCGGTCGCGCCGATAGTTCCCGCGCGCTGGCCTTCGCCGGCGGCCTGCTCTGCGAATGGGGCGATTACGAGTTCTTCCAGGAGATCGCGCCGATGGACACGCAGAAGCGCCTTCTCGCCTACAAGGAGCGCAACCTGCAGTCGCAGGAGTATTTCCAGCGCGCCGTCGACGCCTACGGCCGCGAGGTGCTCCGCAAGAACCCGGCCGACTATTCGATCGACATCCACCTCGCCTGGTTCAACAGCCTCCTCGGGATCGGCCCGAACGGCCACCTGAACCTCGGCAAGACGATGAACCGCGCCTCGCTCGGCCGGATCCGGACCTCCCTGCAGGCGCTGCCGGGCAAGGCCGCCGCCACCCACCTGAGCATGCTCGCGAAGGTGCTCAATGCGCGCCTCTCCGATGAGCGCGAGCCCCTGCACGAGGACCTCAAGTACCGTTACCTCGCCAGCGCGCTCGTCGTGACCAAGGACGACCCCTTCACGCTGGGCCTCCAGAAGAAGGTCGCCTATTTCGACGAACTGTTGAGCGAGATCCGCCTGCAGACGCGCGTGGACGGTCCGAACACCGTCGGCGTCGACCAGGAATTCGGCATCATCGTCAGCGTCGTGCACACCGAGGCCATGGGCCGCGTCGCGCGCTTCAGCCAGTATCTCAGCAACGAACCGTCGGCCGCCCCTGCGGGCGGCCAGCCGAAGGCGAAGACGCGCCGCTCGCTGACCCCGCGCAAGGGCAAGGACTCCGCCGGCGCCCGCGACGACTTCGAGATCGCCCTCACCGAGGCCCTCGCCCCGTTCTTCGACGTGCGCTCGATCACCTTCTCGGCACCCGACGTCAAGCCTCGCCCGAGCGCCCGCCCGGGCTGGGAGGAGACCACGCTCGCCTACATCCTCGTGAAGGCCAAGGACGCCAGCGTCGACAAGGTCCCGCCGGTCTCGCTCGACCTGAAGTTCATCGACCTGTCCGGCCCCGTGACCATCCCCGCCTCGTCCGCCGAGACCCTGCTGAAGGTCCAGCCCGGGCTCGTCGCGCCCCGGCCGGCCCAGAAGGTCGAGGTGCTGCAGACCCTCGACACCCGCCAGTTCGCCATCAACGGCGCGCTCTCGCTGGAGATCAAGGCCACCGCCCAGGGGCTCGTGCCCGAGCTCGACCTCCTGCTCGACCTCGAACCGCTCCGGAAGGTCGCCGAGATCCGCCAGGTCAGCCCGCACGAAGGCCTGCTCATCCGCGAACTAAGCACGTGGGGCGACCAGGTGGGTCCGCGCTCCGAGCGCCTCTGGAGCATCACCCTCGACGCCGACAAGATCCGCGCCAAGGACCAGGCGACCGAGGTGCCGTTCCCGCCCGCCCGCTCCAAGGATGTCGCCGTGGTCTGGCAGACCTATCAGGACCAGGACCTCAAGGTCCTGCCCAAGCCCTCCGTGCTGCTCGATCGGGTCAAGACCGCCCCGGGCGCCGGCCTCGTCGCCGCCGCGGAGGAGACGCCGGCCTGGGCCTACGCCCTCGGCGGGCTCGTCCTGCTGGCCGGCGGCCTGTTCCTCGTGTTCCGGCCCAAGGGTCCGGCCGCGCCCAAGCCGCTCCGCGCCCGCGACGTCTTCAAGCTGCCCGCCAGCCTCGACGGCTTCGCGGTCGTGGCCCTGCTGCGCCGCATGGGCGCCAGCCCGCTGATGGCCCTGACCACCCCGCAGAAGCAGGAACTCGCCGCCGACCTCGAGCGCGTGCAGTCCGCCTGCTTCGGCGCCACCGCGGCGATGACCGAGGCCGACCTCAAGGCCGTGGCCGAGAAATGGCTGCGCCTCGCCCGCTGAACCAACCCTTACGAACAAACACCCCCACCTCCACCATGAAAGCCTCCTCTTCCGGCGTCGCCAGCGCCCAGCAATTCGTCGCCGATGTCCGCGGCCGCGTCGGCCAGGTCGTCGTCGGCCAGGACGTCGTCGTCGAGCGCGTGATGATCGCGATGCTCACCGGCGGCCACCTGCTGCTGCAGGGCATGCCCGGCCTCGCCAAGACCCTGCTCGTCAACACGGTCGCCAAGGCCATCCAGCTCGATTTCCGCCGCATCCAGTTCACCGTCGACATGCTCCCGTCCGACATCGTCGGCTCGGAGGTCATCGACCAGAAGTCCGGCGAGTTCCGCATCCACCGCGGCCCGATCTTCACCAACCTGCTGCTGGCGGACGAGATCAACCGCGCCGCCCCCAAGGTCCAGGGCGCGATGCTCGAGGCCATGCAGGAACGCAAGGTCACCATCGGCGGCCAGACGATGAAGCTGCCGACCCCGTTCCTCGTGATCGCCACGCAGAACCCCGTGGAGCAGTCCGGCACCTTCGAGCTGCCGGAGGCCCAGCTTGACCGCTTCATGCTCCTGCACCGCCTCGGCTACCCGACTCGCGACGACGAGCAGATGATCCTCCAGCGCCAGCTGGGGATGGGGCTGCGCAAGGAGGACGGCGGCGCCGTCCCGCGCTCGGCGTTCGACATGATCGACGACCGTCCGGTGGGCACCGCGGCCGACCTCGTCGCCGCGATGGAGGCCGTCCAGGCCGTCCACGTCAGCGAGGTCTTCCTCAAGCACAGCGTCGAGCTCGTGCGCCGCACCCGCGAGTCCAAGCTCCTCGATTTCGGCTGCTCCCCGCGCGCCGGCCTGGCCCTCGTCAACGCCGCCCGCGCCCGCGCGGTCATCCACGGCCGCGACTTCGTCACCCCGGAGGACCTCTTCGCCCTCGCGGAGGACATCGTCCTGCACCGCATCCGCGTGAGCTACGAGGCCTCCGCCGCCGGCCATACCGGCGCGCAGGTCCTCGAGTCCATCCTCGCCGGCCTCGGCTGACCGCATGCGCCGGACGCACCAGCTCACCCCCGACCCGGTCGATGCCCGGCAGTTCGAGGTCGCCGTCAAGCACCTCGCGAACAGCCTGGACTTCGGCCAGGTCGACTCCGTCTTCCACGGAGCGGGGCTGGAATACGCCCAATCCCGGCTCTACGTGCCCGGGGACGCGGTGAAGTACATCGACTGGAAGGTCTCCGCCCGCGTCGGCAAGCTGTTCGTCAAGGAGTTCCATGAGACCAAGCAGCTCCCGCTCTACCTGCTGCTCGACACCTCGGCCTCGATGTGCGTGTCCTCGTTGCCGCTCAGCAAGTACGCGTGGGCGATCCGCGCCGCGACCGGCATGGCCCTCGCCGCCCAGTCCGCGGTGACGCCCGTCGGCCTCCTCGGTTGCGGCGCCGCCGACCTCCACATCCGGCCGACGCTCTCCCGCAACATCGTGATGGAGTGGTCGCACCGCCTGCGCCGCCACGATTTCGCGGAGGCCACCTCGCTGGCGCGCCGCGCCCGCGAGCTGGCGCCGTCGCTCCGGCGGCGCACCACCATCGTGGTCCTGAGCGACCTCCACGACCCGGGCTCGCTGGAGGCCCTGCAGGTGCTCGCGCAGCAGCATGACTGCGTCGTCCTGCATTTCGAGGATCCCGCCGAACGCGGCATCGCGGGGGCGGGCTTCTTCCGCGGCCGCGAGGCCGAGTCCGGCGAGGCCTTCCTGGGGCGGGGGGGGCGTCCGTGGGTCGATACCTCGGCGTGGAAGGCCGAACTCACCCGTTTCGGCATCGATTACCTCCACCTGCCCACCGATGAGCCGATGGTCGGCAAACTCCGCCATTTCCTGAAGCATCGCGTCCGCGGCCCGGGCGCCGTCCGCTGACATGGCCGTCGAACCCGCCCGCTCTCCTTGGCGTGGCCGCCTCGCCGCGGTCGCCGTGCTCCTCCTGCTCGGGGCCGGCCTCTGGTGGCTGCTGCGGACGGACGATTCGCTCAATGTCCCGCTCGGCGTCGAGCAGGCCGCCATCGTCACCTACGGCGGCCCTCCGCTCATGGTGAAGCCCTTCAAGTGGGGCGTCGGGGTCAACCTCCGCATCGCCCAGGTCTCGGAGCGCGACGGCCTGCGGGTGTATGACATCCGCTACCTGGCCAACCGCGCGGGCACCTTCGACCTCAGGGACTACCTCGGCGCGGAGGACGGCCGGCCCTTGGAGGGGCTGCCCTCGTTCCGCTTCACGGGCGACCCCAAGCTCTCCAAGGACCTCGAGTCGCGCATCCGCGAAACCGAGCCCGCCGGGGTCGAGATCGGCGGGTATTACACCGAGACCATGGCGGCGCTCGGCGCGGCCTGGATCGGCTGGCTTCTATTGCTCATCTTCTATGGCCGACCCAAGCCGCCCGTCGTCGTTCCGCCGGCCCCGCCGCCGACCTTGGCCGAGCAGCTGCAGGCCTTGTTGGCGAGGGTGGAGCAGGGGACCTTGGACGCCGCCGGCGCCGCCCGGCTGGAGATGTTGCTGCTGCGCGCCTGGCGCGAGGGCCTCGTGTCCGCGGACGCCCCCATGGCGCAGGTCCTCGCCGCCGTGGCCGCCGGTGATGGGACCCGCGACGGCCTGCGCGCGCTGCAGGATTGGCTCCACCGGCGCGAGTCGGCCGTCACCCGCGAGGAGATCGCCGCCTTGATCCGTCCCCTCGCGCACCCTTCCGCGCCCGCGCCGCGCCCGGCGTCCGTCCCGTGATCTTCCTCCATCCCCAGTGGCTGGCGCTCCTCGCGCTCCCCGTCATCCTCGCCTTCTACGAGTGGGTGCGCCCCGGCCCGCGCGTCGCGTTGCCGTTCGACCATGCGCGGCCGCCCCGCGGTTGGTTCGTCCGCGGGCTGATCCTCGCCGCGAACTGCCTCCCCGCGGGCCTGCTGGCGCTCGCCATCCTCTTCCTGGCCCACCCCGTCACCTTCCAGCCGCCCGAGGTCGAGCGCCAGCTGACCAACGTCCAGATCGTCCTTGATACCTCGGGGAGCATGACGACCGCCTACGGCCCCCAGGGGGAGGGCAAGCGCACCCGTTTCGACGCCGCGATGGAGTCGACGCTCCAGTTCATCCGCTACCGCAAGGGCGACGCCTTCGGGCTCACGATCTTCTCGCGCAATTTCATCCACTGGGTGCCCCTGACGCAGGATGTCGAGGCCATCGCGCTCGCCCGCCCGTTCATCTCGCCGAACGTCTTCCCCGAGAACCTCTGGGGCGGCACGTTCATCGGCAAGGCCCTGCTGGGGGCTTCGGAACACCTCGCGGAACAGGCCCAAGGCGACCGCATGGTCATCCTCATCACCGACGGCGAGAGCAACGACATCAAGCCTCCGAAGGACTCGGCCGTGCTGGCGGAGCTGCAGGCCAAGGGGGTCCGCGTCTTCGCCATCCTCATGACGGACAAGCCCGTCGAGCCCGCCCTGATCGGCATCGCCCGGTCGACCGGCGGTGAGGCGTTCAACGCCGTGACCCCGGAGGCCCTCCAGTCGGTCTTCCAGCGCATCGACGAGATGAAGAAGGTCGTCGTCCTGCAGAAGCAGCCCAAGGCGGCCGATTATTACGACCCGTTCTTCGTGCCCGCCCTGGCCCTGCTGGTCGCCGCGGTCCTCGCCTTGTTCGGCCTGCGTTACAACCCTTGGTGATTACCGGGGTTACATCTTTCGAACTCCCCCATGAACCTCCGCCTCCCCCTCATGCTCCTGGCCTTGCTGGCCGCCTCCGCCGCCTTGTCCGCCAAGGGGGCTTTCCCCGTGAAGAAGGACGACGCCAAGTCGGGCTCCTCGACCGGCGCCTCCACCAAGAAGGACAGTTCCGCGAAGAAGGAAGCCCCGGAAGTGCCGCTCCCCGTCGACCCCTTCACCAAGATCGACAGCGCGCTCACGGGCAAGGACGCCGAGGACCTGCATGCCGCCCTCACCGCCGCCGCGAGCGACCCCGCGGTCACCAAGGCCACCGCCGCCGTCGCCGCGTCGACCACGAAGGCCCAGGAGGCCACCGGCTCCGCCAAGGCGGCGGCCGTCGCCGCGGTCAAGGCCGACGTCCGGACGCTCTTCAACGCCGAGAAGGCGGCCATCCTCAAGGCGAATCCCAAGCTCGCCGCTTCGATCGCGAAGGTGGAGTCCGCCAAGGAGACGCCGCCCGCCAAGTAAGCCCGCGCATCGGGCGAACCGCGGGGCGGGCCGGATCCTTCGGCCCGCCCCGCCTGTTGCGACCTTACCAGATCCGGACGCGTTCCGCGGGGTCCAGCCACATGGCGTCGCCGGGCTTGGTGCCGAACGCCTCGTGGAAACGGTCGGTGTGCCGGAACACCACGTTGATCCGTTGCACCGCCGGGGAGTGGGTGTCGGAGCGCAGCTGCTTCGCCAGGTTCTCCGGGCGCACCTGCCCCGCGAAGCTGAAGGCGTAGGCGAGGAAGAAGCGCTGCAGCGGCGTCTGCCCGTCGATCTTCCGCCCGGAGCGGCAGGCCTCGGTGCGCTGGAACGCGTCCAGCGCCAGCTCGACGCCCCCGAGGTCGGCGATGTTCTCGCTGAGCGTCAGGCGACCATTGATGTGGAGGCCGGGGAGCGGTTCCTCGCGGTCGTAGCTCGCGATCAGTTTCTCGCACCGCCCACGGAAGGCCTGCTCGGTCGCCCGGGACCAGCCCTCCTCGAGCCGCCCGGTCGCCCCGTAGTGGCGCCCGGAGTCGTCGAAGCCGTGGGTCAGTTCATGCCCGATGGTCGTGGCGATGTAGCCATAGAGCACGGCATCATCCAGCTCGGCGCCGGCGTACCCCGGGGCGGCGAGGATGGCGGCGGGCAGGACGATCTCGTTGTTCAGCGGGTTGTAGTAGGCGTTCACCGTGTAGGGGCGCATGCCCCATTCCTCGCGTTCGGGCGGGCCGCCCACGCGGGCGAACTCCCGGCGGAGGTTCCAGGCGTGCACCTCGACGAGGTTGTCGGCCAGCCGGCCCGGCCCGATCGCCGCGTCCTCGTAGAGCCGCCACTTGTCCGCGTAGCCCACGCGCGCCTTGACCGCGGTGAGCTTGCGGAGCGCCCACTCGCGGGTCGCGGCGTCCATCCAGGGGTTGGCGCGGAGTCGCTCCGCGAAGACCGCCCGGACGTTCTCGGCCACGCCGCGGAACCGCTCCCGCTGGGCGGGGCTGAAATGCCGGGCCACGTATTCGCGCCCGACGAGGTCGCCGATGGCGCCGTCCTCGATCTTCAGCGCGCGCTCCTCGAGGCTGCGTTGCCGCTTGGCCCCGGAAAGCACCGTCCCTTCGAAGAGGAAGGCGTCGGCCGCCGTGCGTCCGTTCAGGACGTCGGCGAAGGCGGCGATCGCCTGGAAGCGGAGGTAATCACGCACCGTCGCGGCCGGCGTGGTCGCGAGGATCTTGCCCAGCCCGGTCACGAACTCGGGCTGGCCGACGACCAGGTGCGTGGTCGCGGGCGCGCCGGCGCGGCGCAGGACCTCCGCCCAGCGCAGCCCGGGCGCGAGCGCGTCGAGCTCCGCGAGCGTCAGCTTGTGGTAGTTCTTCTCCGGATCCTCGAGGTCCTCGAGGGCGCGGGAGACCTCGGCCAGCCGCGTCTCGAAGGCGAGGATGTCCCGGGCCGCCCCGGCCGCCCGGTCGGGGGCGTAGCCCAGGTGGGCGAGCAAGCGGGCGACGTGCGCGGGGAAGGCCTCGCGCACGCGGCGCGTCTCCGGCTCGGTCCCGAGGTAGTAGGACTTCTCGGGCAGCGAGAGGCCGGCCTGGCCTTGCAGCACGACGACCTTGTGCTCGTCGCGCGCGTCCTGGTCCGCGCCAAGGCCGACGTAGGAGCCGACGCCGGCCCGGGCGAGGTCGGCCGCGACCTCCAGCAGCTGCTGCGGGGTCTCCGCCTGGTCGAGCCGCGCCAGGATCGCGCGCACGCCGGCGGGAAGCTCGGCGGGGCCCGTCTCGAAGGCCAGGGCGGAGCGCCAGAAGTCGGCGATCTTGCGCTGCGCCGGGGTCAGGTCGCCGCTCGTCGACAGCAGGTCGCGGTGCAGCGCCAGTACATCG
>Ga0214919_10012894_pt1 | contig 10203 bp, 12 predicted proteins | sample LL1503_MetaG_FD_177994 | JGI IMG/M metagenome (GOLD analysis project Ga0214919, IMG submission 177994) | Freshwater microbial communities from Lake Lanier, Atlanta, Georgia, United States - LL-1503 | ecosystem: Environmental > Aquatic > Freshwater > Lake | place: USA: Georgia | collected... | reverse complement strand
TGGCTCTGGCTCTTGGTTCCCCCGTCGCTATCGTTCTCTCGACAACTATGCAACGTAAATATATACCGTTAAGAATATAATTAAGCCCCCGTCCATAATGGACGGGGGCTTAATTTTATACTAATCACACCTGTCTAAATGCCATTAATGCCGCGTGCGCCGCCGAGTTGCGCGCCCCTTGCCTTTGCACAACGTTCGGCCAAAGATCGCACACCCTATCCGTTTCCCCGAATGTCCTGTGGTCTTCGAGTCCGGAAAGTCACCCTTGCCCAGATCATCCTCATCTTCGTGCACAATGAGGGCACGTCCCAGCAAGTCAGATGGCTTAATGTCATGAATCAAATAGCTATACTGGGCAGCAGAGCCATGCATTTCTATATTCCCTAGATCCCCCGTATGTCTCGGCTCCTTGGAGCCCGGCACGGAACCATGGTCGCACGGCGTTCCGACATGAAAATGCTCGCAGGCACCCATGCATCCTTCACCACGCAGATCTCCTGCCTTGTGAATATGGAATCCGTGCTTGCCTTTCGGGAGCTTGGTAAAGGTGACCTTGAGGCGCGTAGCATGGCCGACTTGGGTGGCCACTGCTTCCCCTTGAATATCGTTTCCTAGAAAGACAGCGACGGTGTCGTACATAGACTCTTTAATATACTATCTGATAATAATAGAGTATAGTATGGAACATGTACCGCCTCATAGTGGTCTTAAAGGTCGCGTACTTACTGTTCCAAATGATGAACGCTACAATAAGAAGTTGCCTTCTGAGCTAAAACGTCTGCTACAGATATACAGGGATTCCTTGGCAGATATACTAGCCAAATTAATGTTATCCTATGATGCGGAGGAAGAATATGGTATACCTGTAGATCCTGAAACAAAAAAATTATCATTTGCAAAGATCATAGACTATCATAGAAGAATTACAAACATCATAAAAAATTTAAAGCATGATGTTCCATCCTATGTACCCTCTACATTGTCAAATACTAGAGAATTATTTAATGAAAAACAACAAGCAATTTATCAGGCAATTGCCAAATTAAATACTACAAAAGCGCATCCAGAAACAGATGCACAAGTACGTGCTCGATTAAAGTTATTTTCAGATGTTATACGTGCAACAAAATCAAGTTCAAATGCTATATTTCGTACTGTATTAGCGCCTACTGGCCGAGGAGACTCGGTAAATCTGAATGAAGCTCGTACAGCTGTATTAGTAGAACGCGGCAATATATCTCCTGAAGTATGTGGTATGGGTTGTATGCAACGAGGTAGACAATGGCCAAGATGGTTGCGAAGTATATTTGGCAGATCTACAGGAGGAACCCGCAAGCGCATCAGAAAATTAACTGCTACACGAAAACGATCAGCCTAATGCTCCACATCAAGCGCCTCCATCTCTCGCAGCGCCTGCGCATCCGCTATCAGTCGATCCTCCACCTGTGACCAGAGATCGCATCGCGGAAAGTTCCGTGCAAAAATGGATGCAAACTGCAGCATGAGCACTTCATGAATATCAATCTTGAACAGTTCTGACTCATAGGATTTAATGCACAGAGTTCGCAGCAAGCCAATGAGCGGATGATCAGGGTACCATTGCACGGCACTGTCCAGAATGACTTCGAATCGATCGGTAATTACAAACTTGGTGATTATCATAGAATCCTTGATAAAATCCGTCAGCATATCCTGGCCATCCAGGGACTTCGGATTCTGGAGTTCTTCCTTGACCGCCGTCATTCGTAGTTGGCGATACATGTATCGCCGCCATATCGGCAGCTGGAACTGCAGAGTCCGATAGGTCGACACATCTTCAATGCGCTGTTTTGTGGCACGGAGCTGCTCCACAATCGACATGAGCTGCACATCTGTGAATGGCCGATTGGTAAAAAGATTGATAGGTGCCTTTGGTTCAGGCACAGTGTATTGGCTGTGATAGAGATTCTTTCGAATGCTCTTATTGAGCGAATCGGCCTCAAAGATATAGCGGCGGCGATCCTTGCCAGAATAGACATAGATCGGTTCACGAATAGGGTTCAGGGTAACGGGATCCACGAAATCAGTTGACTTCTGATTCGCCTTGTGAACACGATAGGCATTGAGAAGTCGACGAAACTGATAGCGGAGGCGCAGTTCAATGAGATACTCCTTTACAAAGGCAATATAGAAGTCCTGGAACGGATGATTTTGTGCTGGATCAAAAGCGGCCGCATAGCTGGTACTCAGCTGTGTACAGCGACCCTTTATATTCATTCGCATAAGAGGGGCTATTTGCCAGGCATAGGTGCCTCTAAAAAGAGTTGTAACGGGCTTGAACGGATAGGCAGGATACTTGGCTATACATGGAGTAGGCGACATTCGCTTCTTTTTCTTCGGCTGCACCCGTTTCAACTTCTTAGACATCACTCTCCTTTCTGTATCATATCAACCAATCATTAAGTTCAGATCAGGCACTGACGATAAGAAAGAGCTGATTAGTCTCTTCTTTCCATGTGCCCTGAATGGAGCCGCTTGAATCAATGACATCGGTATCAAGGAGCCAGAGAGGTGGCAGATCACAGCGATCCTGAACTTTACGAACAGGGGTGACGGTAACCGATGTCTGCCTCTTGACTGCATGGTCGGCACAGAAGGCGATGCCCGTGATAGGGGGTCGGCGACAACGGGCGGCTACTTCACCCTGTTCCACGAAGGCAAGGCAGCAACTGGAGTCCGTGTCGAGAAGGGAGACGCGAAAGGAGTCTTTCGAAGGAAAGACGCGCTTTACCAGCTCCTTTTCGTTCACATGGAGGGTGGCGGCCATGTCCTTCACGAGGCGTTTTCCGTGGGCAAGAAAGGTGGCCTCCAAGGTCTCCCATAAGAGCCGGTTCACTTTATAGTCTCGAACTGTTGTCATAGGTTGCTTTCTATGACAAGAGTTCCATTTATCAAATTTAGTCTAGCTCTAATCTAAACGGTATTCAGAATTCTCTAGACAATGCAAGCGCCCCAGGTCGCCGTCTGGGGACCCGCCCTCTGGTCACTCTTTCATGCCCTGGCCTATCAAACCGGCAAAAAACCCCGTCTGGAGAACGAAGAGAAACGGCTCTGGCGGCAGTTCCTCCTTTCCTTGAGAGCAATTATACCCTGCCCTGCCTGTCAGAAGCACTACAATGACTACATTAAAATTCATAGTTGGACATCCGTGTTTGAACTAAAAGGTGCGGACTGGGGCGCAGCGCTGCAACGATGGTTCTGGACATTTCACAATGCGGTTCGATCCGAGAAAGGGCAGCCTCTCGAGTTTCCGGAAGAGAATCTAGCCGTCTATGCCGTTGGAAAGGCCGCCCTGGTTCCTTGGAAGCAGACATGGACGGAACATATGCGCCGCGGCTTGGCACTCCATCTGCTAACTCGTGACGATATGCAGCGTTCTCTCCGATTCCTGGAAGAACTGATTCTGCTTTTATTCTAAGCCCCCGTCGGCAAGCAGGCATAGGGCTGATTTGACAACGCATGCTGGCCAAGGAGCCGATTGGCCATGCCAAAGAGATCCGAAATACGGTGGTCGGCGATTCCCTTTAAGAAATAATACCATCCTACGCCACTAAATCCACCGCCCAGAACACCAATAATCATAGCCACGATTCCCTCGCATGGCATCATGAGACGCACCACAATGCAGACAATGGCCAATAGACTGATCACGGCCATTGCGGTGATTGTATTGGATTGGCGATTTGCGAACCCAGTACTCGTATTTATCGGATTTCCCTGTGAATCGTTTTCAGGCGTATCCGATGTAGCAACGGGCGTTGAATACATGAAATAGGCATTTGTCATGATGTAGCCAATAAAGAAGAAGGTCATCGGAATCCAGTATCCGATGCCTTGGGTCGGCTCCGATCGCTGTCGTTCCATTCCAAACTCGGCAGACGGAATCAGATCACAGGCCGATGCATTCGCATAGAGCTCGGTCAATGGAATCAGATTGAATGCATAGAGGATGGCTGGAAAGATCACGAGATATCCTACTGAAAAGAAGAGCATACCGTAGTTGGCTGTTAAAAGACCAATACTGATCATAATCCCCGCAATCGATAACGGAAGATTCTGAAATCCTGCATATAAGAAATATCGTATATCGGATATCAGTGTAAATGCCGTTGTTTTAATGGCGTCCATGCCTCTATTAGCAGCCGTTTTAATTTAGGCGCCTATTTGAGTCGGTACACAGGTATAGAGAACGCTGCTATCCGCTTTATTTGTAAGATAGGGGAGTCCTGCAAAATTGGTGCTCTCGACTCCAAATACACTCGTATTAATAAACCAGAAACAGGCGCCAGCAGCCATGCCTATGATCAGGGCGGCAACTAGACTTAGATGGGACGAGCAGCCCATGTTTCGTATATAACAGAGTGTCAATAGGAGAATACCAAAAATAATAGAAACAAGGGTGCGACTTGCCCAACTTGCGCCCATTGTATTCAACACGGTCGAATACTGGAAGGTAGACCCCAGCAGATAGGCCGTACTCGCCGATATATAGAACATAGGCATAGAGACAGCCCCTTCGTGCATAAAGAGCCGCTCCACTTCCAGGCGGGGGGCGAGAAACCCGGAACGGCACTTCGCAAATCGCTGCTTTTCTTCGTCCGTACCCCGTTTTACAGAAGGCCGAGGTGCCATGCTATCCGTGATCAGATTCACAACCTTGTAGAGCCCTGACGCCTCCAAAAGAAACACGGCAAATACACCATAGGGCAAATGCTGTGTAATCATATAGAGTACAATGGAGCCGAAGAGTGCCGAATCAGGGAAGAGTCGAATAATTTCTTGAACCACATCCCCTGCCCCGCCTGCAAAGGATGCCATCTTTTTATATGTAATTGATTCGGCACTTTGCGCCATGATCCCTAGTTGTTCCACGGATTAAATTTGATGAACTTTCCTGTATCCATCCTGTGCAAACATGGGCATTCCCTCTTATTACCGAAAATTAGTGAAAACTCATACCTCTCTTGTACGAAAGAGCCATCCAGGAACGATCGACTGGCTCTGGATGGATTTCAACTGCCTGATCTATCACTGTCTTAGACGGCCAGATCTGCGTCCGTATCCTGGATCTGCAGGGCGACTGATCTGGGAACAGGAGTTCTTGCAGTCCATTGTGATCTATACGAAAAAGGTGGTGGCGGAGGTGCGGCCGACGAAAGGGGTCTATATTGCCATTGACGGGGTGGTACCAATGGCCAAGATGCGCCAACAGCGGATGCGGCGATTCAAAAGCGCATGGTTGACGGAACATGGATTGGCGGAGGGACAAGAGGCGGGGAAGGAACGCTGGGATCAGAATGCTATCACGCCTGGCACGGACTTTATGTGTTCTTTACGACTAGCGCTGGAGAAAGAGGTGGCAAAGCATAAGGGCTGGCGCCTCTCCTCCTCAGATGAGCCAGGGGAAGGAGAACACAAGGTGATGGCGGAGATACGATGTAGCAGCTCATCAGCAAATCATGCAATCTATGGACTCGATGCCGATCTCATTGTTCTCTCCCTGTTGACCCAGGACACACTAAAAGAAAAGGGGATTGAGACTCGAATCCACCTCTTTCGGGAAGAGGTGGAGAATGGATCACTTGTCCGAAATGCGATGGGAGAAGAGGAGTTCCAGTGGTTCTCAATTGACACATTGAGAGATATTCTTGTGATGCGCACACCTATCCGTGATTACTGCTGCGCCATGTCCTTCTTGGGCAATGACTTCCTGCCCTCATCGCTCGGCCTCAAGATGCGCGAGGACGGCCATGACACCCTGTTAGATCTGTTGCATGCTCTTCATGCAAAAGGGCTGCGCCTCGTCGATTCCAAGGATGAGATCGATCAAACGGGATTGCAGGAGCTGTTACGACTCTTGGATCTGCAAGAGGAGAAGGCGATTGAAGCGTCTCTGAATCAGAAGATTCGGCAAGGACGCCCCTATGCTTCCGTAGAGCTGCCTGTCGGGGATCTGAACTGGGCTCTGAAGCAGCAGGCGGAGGCCTGCTTGATGGATGGCTGTCGCTTGCGACTCGATTGGCGTTCGATCTACCAGACCAAGTGCTTGCAGGACGGAATTGACACGAATAGGGTCTATGTGCAGGGACTGCATTGGATCTGGAACTATTACCGGGGCTTGCCGGTCTGCTACAACTGGTTCTATCCGTGGAATCTGCCACCGCTTTGGGCTGCTGTTGCCTTGGCTGCCGTTGCAGCCAATGCTCCTACGCCCGTCATTCGCGCAACGGACATTCTGCCGGTAGAGCAGCTGTGCCTCGTTCTGCCACCAGCCTCCTGGCATCTGATTCCGTCGGCCAAACATAGGGGATTGATGAAGAACGCTCCCTGGCTCTTTCCGAAGGAATTCCATTTCTGTTCCTTGGGAAAGCGTTGGTTCTGGGAGTGCGAGGCGAAGATTCCTGTTCCGTCTATTCAGGAGGTTAAGATGCTTGTGATTTAACTGAATCAATGTATAGATTATCGTCGTCTGCTATACAATTTTCTTTTAGATTTTTTCTTGCGAATTGTGCGACGTTGTCCACCTTTTTTACGATGATTCCAACGCGCAGCATTATTTATAATTTTACTATTTGCGTGTACAATAGGCGTGGGTCTATGTCGTGCTAAATTGGCAAAATTAGCATTGAATGTTGCATTGGCCTCATTTTCTGAATCAATCGATTTATTCCATTCAGTTTGAAAAACATTCCAGCTGTCAAGGAGCCACTTCTGTATTTCTGCAATGTGTACTGAATCTTGTTCAGAATATGTACGTTTAATACCCTTAAATTGTAATGCGTCTGGTAATAATTCTTTATAGAAACTATAAAAAGATCTACTAGAAAAATGGTTTAAGAATGGTTCTGTTGTATAATCCTGTGCTTCAACACGTCCTAATATTTTAGTAATATGTTTATCTTCTCCAATTTTTGTAGTTAAAAAAAATTCTTCTTGACGTAGCACTGCAAATACATATTCGGTCTCGTGTGTTATTAAAAAAATCCAATAATCGCACATATATCTCTCTTCTTCAGTTAAATTTCTGTATTGCGCACTATCTAAAAAATGCTTAACATTCTTTCTTGTTATTGATGATGTTCCAAGCTCCTTCTGTCGAATGGTTTTGTGGGCAAGATCATGCATAAAAAATTCTAAAGGGCTCATATTTCGGCCGTCTACATGTAAATAGTTTGTTGTAAATCCTACTAAATATATATCATTTGCTAAAGTTCTATTTAAGTCAGCTAATGATAAATTGAGGGGGGTCACAATAGGAGCTCCTTCTAATTTTGTCTCATCCGAGATGCAAAGATCTTTTAATTTAACCTGATAATCATCATGAAAACAGACGATGGGTAACAGTTTGTCATAAGAATCCCATTCAAAGTCCTGACTACGGAATGTGGGATACCATGATTCACCAATATTATTTAAAAAATAGTCTGCGCCTACAAAAGACGGCACTTTTGTTTCCCCCTGATCCCTGGCAATAATTGTAAATAAAATAGCGCACTGAAGACTTTTTATATTTAAGGATGTTATGGATACAGTTCTATCAGAAAATATATTCTCAAAATGGCGCCGATGCGTCGCATCCGACGATTTGGTTAATAATTTTTTTTTTACTAAATCATATAATGCCTGTAAACTTGCTTTTATAAATGGTTCTTTTGACTCTCCAGAGATTAATTCATCTATTATATAATTATATTGCTGGTCGTCTGCACTTTTTGTTGAAAATAGCATAGGCCCTAGTGGTGCAGCTGAATTACTCATCTACATTAAGTACAGTTAAGAATATAATTACGCCCCCTGCAAATTGCAGGGGGCGTAAATTTATACTAAGCGGTATCTAAATTTTTGACACCGACTTGCACCGGAGAATCACTAATTCTATCCATTCAGGAAGTTAAACTACTCGTCTAGTTCTTCTTCTGACTTTTCTTATTCTTCTGTGATTGTCTTTTACCATCCTGTTGCTGTTTACGAGATTTCTTACGACGTGAAATACGTAGTATACCCCCCTGCTGTTGTTGCTGTTGCTGTTGCTGTTGTTGCTGCGGCTTGCGTTTATTACGTAAAATACGTAGGTGGCGCCCGCCCTGACTCTGCTGCTGATTCTGCTGATTCTGCTGCTGACCCTGTTGATTCTGCTGTTGACCCTGCTGATTCTGTTGCTGACCCTGCTGCTGATCTTGTGATTGCTTACCTCCCATTCTCTACTAAGAGGGTGTGAGTTTGTTCTTGTAAAAGATCTGCCCTCCTTGAGGAGAGGAATGGGGCAGGGCGTCAGTCTGAACGCATTTGATCCAGCCCATGTACGGATCTATTCGAATGTTCTACAACTCAAATCCCCGCATCTCCGTGTGCAGATGATTCAGACATGTTTGGCCGGCGCTGAATATATGCAGAGCGCCAAGCGTGCCGGTATCTATAGCTACCTTCTCAACTATGTCGGAACGGTGCAGAGTGGATCCACGCCCCCAGCACTTCCGGGAGAAGGCCAGCAACAACAGCAACAACAAGCAGTGCCCCGATCCCTAAATTCCTTCCAGAACCCCATCGTCTATCCAAAACCGGAGGTTCAGTCCCTTCGGGATCGTGACCAGATGCAGGCCTACCAAGAGAAACCAACGAGTTCCTGGACACAGTTGTCCCAGACACCCCAGCAGAAAATGGTCAGCTACTTTTCGTCATGTCTGGAGGTTCTCGGAATCCAGGAGGAGATTGCCTTGACAGAAGAAACCCTCAAAAAGGCCTATAAGAGAGCCTCGCTCAAGGCTCACCCTGACAAGGGGGGATCGGAAGAACAGTTCGAGGCGATTACGCGTGCCTTTGCGTATTTGACGGAGATTCTGAAACGGATTCAGGGAGGGCGCGCTGGGGGACTGAAAGAAGTGGAGGCGCCCGTTGCTCTCACCTCGGGACGAACCGAGGAAGCCAAGTCTTGGCAGCATATTGAGCCCGTGCGGCTCAATTCCAAGAACCTGGATATGAATGCCTTCAACCAGATGTTTGAGAAGACGCACATGGTTGATCCGGATCATGATGGCTATGGGGACTGGCTCAAGGATGAGATGGCGGACAAGGGCTCTGCCGCAACCAAGTTTAGCGGCAAGTTCAATCGGGACGTCTTTAACTCAATGTTTGATGAGGAGGCGAAGAAGAAGGGGGTTAAGAGCCAGCAACTTATTCATCCTGAGGCCATGGCGATGACCTTGGCGCCGACCATGGGCTTAGAGCTCGGCCGAGAACGCCCTGACAGTTTTACGCCGGCACCGAATGCCAAGCACCAGTTCTCCGATCTCAAGGATGCCTATGTGCGAGAGGCAACCATTTCGGACAAGGTCTCTAATGTCCGCGTGGAAGCCCGGTCAATGGATATGTACAGGGCGAGCCGTGAAAAGGCGCCTGAACCGTTGTCCCATCACGAACAGCAGCAGCTTGCCGCTGCAGAACAGCAGATCAAGCAGAGGGAGCAGCAACGGCAAGTACGAGCCGCTGGACAGGGTGTTCTAGAGAACCAGTATTTTGAGCGGATGAAGCAGCTGGTGATTTCTGACAAATAGACCTAAAGCAGTTATAACTGTACTGTTCAGTGTTATGGACTCTGATTCCGTCGTTGTCTGGTACCAGCGTGATACGGGAGATTTTCGGGTCGCTGTTAATTCTGTTGCGGACGGCTACCAGATCACGGTGCGCGAATCGGATGAGCGCGATCCTCAGGAGCCCCAGGAGTTCACTTTCCAGAACTTCGAGCATCTGCAGAACTATCTGAATACCCTCCATGAGCAGGTGCTGAACGACCAGGACGGGAAGGCACCCGTCACGCATCTCCAGTATTCTGTCCCCTTCTTTCCGTCCGTCATTCTAACACTGGAGTCTCTGAAGAAGAATCCTGGCTATTTCTATCGCTTCATGCAGGCGCTGGAGTTCTATTTTAGCTAAGAGGGGACAAAAACTCGCCCTTCGGACGAGTTTCCTCCCCTTCAACCCCTGTTTGCTTAGAAGTACGGGGTAATTTTATACTAAGCGGTATTAAAAATGGGCATCTCCGATGCCCATTTTTAAGGTCTCATTAGCAGCAGTTCGTATAATTTTGACATTCAAGGGTTTATCTGTTCAGACACTGACTAGTTAATAATTATATATTGAGTTACGCGTGAGCAGCCTTAGATTTCG
>Ga0214919_10012893_pt1 | contig 10203 bp, 12 predicted proteins | sample LL1503_MetaG_FD_177994 | JGI IMG/M metagenome (GOLD analysis project Ga0214919, IMG submission 177994) | Freshwater microbial communities from Lake Lanier, Atlanta, Georgia, United States - LL-1503 | ecosystem: Environmental > Aquatic > Freshwater > Lake | place: USA: Georgia | collected... | reverse complement strand
CACGATGTCAAGAAACACGGCAAGAAGCAGCACGTCAAGAAGCAGCACGTCAAGAAGCAGCACGTCAAGAAGCAGCACGTTATCAATTAGCACGTCAAGAAGCAGCACGACAGCAATCAGCACGTCAAGACGCAGCACGTCAAGAAGCAGCACGACAGCAATCAGCACGTCAAGAAGCAGGTCAGCAATCAGCACGACGTCAATACGCAGCACGTCAAGAAGCAGCACGTCAGCAATCAGCACGTCAAGAAGCAGGTCAGCAATCAGCACGACGTCAATATGCAGCACGTCTAGATTTAGATAGTGATTTATATGAATCAGATAGTAATTCAGATGATAGTATTTAATTTATAAAAAAATTGAAAATAAAAGTTTATAATATTTATTAATAATTTATATGTCTTCTTCAATCACACCTGAACAACATAATAAATTAATGGAATGGGCAAAAATTCCAACAACGTCATTCATTTTACCAAATAAAACGCAAACCAAACCTATTATATCATCTCAGCTTAATACAAAGGAACAAGAACTTGAAAAACTAGAAAGACAGATTCAACAAGTTATTGAGGTTCGTTCTATAGAAGAAAGAAATTATCTATCTCAGCTTAATAGGAAGGAACAAGAACTTGAAGAACGCGAAAGACGAATTCGCCAAGTTCTTGAGCTTCGTTCTAGAGAAGAAAGAAATTGTATTGGTTATGTTTCTGGTGGTTATGTTTCTGGTGGTTATGTTTCTGGTGGTTATGTTTCTGGTAGTAGACCTATTGGTTATGTTTCTGGTAGTATACCTATTGGTCATGTTTCTGGTGGTTATGTTTCTAGCAGTGGTATTGGTTACAAAGAATCAACCCAGTCTCATCCATATAATTTTGTAGCTTCTGATTCATCTCGTGGTTTATCACGAATTGCTCCATATCTAGTTAAATTATAAAAAAAATATTTATTTTAATAATAAACTGTTTGTACAGGTCCTAATAAACCATAATCTAAATCTAATTCACGATAATGAATATGTTTTTGAATTACACGACCAGATGGAACAGAATACGATGTTCCTGAATCAATTAATAAATTTGCATTTCCGTTTTTATCTGCTATTGCAATACCTGAATTTGAATAATCACCATAAGCAGTTACTACATCTGGAATTTCATTTGATTTCTGAGGTAAGCTTGTCCAATAAGCTACTCGTGTATTAGGTTTTACTTTAACTGATACAGAAACATCTCCATTTTTTTTAATAACTGTTTGAATAAAAGCTAAAGATGGAAATGAAGTTTCATTTAAAAATGGTAACCATAATGTTTTTTTCATAAATATTTTAAGACCTGCTAATATAATTATACCATAAATTACTTTATCACCATATGTTTCTATTTTTAATAATTCATTTAATTTTAAATGAATCATAGTTATTAAATTATAACCTAATCCAATAGCAATATAATTAAAAGTAGCAAGTAAAATTATGATTAAACATAAATGATAAATCTTCATTTTTAATGAATTCATTATTTAAATATAGATTTTTAAATTAATTAATTAATTAATTTCAAAATATTTATTTTGCGTTTCTTAATAATATTCTACGAGACAAGTACCAATAACCTACAAATAATGCAGATATACCAATTACATAATTTACTTGATTAGGAAGTTTACTTAATAAATCATATCCAATTGATTTTAAACCAATATTTAAAGTACTTATTAAGATAATAATAATTACAATATGAAATATTAATGCTTCAATATTATTTCTTAATTGACGGACATGATTTTTTTTAGATTTAACTACTTTTTTTTCCTGACTGGATTTTTCCATTAAAAAGAATTATATTTTTATTTTTTTAATCTATTTTTTAAATCTATTTTTTAAATCTATTTTTTTTAATCTATTTTTTAAATCTAAATATAATTATATGAATTTTATAAAAAATAATATATTTAATGTAAAATTAGTTATCCTAGTGATAGGAATTATAATTATTTTATATTGTATATTACAATGTACTGAAAATTTTATTAACGAAGAACCATTTAAAATAGTATTTGATGATATACCAAATCCTTTAATATTAAATGAGGGTATTTATTTAAAAAATGGCCAAACAAAAATACCAATAATAATTTCTCAAAAAGTAAATAATATTGTGTCTTTTACAATTGATTCTAATTATTATGCATTAATCGGTATAAATAATACTGAACCTAAAATTTATAGAGGAGAACATATAATTCAAAATGATAATATTTTTAAAAATATTACATCTCTACAAATTATTAAAAATTTTTGAATTTACACAAATTTTAAAGGTCCTAATTGAAAATTTCCATAACTAAAATAAATAGTATCTCCTATCATTATTCTATTTCTAGGAGGTATTTTATGAATAATAATTAATTCATTATCAATATGTTTTGCCAATATATAAGTATATAATTTGTCATTCATATTTTCATTTTCATATTCTTTTTCGTATAATATAAAAAATTGTTTATAATATTTATTTGAAATCATTCCTTTGAACTTATGGTCTGTAAATTTTAATGGAATCTTTGATTTAATTTTATCTGATGTTATAATTACAGGAAGTTTTGATGGAATTAATTTATAATTAATTTTTTTAGGTTCAGTACTTTCTAAAAGGTTATTATCATTCATTTTATATATTTTATTCTTATATTTAAATATTTTATTTTCATTTTCATCGTAACCTATTTCTATTACTGTATTTGCTAGTTTTATGTCTCGTTCTTTCTTTTCATTTGCTTCTCTTTCATTTTCTAACGTATCTTGAAATCTAGAACTATGTACTCCATAAATAGTAGAAATACGATTTCTATTAGTAAATAGTTCTTTAGAATTATTATAACAATAAAATAAAACAATTATAATTGCTATGCTAAATAAAATTACTAAAATATTTTTATTCATTATTAATTACTTAGATTAAAAATTTGTTTCAAGTATTTTAAGATTCTGACTATTTTGTTTAGAATTTCCCGCATTAAAAATTAAATCTAATTGATTATTAGGAAAATTTATTGTAGCTTTAGTTAATGCGATTTCAAATGTACCTATTTTTAAATTTTTATTTAATAAATCATATTTATTCTTAGATGTTTCAATTAAACACCATTTCTTTTTTTCTATTAAATCAGAAATATGACTTACTACTGAATAAATTTTTTTTGTTTTATGAATTAACAAAATATCTTTTATTGATATTTCTTTAATAGAATCATTCATTGTTGAATTAATATCATTTGTAAATGATTTAATTAATTGTTCCATTTCATATTGATAATCTCTAATATGTTTATGATATATATCCATTGATGATTGAATTGACTTTTCCATTGTATAAAAACTATCTCTTAATACATAATTTTTAATAACTATTTCATTTACCTTATTTAAATTCTCTTTTATCTTTTGTTGAATCCAAGGAAATTTTTCAGAATTATTAAATAATTCCATTAATTTTTTAATCATTCCATATGCTAAATCTAATTTAGTTATATCATTTGATAAATTAGATATCATTATCGAAAAATATGTTTCCTCATTGTGAAAAAAAGTATGTAAATCCATTTCTCTGAATCCTTGAATTGGTGCATTCAAACTTAGAAACAAACAAAATTTAATATTATTAAATTTCATATCATATTCCATTTTTTCTACTTCATCTTTATTTATAGTTTTTGTATAATTTTTTGATTCTATCATAATCTTTTCTTTATTTGGTAAAAATACCCATGCATCTCCAGAATGTGGTACACCACTTTTATCTTCATATAATAAATCACCATAACGAGTTAAAAAAGCATTTTGAATAATATTTTCTCCTAGTTCTCCTTTTTTACAAGAAGCTGTTTGTAATCCTAATAATTTATTTAAACTATTATTTAATGGTTGAATTTGTTCATTAATTTTTGATAAAAGTGTAGATCCAATATCTCCAATATCTGAATCAGCTATTTCAGCTTTTAATGCATCTATACTATTTCTAATTTCATCAAATTCTTGATTTTTAATTAATTGGTCTTTATTTGGAAAATATAATTTATAACCAGCATTAAAAATATCAATAATTAATTTTTCAGAATCCTTCTTTTTTAAAGATTTAATCATTGGATAATTATTATAATTAATTTTTAGTATGAATTCATTTGTAAGGGACATGTTAATATAATTAATTATTATTAGTAAACAATAATTAATCAATTTTTTTATATTATATAATTAATATTAGTTATATTTTTTAATATACGTGCCATATTTAGTTTTTCTTCAGAATCACTGTTTGAATCTTGTATTTGAAAAGAAATATATACTTCTATTTTTTTATTTAGATATATTTCTATTTGTTTTTTAATAATTTTTACTAATTTTGTAAGTTCTTCAAAATCATAAAAATTATTAGTATATTCTGTATTAAAAAAGATAGAATGTTGATTTTTATTATTTTCTATATTTGTAAAATTATCAAATATTTTTATTATATTTTCTTGTAATAATTTATTTTTTTGTTCAATTTGATAATTAGTTAATATTACATTTGTATCAAATAGTATAAATTCTACCTTAAGTTTATTATTATTCATTATAGTAATTTATAATTTTAGTCTCTAAATAACGTGTACTTAAAAAACTGAAATAAAAATATATTAATTAATATTATAATTAGTATGGACAATACAAGTAAAATTATATGTAGAAAATGTAAAGGTAATCACTTAACAATCAAGTGTGGTAAAACTGGTGCTAGTAGCATTGAAGTATCAACTGTAGTAGATAATTCTGTTGGTTTTAAAAAAGAAGATGAAGGTGAAAGAAAACCATACTTTAAGAAAGAAGGAACTGATGGTGAAAGAAAACCATACTTTAAGAAAGAAGGAACTGATGGTGAAAGAAAACCATACTTTAAGAAAGAAGGAACTGATGGCGAAAGAAAACCATATGTTAAGAAAGAAGGAGATGATTATTCATATAAAAGAAATGTTAACAAAGTTAAGATTGGTAGTTTACCAATTGATATGACTGAGGAAGAATTAAATGAACTTTTATATGATTGGGGAACAGTTAAACATTTAAGATTATTATCATATCCAGATATGTCAGTTGCATATGTAGAATTTAGAAACGCTGATGAAATTGACTATCTAATTAAAGCATTAGATAAAACACCATTTGATTTTCGTATTATATCTATAGAAAAATTAGATACATAAAAGTTAGTTTAAACCAACATAATAAGAAGTTAATTTATTTAAATTAGTTAAAATAGGTGTAACAGTTAAATTTAACTTGGCATTTTTTTTATTAACATTCTTTATTTTTTCAACTTTATTCGGACATAACATCATTATAACAAAAATAACTAAAATAAAAACCCACCAATAATCATTTATCATTAAATTATATTACAAAAAATATAATTTAAAATAATTTTATTGTAAATCTATCAAAACAGATATAGAAATTAGTGGTCTAATAATATTATCAACATCTTTAATTAAATGTTTAGTTGATTTAGGTATTAAATATTCTTTATTAATAGCTCTATTTATAATTTCGTTTTTATTCAACGGATTTTCTAAATGTGTTAATATATTTTCATTTTGATAATCTATTAATAATACTGGAATTTCTTTTATATTTTTAGATTTATATATTTCAAAACGATGATGTCCATCTATAATAGTTAACGTTTTTGAACACGCTATTATTGATGGCAATATAAAATAATCATTATTTTCTAAATAATTTTGTAAATTGTCCCTCCTTTCTTTTACATAATTTTCATGAGGTAATAAATAAGTATCAGTTATATTAACCATACCGTAAATAATATTTGAATCAATTTTAAATGGAAATTTTGGTTTAAATATTTCATTTTTAACTTCATTTAATAAATTAAATAATATAATATTTTTGTCTTGACTACGTACAGCAAGTCTTATAAAAGTATTTTGTTTATATCCAATTTTACCTTTTCTAATTAAAATACCATTATCAAATAATTTTTTATGAATTTTATCAACTAAATCTTCACTTTTTAAATCTATCCATAACCAAGATAAAAAAGGTTCACCATAAATTGTAACAAATGGAAATAATTCCATAATTTTATTAAAAATTTCTAGTCTTAATAATGGGGTTTGTTTTCTTGTTATTGATAAATAATTAGTATCATTTAAACAGCCTTTTAAATAATAATATGCTAAAATATTTACTGACCATGGTACTTGATAATTTTCAATATTACTTATTAACTCTGTATTATTGGACCAAATAGAACCAAAACGTATACCAGTACAACTAAAAATTTTTGTCCAAGATTGTACTACTATTAAATTTGCTTCAATACTTTGTAAATTTAAATCAAACATAACTGAATATTCCTTCCAATTTTCTAACCAATAAATCATTGATTCATCAATAATTATAGTACCCTTATTATTTAATTTATTTTTAATTACTTCAATTAATTCATTTGATTTCATAAATTTGCCAGTTGGATTATTTGGATTAATTATAATTAAAATATCTCCCTTTGAAGAATATTGTAACTTTGAATTCATACAACTTCTTTCATATTCCATAAATTGAACAGATTCTGCTTTAGTATAAGTTTTATAATCATATAGACTTATTAATTGTCTAATTGTTAAATCAATTAATTCTGATGCACCATTGCCCCATATTATATTTTCTGCTTCAGTATTCAAAAATTTTAATCCTTCTTTAAAATATTTTTTATCTGTAGGAGGATAATGATTTATATATAATAAATTATTTTGCATATTTTCTATTCCTATTTCACAAGGACCCATAAAATTAGTAGTTACTGAATAATCTTCAACTAATGATTTTACAGTATACACTTCATGACCACCATGTTGTAGCATTAATAAATAAACTGATATTTCTTTACACACTTTAAGATTTAAAAAATTGCATTTATTAATTATTAATTTAATAATTTATTTGTATGCAATTAGATTATATTCTAACAAGTTTAATGTTTTCAAATGTAAATAAAATATCTACAGGAAAATGGTATATAGATATAATTATTCCTATAATTCTAGTTTTATCTACACAATTATTTATGAATGATAATATTAAAACAAAACTACAAGATTATATTACAACTATACTTTTACAAAATCAAAAAACTAATATGCTCACATTTAGCGCTTCTACAAAAGAATTATCAAATAGATATCGTGCACTAATGCATTTTATTTCTCAAAATGATGACCCAACTGTGAGAGCATTATCAGAAGTAGAAATTAAAAGATATAATAGTCGTAAAGACGAAGATGAATATGCTAGTTCTGTTTATAGAGTATGTCAATCTACTAATTTTAAAATTACAAAAAATATTAATGGTAGGGTATATTGGTCTTTAAAAGATAAAGCTGAACACAGTGGTAAAATAATATCTGTTGAATATCAAAATCTAGAAATATTTTCAACGGTTTTATCTTTAAAACAATTGACTGAATGGGTTGATACTGTTGAGAAACTATATAAAAAATATTTAAAAAATAAAATGCTAGACTCACAAACATTAGTTGAAATCTCGTGGGATAATAAAAATCAAGATATTAATATCTTAACAATTCCTTGGGAATCTAATGTAACCTTTGATAATAGATTTTTTACTGGTAAAAAAGAAATTCTTGAAAAGATAAATTTTTTTGTAAATAATGAAAAATGGTACAAAGAAAGAGGTATTCCTTATACTCTAGGAATTTTATTATGGGGTGAACCAGGATGTGGTAAAACTGGTTTTATCAAAGCACTAATGAATTTAACTCAGCGTCATGGTATTGATATTAAATTATCTAAAAAATTTGATATGACAAGATTAAAAGATATTATGTGTGATGATGAAATAAGTCATGATATAATTATTCCTCAAAATAAAAGAATCTTATTATTTGAAGATATTGATGCTATGGGTGAAGTTGTTAAAGATCGTGATTTGCCTAAAGAAGAAGTAGAAATTGATATTGATTCTAAAATTAAAGAAGTATTATTTAGAAAGAATAAAAGAGGTAGTCGTAAAAGTTTTGATGAAAATGATTCAGTATTTCATGAATCAAATACAGATAACAATAATCTTTCATATTTTCTGAATATATTAGATGGTTTACATGAATGTCCTGGAAGAATTATTGTAATGACTACTAACAAACCTGAATATTTAGATAAGGCGCTAGTAAGACCAGGAAGAATTGATTTTAAAATTAATATGACTAAAGCTACAATGGAAGATATCAAAAATATTTTAGAATTTTATTGGTCTACCAAATTGTTCAACATTTCTGATTTAGATTTGGATAAAAAACTTTCTCATGCTGAAATTATTAGTTGTTGTAGATTATCTAGTAATGTTAATTATAGTATTGAAAAAATTAAACAAAAGATTTTAGAAGATTCTTCTAATAGTACAGAAGAATCTGGTGAATCAACTGAAATAAAAGATAATATTTTTTAATTTATACATAAAATAAAGAATAAATCTAAATTAGTTTGTTCTTTTCAAATTTAATTAAATTATAATAAAATTTAAAATAATTATATCTCTGATATATTAATGGCATTAAAAATACCTAATGTTGGAATAATTGCTGCACTATTAATTTTATTAGTAGCTTATTATTACTTTTCTACTAAAGAAAAATATATAGAACTTCCTAAAGTTGCTGAAAGTTTTGATAACATTCATGTATTCAATTACGATAATATATTGAAAGATTAATTATTATTTTTAAATATTAATTCTCATTTATTGTATTAGTAAATGAAAATTAATGAGAAACTTGTAAAAGATATCATTAATCTAAAAGTTAGAATAAAAAAAGAAGAAGATAAAATAAAATTATCTTTATATGAAGATTTTATTCCAATGTATGATATTTATACTCATAGAATTTATTCTGTGCCAAAAGAAGATTTATATTATAGACTTACAGAATCTAGTTATAGATTTATAGATAATACAGTATATTCAAATTTAAAAAATTATTATGATATATGTTATAAAAAAATTAAAAATGAAAAGAATCTTATTATTTTATTTAATCGTTTATATAATATTTTAGTTATTATTAATAATTATAAAGTAGATTTATTAACAAATACCTCTTATAAAAGTTTATTTGAAAATTCAAATATAAGTACATTAATTGATACAACATATAAAAATACATATAAAAATTCAGAAGAACTTCAATTATCAATTAGTGTTTGTACTAAAAACAGTTTTAATCCATTTATACTATATTTGAAACCATATTATTCAAAATTAGAACTAATTAAATTAGGTCAAAATATGAATATAATAGATAAAAATACTAAAGTTCAAATTTTAATAAAAGAAAAAATTCATTTTGATATTTGTAAATTAATTTATTATAATGATGTAGCTTTTGATGAAATCAAACATCATTCATTAGCTATTAAAAAAAATAATTCTATAACAGATATAACTTTCTATTCTTTTATTGGTGCATCATTATTAAATAATTTTTTAAGAAAAAATTTAATTAAGGGAGCTAAAGATATATCATTAAATAAATTTTATTATGATAGATTAAAAAATATTATTAATACTATGAAAAATATTAAACCATTAAAAAAAGATTATTATATTTATCGATTTATATCAGATGATAAATTTTTAAAAAATATAAAAATTGGAGAAACTTTTAGAGATCAAGGATTTTTATCAACAACTCGCGATCCATTTTACAGTCCTGGTTTAAATGGTACTTTTGGTTTAATTCTTGTTAAAATTTACCTAAATAAAAAAGTTAAAGGTCATGGATTATTTGTTGAACATTTTTCATTATTTCCAAAAGAAGAAGAATATATATTAGCCCCCTTTACAAAATTAAAATTAATTGCTAAAAATAATAAATTTAAATATTATCACACCAATAATGAATTTGAAGAGAAAATATATAAAAAATATGAATTGGAATTTGTAGACCTAGATTATTCTTGGTTTGATAAAATCAAAATTAAAGAAGACACTTGTTTACACCTAGAATATGAAGATTTAGAATTTAAAAATAAAATGGATTTATTTAATCATGTAAATTCAATGGCTAATAAATATAACCAAATAAAAATAAATGATATAATATTTAATTGCTATTTATTTGATTCAA
>Ga0214919_10012892_pt1 | contig 10204 bp, 6 predicted proteins | sample LL1503_MetaG_FD_177994 | JGI IMG/M metagenome (GOLD analysis project Ga0214919, IMG submission 177994) | Freshwater microbial communities from Lake Lanier, Atlanta, Georgia, United States - LL-1503 | ecosystem: Environmental > Aquatic > Freshwater > Lake | place: USA: Georgia | collected 2015-03-15 | reverse complement strand
GTTTTGGATCGGCTCCTAACGGTGTCGGTAAAGATAACAACGGCGTTGCTTCTTATAACGCCGCTGTAGATATCATGACAGATCCATTCGCTGTCGGTATAAACATTCTTAACATACCTGGTATTCGCGAACCATATATCAATGATCTTACATCTAAGAAGGTACGTGATTATGGTCTTGCGCTCCACTTAATGGACATCGCAGCGTATAGCGATAACGGAGAACGTTTATACGACGATTCTTCTGTTAAACCAAGCGTTAAGGAGACCGTGAATTCATTCGATGAACGCGCGATTGATAACAACTATGTCGCTACTTACTTCCCAGATGTATTTGTTGACGATACAGTTAATGTTCGTCGAATGAAAGTACCAGCTTCAGTTGCTGCGCTTGGAGCCTTAGGCTTTAATGATAGAGTCTCTTATCCTTGGTTTGCACCAGCTGGTTTCAACCGCGCTGCTTTGGATTTCGTAAAGAACGTCTCTGTACGTCTAAACGTAGCTGATCGTGATCGTCTATACGATTCACGTATCAATCCAATCGCAACCTTCCCACGTCTTGGATTCGTAATTTACGGACAGAAGACACTCCAGGTTAGTAAGTCTGCGCTGGATCGTGTTAACGTTCGTAGACTTCTTCTTGAAATCAAGAGAACAATAATCGGAATCGCAAATCGAATTGTCTTCGAGCAGAATACACCAGCGGTCAGAAATCGGTTCGTCTCCGACTCTGTCTTCCAGTTGGGTCTAGTCCAGACGCAAGCTGGTATCGAAGCATTTCAAGTCATTATGAATGAGACAAACAATACGCAGGATGACGTCGATCTTAATCGTCTAAACGGTAGAATCGTCATTGTCCCAACACGTTCGATCGAATTCATTGCAATCGACTTTATTGTCACGAACTCGGGCGTTCAGTTCGTGTGAAATTTGAAACGAACTATATAGTTAAGTTAGCAGAGAACGGAGCATCGTAGATGGCACAGCTAAAACTAGGCGCAGCAGGCGTAACAGCAAACGAAATAGACGTTTCGGGTCCCATTGCACAGCAACCAGTAGGAATACCTGCTGGAGTTATAGGTACGGCCAAAAAAGGCCCAGCATTCGTACCAGTAACAGTCGGTTTGCGATCGGATTTCCAGGCGAAATTTGGAAGTTTAGATAGTAAGCATTTTGGGCCCCTTGCGGTAGGCGAATGGTTACGTAATGCGCAAGCCGTGACTTATCTTAGAGTCCTTGGAGTGGGTAATGGTTTAGCGCGTCAGAGCGTTTCTGATACGTACCCTGGTTCTGTAACAAACGCTGGTTTCGTTGTCGGTGAACAACAACCATCTGGCGCGGTCGGTAAGTTAGACTCTAATCCATTTGCAAACCAAAATGGGGAACTTGGTCGTGCATACTTCCTTTCTTGCTTAATGTCACAATCTGCAGGATCAACTTATCTTAGCGACGCCGGCCTGCAGACACTTGGCTCTCCAACAGCAGCTCCAATCGTTCGTGGCGTTTTGATGGCTGCATCTGGTGTTCTTCTAAAGCTATCTTCATCTCTTCCTGGTGCTAATAGCTCTGCCCCCGCTTCTTCTCAGGTTGGTTCTATTTCTTCATCTCCTAAAGGTTCGACAATCGGATCTGTTGTTTTATTCGAAAATTCTATTCAAAAGCAAGATTTCGTGCTTCTTTTGAACGGGCACAAGGGTCTTGATGCGAATTATCCAAACGTCATTACTGCATCTTTAGATCCATCTTCTGGTAACTACTTTGCAAATGTTTTGAACAAAGATCCATTTAAGTTACAAGAAGCTGGTTACTACCTTTACTCCAATTGGGATATCCACACATCTCTTGCTGTATTGACTGGTGTAGGCGTACTTTCTGCATCTCACGGTGCTAGTGCAGTTACTCCTACTGGAAAAGCTGGAACTGAGACGGCTGTGTTCTTACTCACTTCATCTCTCAATCGTAACTCTTCTTCGACCGTTGTGCCAAACTTTGAATCTTTCGAAGATCGCTTCTCGAATGCAAAGTCTCCGTGGATTATTTCTCAGAAGTTCGGTGGTAAGGCGGTCGATCTTTTCCGTCTTCATGCAATCGACTCCGGTCAAGACGTCTCTAACATGTATAAGGTTTCTATCGAAGGAATCACACCATCTACCGATCCGAACAATCGTTATGGAAGCTTTACGGTCAAGATTCGTAAATGGGAAGACATCGACTCTTCGCAAAGCCTTATTGCAACCGGCGAAACATTTACATGCGATCTAAACCCAACATCGAATCGTTATATCGCTAAGATGATCGGTGATCTTCATGCTTATCACGATTTTGATCGTGACATCGAAGAACAAAAGATCGCTATCGAAGGAAGCTACCCAAATCGTTCGAATTATGTTCGAGTCGAAGTGCACCCAGATGTTGAGAATGGTTTCGTTGACGCTACTGCCCTTCCAATGGGAGTTAGAGGAATCCAACATCTTGTAACATCAGGTTCTGCGGTCTTTGCGCAGCTACCAGATGTTGTAAATGATATGTCTGCTCAATCTGGAGGTTCTTTAGACAAGAATATCCTTCGTAAGGCTGTCACTCCTCCTCTTCCTTTCCGTAGCAAGGTGACTGATGGAATAGTTGGTAGCAACACTGAGACTGCTAACTCAAAGTTTTATTGGGGCGTTCAATTTGAACAGATTGACAACATCTCCAAACCAAACTCTGGTTACATCTCGAACAAGTCTCTCGAAGCATATGCTAAATACTTTCCTGATTTTGCGACCGCAGACATGCCAGTAGTCGTTGGAGACAATGTTGGTGTTGCTGATACAGCTGAAAATGGTGTCCTAGATGCAGACAGATTCTGCAACAATATTTTCACTCTTGAAAATGTGCAGGTTGTGACTGGATCTAACACACGCGCCTCTACAGCTGCAGACGCATGGAGACAAGCTGTATATGTTCGTAAGGGCGCTATAGCTGCTTCTGAAGCTAACAAGACTAGAGCTCTTGAAACCCGCGATCTTGCAGATACTGGAAATAGAACTTACGCTAAGTTTACTTTCATAATGCAGGGTGGTTTCAATGGTGTCAATATCTTCGACCGTGATGAAGCTGAATTGACAAACAACGCTGTTTCCTCCGATATGGTGTATGATAATGGTCGTCTTCTCAACGAAGGACCGAACGTCAAGGCTTATACCAAGGCAATTGACATCATGAAGAATACGACAAACGTCGATATTCAGCTCCTTGCGATCCCAGGCGTTCGTCATCCAGTAGTCACAGATTATGCGACTATAGCCGTCGAAGAACGTTTCGACGCTCTATACATCATGGACGTTGAGCAGTATACTGAGGACGGAACAGACATTGAGAATGAGGTTCGTCTAGATTCTCAGATTACTTCTGTATCTAACACAGTGTCTAGCTTCCGCGATCGTAACCTTGATTCATCCTTTGCGGCCGCGTACTTTCCAGATGTCAACTATGCCGCTCCGGATGGTAACAACGTATTCGTTCCACCTTCAGTCCTCGTCCTCGGCGCTTTTGCCTTGAATGATGCAGTGGGTCATCCGTGGTTTGCCCCCGCAGGCTTTACTCGCGGAGCGCTTCCAACGGCAGCTCTTGAAGGTCGAGTGAAGCTTAAGCCTCAAGATCTTGACACTCTTTACGACGAACGTCTCAATCCGCTCATCGCTTTCCAGGGCGCACCTAAGTCTGGTTTAAACCCAGCTTCTGGCGTCGTAGTTTGGGGCCAAAAGACTCTGCAGCTTGCAGCCTCGGCTCTTGATAGAGTGAATGTACGTCGTCTTCTCATCGAGATTCGTCGTCAGGTTCGCGACATCGCGCAGTCGATTATCTTCGAGCCAAATCGCGAAGCGACGCTCGCGAGATTCTCTGCAGCGGTTACGCCACGCCTACAAAGAATTCAGGCCCTCGCCGGTCTCGAGAGATTCCGCGTCATTATCGATTCTTCAACGACAACTCAGACCGATGTGGAGAATAACACAGTTCGCGGAAAGATCTTCGTGCAGCCAACAAAGTCAATCGAGTTCGTCTCCTTAGACTTCGTTGTCTCCAACAATATCCAACAGTGATATAAGAATAAAAGAATATTAGCATATGGATAAACAGCGACATCATTTTAAAGAAATTTTTAAAGCCCACCTGGGTGTCGCTGTTATCCGCATACCAGCTGCGCTTATGATACGACGGGTGATAAAAAGTTTAGTTTTTAATTTAGCATTGAATAGTATATTTAACACAAGGTGACAGGAGAAATAGACCATGGCCGCAGAGACATTAGACGTTACATCGATGATTCCCAACAAGTTCGAGCCGAAGCGTAAGAATCGATGGGTACTCATGGTTGAAGGTATCGACGCATACATCATCAAGACGACATCTCGTCCAACAATCACGACGGAAGAAGTCGAGGTTCCTTTTATCAACAGCCGCCGTTATCTAGCTGGTAAGACAACTTTCGGCACCATCGGCGTTACTCTTCACGATCCAATCGCTCCATCAGGCGCCCAACAGGTTATGGAATGGGTTCGTACCCACTTTGAATCTGTCTCTGGTCGCTCAGGTTATGCCGACTTCTATAAGCGAGACATTCAGTTAAAGATGCTCGACCCAGTCGGCACCGTCGTCGAACTCTGGGACATCAAAGGCGCGTTCATCACCGAAGCAAACTTCGGCGAAGTCACCTACGAAGACGGCGGCCCAATGGAAATCTCCATGACACTCCGTTTTGACAATTGCGTTCTACAATTTTGACGTCATCATTTGGCAATCGCAAAAGCGGTTATCGAATATACAAATCAAAAGGTCCATGGTATATTACTTACCATGGACCTTTCGACATTTACCTGCCCTGAATGTGGACAGTATGAAACGACTAAACTAGATTCTCTAAGAATTCATTGTCAAAAGAAGCACAATTTGCCAACTCGCAAGCTTTATGCATTGCTTTTTCTATCTGGGGGCAAAGAACCCACATGCGCCTGTGGTTGTGGAGAGCCAACTAAGTTCTTGACTCTTCAAAGGGGATTTTCAGAATATGTCTTAGGTCATGCTGCACGGGTCAACAACAATTGGGGGCACAATTTGAAAGCCCGAGAAAAAAGCCTCAAGAAAAGACGAGATGAAGGGCTATGGAGTCGTGATCCGTGGAACAGGGGCAAGACGAAAGAGAATGACTCAGAATTTGCGAAGATCGTTGAAAGAGCCTACAACTCTAAAGAAGAAAAAATTAGAAAATCATCAATGATGAAAAGTCATTGGGAAAATGGTGTAATCTCACCCCTCACTGGTTCTGCTCATTCACAATGGAAGGGTGGCACTTCTGCCTTGCAACCGTTGGTTCGTTCTCATCTACATAGCGTATGGGTATATCCAAAGTTGAAAGCTAGTGGATTTCGTTGTTTTAAGTGTTGTTCCACGGATTCGTTAGAAGTGCACCATGATGGTGAGAGATTTGCCAACATTCTATATAAAGCTATTTTGGAGTTAGGCGAACCTGGAGATGATTTCGAGAAAAAGTCATTGATAGCCGAGTGGGTGACCGATTATCATATTGAGAAGAATGTTTCTGGTGTTGTTTTGTGTGTGGGGTGTCACGATGGAGAGCATGGGAGCGCGAGTTTGTAGGAAAGTGTTAAATTTGGCCTAAAAAATCGAAATTTGTCTATTTACGTCTTAAGAGAAGGTTGTTACTATATGATAGCTTCTTTTGCAAAAGGAAAAATAGATGAGCACAGAAGATCGTGAACAACGAAACGCAGTATTTACAGGCGCTGCACCCGTACCTCCCGCTGGTATTGATCCTCGTACACCCATGCAGTCTGCAGCTGATAAAGTAAAAGCAGAGTTTGGTCTTGATATTCCCCTTGAGACCGTACCACTTCCATCTTCGGGTAAGGTGTATCCTCAGAGCTCTTTGCTTCATAATTCAGAAACTGTTGATATTCGAGCGATGACAACAAGAGAAGAAGATATTTTAACTTCTCGTGCCTTGTTAAAGAAGGGAACGGTTATTACTGAGCTTATTAAGTCTTGTCTCGTAGATCGTAATATCAATCCAAATGAGCTTCTTGGTGGAGATAGAAATGCATTGATGGTCGCGATTCGTATTACGGGTTATGGACCTGAATATAACGCAGAGATCGAGTGCCAAGAATGTGGTACTAAATCTCCTCATGAGTTTAATCTTGGAGAACTTCCTGTCAAGAGACTCGAAATCGAACCAGTTCAAGCAGGAGTCAATTTGTTCGAGTTCGTCCTACCGAAGAGCAGAAAGCTTGTTAAGTTTAGATTCTTGACCGGTAGAGATGAAGAAGAGATCATGACGATGTCAGAAAAGCAAAAGAAGCTTGGTCTTTCTACAGAGTCTAACGTAACGACAAATTTGATGCATGCGATTGTATCGATCGATGGTGTCGAAGATCGAGTAAAGATTTCGAACTTCATTAAGCATATGCCAGCTCGAGATTCTTTAGCACTTCGTAACTACATCAAAGATAATGAGCCTGGTGTTGTAATGAGACAGGAAACTTCTTGTCCATCTTGTGGTCATTCAGAGGAGGTAGCGATGCCGCTTGGTGTCAACTTTCTTTGGCCTTCGGCCGGAAGATAAAGAACTCCTTATATTGGAACCTGCCTTCTTATTGATGTATTATGGTGGGTTCCTTTTAAAGGAAGTCTATAATCTCCCAGTTTCTTACAAACGTTGGTTTATCGAACGTATTGGTAAAGAAATAAGCAAGACTTCTGATTCTGGTGCGACTCAAACTCGTGCTTTGCATCAGAATTCTCCCGATGTTCGAGCCCTACAGGGCAAAGCGCGCGAGCAGATGCCTAGTCGTTTGCGACGATTCACTTGATAGGGCTGTTTTTTTTGCGATGGTGTTATTTAGTAGCGATAAGCTACGTTTTTGTGAGGCCACCGTGAATGAGAAAAAAGCCATTAATGAATTGAAAGTAAACACTCTTGGTAAGATCTTCTTTGCTACATTAGCCGCGTGGCTCGTTGGTAAAGTCGTTAGTACTAAAATTAGAGGCTCTCGTGAAGAAGTTGAAGCTGTCGGCAATGCGTTGGCAGCTTCAAAAATATTTCAGGATGAACTTAATCGTTCTGGTGCGACAGTAGACTCTGTTATTCAAAAGTTAAACATTAAGCATATGTCAGCTTCAGAGTTCGAAAGAACTCTCGGCGTGCCGTGGCCGCTTTGAGATTAAAACTTTTTAAGGTTTGATATAGAAAAATGGCTAACAACGGCAAAGGCGGAGGTAAAGGTTCATCAGGGATAAGCCCGGATCAAATTGCTATAGCGACCAAGCTTGGCGATTTGATGGATCGAATGGCTGCCACCGGTTCGCGTCTTGAAAAGTCCTTTCAGACTCAGGCTTCCGCCATGCAAGAAATGGCCGAGGCCATGAAAAAAATGGACGCTGGTGAGACCGTTGCGCAGCTAAAAGAAGTTAATCAAACTTTAAAATTGATGTTAGAAACCTTAAAACAGCTTCAGGGTTCTTCATCAACAGCATTTGCTGCTATGGCAAATGACGCAGAGAAGGCAGGAACGACAGCACAGACCACCTCTGAACAGATTAAATCTGTCGCTCAAAATGTTTCTAAAATAGACAATAAACCAATATCAAAATTAACTTCAGAATTAAATAAGACCAAAACAAAGACCACAGAAACCAACAAAGCTTCTACGGAATTAGGCAAATTTTTTAAAGGTGGGTTTGTCACAGCCATTGGTGCCGCGAGTGGAGCGTTAGGAGGTCTCGGACAAGGACTTAGAAATATCGCGGCCGTATCTAGAGGGATAACAGGCGTCGTAGGAGGATTAGCAAAGGGGCTTTTTAAGGTAGGACAATCGATACTTTCTATTCCGTTTAAGATGCTTCAAGGTCTAACGGATATGGCAGACTCGATGGACACTGGCATATCTGAGTTGGCCCAATCTTTTAACGATTTAAGAAAAGAATTCGGGTCATTACAAGGTCCAACTAACGCTGCGATCATTGGCACGGCCTCTGCCATGGGAAATTTGGAGCTCGCTGGCACGAGCGCGATGGCTGTTTTTGGGAACCTTGCCGATCGCCAAAAAGCTTTGATGGAACTATATTCTCAAGGCGGGCCCGCGATTAGAAGCTTTGCTGGAGAAATTCAAAAAGGTAACGGCGCTGTCCTTGCCTTCCAGAAAGGTCTTGGACTTTCTAGTGAATCGATGGAGGGTCTTGCGCAGAGAGCCAGAGCTTCCGGCGAGCCTATAACAAAGACTCTTATAAACATAACCAAGCAAGCCGATTCTTTGGGTAAGAAATTTGGACTTGACTCCAAGATCATTTCTAGAGAGATGGGTAAAGCTTCTCAAGACATGTTACACTTTGGTCATGTTTCTGAGAAACAAATCGGTGTTGCTGTTACGTATGCTCAAAAGTTGGGAATTTCTCTTGATAAGATCACTGGGTCTTTCGATAAATTCTCTACCTTTGACGACGCCGCCGAGAATATTTCAAAATTAAACGAAGCCTTTGGGTCGAACATCGACATCGGCGAGGTCATGCAAGAGCAAGATCCCGCGAAACAGTTCGAGATGATTCGAAAGGGATTGTCATCGGCCGGTGTTCAAGGCGAAAAGATGACTGCTGTTCAAAAGAAATTGCTCGAAGGCGCGACCGGCTGGGACGCCGCGACCGCCGAAGCCGCTCTTTCTTCAAAGAACGCTGGAATATCTCTCAAAGACATACAGAAGCAAGGAGACAAAGCCGAAAGTTCTACGATGTCTCAGGCCGACGCGATGAATAAACTCGCTGACGCGATGGAGAGAACTTTAAAATCTGGTTCGGGTCCGCAGGCGAAAGGCTTCTTTGATAAATTTACTTCTGGTATCTCTGATGGAATCACTTCCACTAAAGAATTTAGAGATTTGATGATGAGTATGAAACGTGCCTTCGCTGTAGTCTACACGGAAGGTCGTCGTCTGGGCCGAGAAATAGTCAACTTATTTCCTGGAGTTAAAGAGGTTTTCACTGGCCTTACCGGAATGTTCAACTCTGGAAAGTTTAAAGATCTGGTGAAAGGAGTAGTCGACACATTCGTTGGCTTCATGAAAGATTTAAGAGAAGGAAAAGCGTCCTTCCCGAAGCTGATGGAAGACTTGAAGACAAAATTCTTTAATTTCTTTCATAAAGAATCACCAGAAGGCCAAAAGGTTCTTGGCGGATTTAAGCAGATCTTTGGAGCAATTGGAAATATCATCGCGCAAGCGATTCCTTGGATAATGGGTAAGGTTACAGATTTCATTCGTAAATTTACCGAGTTTGTAACAAATCCAACTGCATATCTGGAAAAAGCAAAAGCCGCCGCGGCGGCAGGCGCTGGTGGAGTTTCTCCATTTATGCAGCCAATTTTAGAGGGAATTAACAAATCTCTTCCGGCTCTCTCTGCAGCTTTAAAAGATCTTGGTAAAGCTCTATTTGAAAAATTAAAAGAAGCTCTAGGCACAAACCTTGGTAAAGGAGTACTCGCTGGAGCGGTCGGTATGCTCGTCGGCCCAGCGATTATACAAGGCCTCACCGGTGCAGGCACGGGTTCGATGATTAAAAAAGCGACCGGGGGTTTTTCTAGTCTTTTAGGAAAAAACACGAAAAATGCTACGGAAGCAGCGGCTGAGGCCGGAGCTGCCGGAGCGGGAAAAGCCGCAGATTTAACGAGCAGCCCCGCCGCAATGATTGCGTCTTCTGTGCCTTCTAAAGAAGACATCGAAAAAATGCAGGCGGCTTCGACTGCAAAAATAGACTGGAAAGGTCTTATCAAGTTTTTACTCGGTCTGGCGGGGGTTTTTGCTATCGGTCTTGCTGGGTTTAAGGTAGCGCTAGAAATTGTTAAAGGCGAAAGTATGGAAGACCTCGCCAAAGCGGGTCTGGTCATGCTAACTTTGACTCCTGTCATGGCAGCCGCAGGCGAGCTAGCTAAATCTTTATCTGAAATAGGAGATGTTAATTTTGCGAGCATGATGAAGACCGTGCTTGCTGTTGCTGGATTCATGTTGGTTGGTCTGGGAGCATTCTGGGTCGCTCTTCGAGTCGTAAGCGGAGTTCCTATCGGCGATATCATAAAAGCCGCGATAGCTCTTGTTGCTGTGACTGGTGTTATGGGCGCCGTTGCTTTACTGCTTCCAATAGCAACGATCGTTGGAGCT
>Ga0214919_10012891_pt1 | contig 10204 bp, 8 predicted proteins | sample LL1503_MetaG_FD_177994 | JGI IMG/M metagenome (GOLD analysis project Ga0214919, IMG submission 177994) | Freshwater microbial communities from Lake Lanier, Atlanta, Georgia, United States - LL-1503 | ecosystem: Environmental > Aquatic > Freshwater > Lake | place: USA: Georgia | collected 2015-03-15 | reverse complement strand
CCAGTAGGACCAGTATTTCCAATAGGTCCAGTATTTCCAGTAGGTCCAGTGTTTCCAGTAGGTCCAGTGTTACCAGTAGGTCCAGTGTCACCTGTTGGACCGGTGTTACCTGTTGGACCTGTGTTACCTGTTGGACCTGTGTTTCCAGTAGGTCCAGTGTTACCAGTAGGTCCAGTGTCACCTGTTGGACCTGTGTTACCTGTTGGACCTGTGTTTCCAGTAGGTCCAGTAGGTCCAGTGTCACCTGTTAGACCAGTAGGTCCTGTATTTCCAGTAGGACCAGTATTTCCAATAGGTCCAGTATTTCCGGTAGGTCCAGTGTTTCCAGTTGGTCCTGTATTTCCAGTGGGTCCAGTGTTTCCTGTTGGACCAGTATTTCCTGTGGGTCCAGTGTTTCCAGTGGGTCCAGTGTTTCCAGTAGATCCAGTGTTTCCAGTAGGTCCAGTATTTCCAGTAGGTCCAGTGTATCCTGTGGCACCAGTATTTGTTGCAGTACCTGCTAAACCTTGTGGACCAGTGTTACCTGTTGGTCCAATGTTTCCAGTAGGTCCAGTATTTCCAGTAGGTCCAGTATATCCTGTGGCACCAGTATTTGTTGCAGTACCTGCTAAACCTTGCGGACCAGTGTTTCCAGTAGGTCCAGTATATCCTGTGGCACCAGTATTTGTTGCAGTACCTGCTAAACCTTGCGGACCAGTGTTTCCAGTAGGTCCTGTGTTACCTCTTGGACCAGTGTTTCCAGTAGGTCCAGTGTTACCTGTTGGACCAGTGTTTCCTCTTGGTCCAGTATATCCTGTGGCACCAGTATTTGTTGCAGTACCTGCTAAACCTTGTGGTCCAGTGTTTCCGATAGGTCCTGTGTTACCTGTTGGACCAGTGTTTCCAGTAGGTCCAGTGTTTCCAGTAGGTCCTGTGTTTCCAGTATTACCAGTATATCCTGTGGCACCAGTATTTGATGCAGTACCTGCTAAACCTTGTGGTCCAGTATTTCCACTAGGACCAGTGTTACCAGCATTGCCAGTATTTCCAGTAGGTCCAGTTACACTAGGATATGTATCAACAACTGTGCTAATAATTTGATTTGTCAATTCAGCATCATGTTTAGCATTCGAAAAAGCTACACCTTTGGCAATTTCGTATGCATTTAAATATGCTTCTTCAAATGTACTACCATTAGCAGTAGCTGACCCACTTGCAGTTACAATTATACCTAAATTAGTTGTATAAAAACCTGTTGCTTGTGCAAAAGCAGTAAAACTAGAATCGGAATTCATTATATTATATTGTTTTATAAAAAAATTTGATATATTGTTTCCAAATAAATATAAAGATTTCATTACGTACTATGTATAATATATTGGAATGGTAAAAGTATGCTCTTTAACAAATTATCCAAGTGAAAATTTTTCAAAATATAGTAGACATTTTGAAAAATTTAAATATCCTTTACATATTTTTCAAAAATGGGCGATGGAAGCCGTTATTGAAGGTCATCATGTATTAGTAACTGCACCAACTGGATCAGGGAAAAGTTTACCTGCCGAATTTGCTCTTGATTATTTTCATAGTAAAGGGAAAAAAACGATTTATTGTTCTCCTATTAAAGCCTTATCCAACCAAAAATTTTACGATTTTTCTCAAAAATATCCGCATATTAGTATTGGCCTTATTACGGGTGATATTAAAACAAATCCTGATGCAGATGTTATTATTATGACGACAGAAATTCTTTTAAATAAATTATATCAAATAAAAAGTAATTCCAAACAAGTTTCATCATCTGTTTCTTTTGATATGGATATTGAAAAAGATTTAGGATGTGTCATTTTTGATGAAATTCATATGATTAATGATAAAGATAGAGGTCATGTATGGGAAAATAGTATTATGCTTTTACCTGAACATATTCAAATGATTGGATTATCTGCTACATTAGATGACCCAGAAAGGTTTGCTCATTGGCTTGAAACAAGAGGTAACACAGAGTTAGGGAAATCTAAAAATAAAATTGTTTATTTAACCAAGAAGAAAGAGAGAGCCGTTCCATTGACACATTATTCCTTCATTACTACAAATCAAGGTATTTTTAAGGCGATTAAAGATAAATCTATTCAAAGTGAAATAAATAATATGATTAATAAACCATTTGTCATCCAAGATGCCAAAGGTGCGTTTCAAGAAGAACATTACTTCAAAATGACCAAAATGTTAAAATTATTTGAATCTAAAAATATTTCTGTCAAACGAGCACATGTTTTAAATCAAGTATCTAAATATTTAACCGAAAATGAAATGATGCCAGCTTTATGTTATGTTTTTTCAAGAAAACAAATAGAGATTTGTGCGAAAGAGATGACTACTAATTTACTTGAATTTGACTCGAAAATACCTTATATAGTACGCCGCGAATGTGAACAAATTATACGAAAATTACCTAATTATGAAGAATATTTACAGTTACCAGAATATAATACACTCGTTTCTTTATTGGAGAAAGGAATAGCTACCCATCATTCAGGAATGATGCCTGTGCTGAGAGAAATTGTAGAATTATTATTCTCAAAAGGATATATTAAATTATTATTTTGTACAGAATCTGTGGCTATTGGATTAAATCTTCCTGTAAAGACAACTATATTTACAGATATTAATAAACATGATGGAAATATATTTAGAATGTTACAAGGACATGAATTTGTACAGGCAAGTGGACGTGCAGGGCGTCTAGGCTTAGATACTGTTGGCCATGTTTTTCATTTACATAATTTATTCAGAAATATGGATACTGTGAATTATAAGCAAATGATGTCTGGAAAACCGCAGATATTGGTTTCCAAATTTAAAATTTCATATAATCTACTTTTAAATTTATTAGATATTGGTGATAATCATTTGGTGGATTTTGCGAAAAAAAGTATGATTACAGGAAATCTTGATGATCAATTGAAAGAAATATATTATCAAATGGCTAGTATACATAATGAATTAGATAATGCAAAAGTCATTACTTCACATTTGAGAACACCAAAGTATATAATAGAAGAATATATTGAATTGGAAAAGAAACGAAATACCGTAGTAAATAAAAAACGGAAGGAAGTAGATAACAGAATAAATCAAATTAAAGATGAATATAAAAATATTGATTCTGATAAGTTGATGATTCAAAAAACGGGCGGAAAAGAACGCCAATTGGAAGAATTACAAAAACAAATGGATAATGTAAATGAATATATACAAAATGGTGTAAATAAGGTTTTATTACTTTTAATTGAGGAAAAATTTATTCACTCTTCTAATAAGGATACTTCTAATCAAGATAAAAATCTTTCATCACAGTCATTGACTTTAACTTTGAAAGGAACCATTGCAACACAATTGAGAGAAGTTCCATGTTTAGTTTTTGCAAAATTGTTAGAAGAAAACGTATTTGATAAGCTAAATACGAAACAAATAGTCACTATATTTAGTTGTTTTACGAATGTCACAGTATCTGAGGATATGAAAAATAATTTACCTATAACGGATGATAGTGTTTGCCAAGAAATTATACTAAATATAAAAGATATGTACAGATATTATAGTGGAAAAGAGGTGAATTATAATATAAATAGTGGATCTAATTATGAAATACATTATGATTTGATTCATTATGTTTCAAAATGGTGCGATTGTGAAAGTGGATTAGAATGTAAATCTTTATTACAAAAACTATTCTTGGAAAAAGGGATTTTTCTAGGTGAATTTGTGAAAGCATTATTGAAAATTAATAATATTTCGTCTGAAATGGAAAAAATAGCTGAATTAATAGGAAATATTTCGCTAATAAGTAAGCTTCGTGAAATACAGAATATGACATTAAAATATGTAGTCACAAACCAGTCATTATATGTATAATATTTCTAATAAAGATTAAAGTATTTGAAATAAAATATACAATTACAATATATAATGTTGAGGATAGCATTTAAAAGTGTAATATTTCACTTATTATGTATTATTATTTTTTACAGTGTATATAGTTTATTACCTATAAATAGTTTTTTACCAGAAATTAATGATACAGATGCCAATAAAAAAAAATATTCACCTGCTTTATTAGATTTAATGTATTTAACTGTAACTATCCAAGCAGGTGTTGGTATGCCTTCAATAACACCTGTTACAACGTTATCAAAAGTTGTTATTATTTTACAGCAATTATTTAGAATATTTGCAACTATTATAATTCTTTATATGTTTATTTTTGAAATTTCATAATATTATAAACTAAAATAAAACTATAATATTATATTATAAAAATTGATATGTCAAAGGATTTAGTAAGATACCCTGATGATTATATATCTAAATTATTATTATCAAATTTATTGAATACAAAATATAAAATACATCGTTGGAATTATCAAATAATATGGATTCAAGATTTTATTCAATTATCAGAAGATTTATTTAAGAATATGATAAATAAATTATCCGAAATATTTCCTGATAACCGTATAGAATCATCAGATATACCCTTTTTAGTTCATTTTATTTCAAAAACTTATTTTGATCAAGTTGTTTTTTTAGGAATATATAGTCATGAAATGTTATTTTTTTTTACAAAGTTTACAATAGATGTTTTGATAGATAATAAGTTTTTCAATATTGAAGAATATGAAGAGGGTAAAATAAATAAATTAGTTATTACATATATATCATGTTTTTATGATAACAGTGTTTATAAAAAAAATAAGTCTTTATTCCAAACATTAAAGGAATATTCAGCAGAGTTGATAAAATCTATTACAGAGCCTATTGGATTATAAAATATAAATGTATTTTGTTTATATTTTGTTTATATTTTGTTTCGTTAACTAATGTGTAATATTTTATGAAACAAAATATACATTAATCAATTTCTTCAATTTGTGGACCTTGTTCATCTTTCCCTTGGTTTTGATTTGGTGTATTGGCCATAGGCGACTTATCTGCCTGTAAAAATTGTAGCAATTCCTTACTCTTGTTTTCTATTTCGGTGTATTGAGCTTCATAATCCGCCTTTTCTGAATGAGGGTGTTCATTCAACCAGTCTTCCTTTTCTGTAAGATATTTTAAAATTTGTTCTTTTACTCCCACAGGTAATTTATCTTTATATGTTTCATTCAATTCATTTTTCGTTTGAAAAATATGCGATTCCAATTTTTGTTTCGCTTCTACATTTTCCTTGGTTTTCATATCCGCTTCTTTAAACTTTTCAGCTTCTTCCACCATTCTCTCAATATCTTCCTTACTTAATCTCCCTTTATCATTGGTAATAGTAATTTTATTAGATTTACCACTTGACTTTTCGGCGGCTTGTACATTTAAAATTCCGTTTGCATCCATATCAAATGTTACTTCAATCTGAGGCATACCACGAGGCATTGGTGGAATACCTTCCAATTGAAATTTACCTAATAGAGTATTATCCTTTGTAAATTGTCTCTCACCTTCAAAGACTTGAATCAAAACACCTGGTTGATTATCTGCATAAGTGGAAAATGTTTGGGACTTTTTAGCTGGGATAGTCGTATTACGATTGATAATATTGGTCATAATACCACCCGCCGTTTCTAACCCCAGACTTAGTGGACAAACATCTAGTAAAAGTAAATCGGCAATCTTTTCATCTTGCGAACCAGTTAAAACAGCCGCCTGAATAGCCGCGCCATAAGCAACACATTCGTCGGGATTAATAGATTTACATAATTCTTTTCCATCAAAAAAGTCGCATAATAATTGTTGAATTTTTGGGATGCGTGTACTTCCACCTACTAGAACTACTTCATGAATTTGTGACTTGGATAATTTGGAATCTCTCAGAACGTGTTCGACAGGAAGCATTGTTTTTCTAAATAATGTATCACAAATGTTTTCAAACTTGGCTCGTGTAATACTACTATTAAAATCAATGCCATCATATAGACTATCAATTTCAATAGTGGCAGTAGTAGCAGAAGATAAATTTCTCTTTGCACGTTCACATGCGGTTCTAAGACGTCTAAGTGATTTCTTACTTTCAGATAAATCCTTTTTATGTTTCTTTCTAAATTCGTCAGCAAAATGCTCTACCATAAGAGTATCAAAATCTTCACCACCTAAATGTGTATCACCTGCGGTTGCTCTTACTTCAAAAATAGAATCATCAATATTCAAAATAGATACATCAAAAGTACCACCTCCACAATCAAAAATAAGAATATTTCTCTCTGTCTTTGATTTTTTATCTAAGCCATAAGCAATAGCTGCGGCAGTAGGTTCATTAATAATTCTTAAAATATTTAAACCTGCAATCGTACCCGCATCTTTGGTTGCTTGTCTTTGTGAATCATTGAAATATGCAGGTACAGTAACTACGGCATCCGTAACCGCTGTGCCAAGATAAGCCTCTGCGATTTCCTTCATTTTAATTAAAACCATAGAACTAATTTCTTCTGGTGAAAAGGTCTTTTCTTCACCCTTGAAATCCACACGAATAAATGGTTTTTCATCTTTATTAACAACTTGATAAGAAAAATGTCTCATATCACTTTGCACACATGAATCATTGAATTTTTTACCAATAAGACGCTTGGCGTCAAAAACGGTGTTATTAGGATTAGCAGAAGCCATATTTTTCGCTGCATCACCAATAAGACGTTCGTCACTAGTAAAAGAAACATAAGATGGTGTTGTTCTATTTCCTTGGTCATTTGCTATAATTTCTACATGGTCGTTTTGCCAAACACCCACACATGAATAAGTTGTACCTAAATCAATACCAATTGCTTTTGACATTATATAATATTAATTATAATATCCTTTTAAACTCTTTTACATAAATAAAATTTAAAAATACATAATACTAATATATAACTAGTAAATGGATATAAAAAATGTATCAAATATACCAAATATACCAAATCAACAAAATATAATAAATACAACAAATACAAGAAATACAAGAAATACAACAAATATACCAAATATAATTAATCAAAAATATAAAATTATTGAAAAAATAGGTCAGGGAACATTTGGAACTATTTATAAGGGCCAAAACATACGAACAAGCGAACAAATCGCCATAAAAGTAGAGCCTATTGAGAATCAAACAAAATTAATTAAAAACGAATCTATTATTTATAATTATTTAAAAAATATAAACGGAATACCATCCGTTAAATGGTTTGGTAAAGATGAAATAAATTATTATATGGTTATAGATTTATTAGGACATTCACTAAAAACGATCAAAGATTATAAAAAGGTTTTCTCTCTTAAAGCTACTTTCCAACTTGGAATTCAAATAGTAAACTTATTAAAATCTATTCATGAAAAGGGTTTAATACATAGAGATATTAAACCTGATAATTTTTTATTTGGTTTAGCAGAGAGAAAAACACAAATTTTTATGATTGACTTTGGATTATGTAAAAGTTTTTTGAACAATGATAGAACACATATAGATATGAAAAAAAACCAAAATTTAATTGGTAGTCAAACATATGCTAGTATAAACGCACATAATTATGATGAACTAAGTAGGCGTGATGATTTAGAATCAGTATGTTATATGTTGATATATTTTGTATTGGGGAAATTGGATTGGCAAAATATAAATACCAATATTAATAATAAAAATACTAATACAAATGTTATAATTAAACAAATAAAGGAAAATATTACAAATATAGATAAAAATGATAAACAAATACCGTTAAATTTAATAACTATTCTACAATATACCAGGACATTGAAGTTTAAGGAAGAGCCTGATTATGACTATATAATAGATATGTTAACCGTAGAGATAAATGATTTATCATAAAACAATATAAAGACAGGTCGCCTAATATATTTATAATATGTCAAATAATGGTACACCTAACACCACTGGCGACCGATTGATGGGACGCGTAAAGTGGTTTAATAATAAGGCTGGTTATGGATTTATTACTGTTACAGATTCTACATCTAAACAGGTTGGGAATGATATTTTTGTTCATCATGGTTCTATTGATGTTGAACAACAACAATACCGATATTTGGTTCAAGGTGAGTATGTTGAATTTGAAATTAGTAATGCACAATCACAATCACATGAATCACAAGCAGTAAAAGTAAGCGGTATAAACAGTGGTAAACTAATGTGTGAAACTAGACACGAAATTAAGATGTCCAGAAGTGATTACAAAAATAGCATACCTAATGAGGTCGACGAGGCTGAGCAAGTAGTTGTAGAAAAAACGGTTAGTAGTGAAAGAAAAACCAAAGTTCGTGGTGATGGTCCGAGAAGTGTTGAGTCTAGAACAAATGTTTCTGATACAAAGGAGTGGTCAAATGTTATGAAAAAGACTCAACGTAAGAGTGGAACTACTGTTACAAAATAAAGTTAAATATTATTAGTATAATCAAAACAAATATTTAGAAAAATTATTATATTTTACTATTTTTAGAAAACTTATCTCATTATAATTATATATGGGAAGAACTAAAATGGGAAAAAGTATACGTGGAGGTGTTGATACAGGTATGTCAGGTGATTCAGAAATGTCGGGTATGTCAGGTGATTCGGGTATGCTACCTATGCAGCCTACACAACAATCAGTAACACCTTTAACAGAATCTAATTTTGCGCAAAACTCGTCAGGTGGTAGAAAAAAAAGAACAAAGAGAACAAGAAAAACGAAGAAAACGAAGAAAACGAAGAAAACAAGAAAAACGAGAAAAAGTAGACGTCGTCATTAGATTTGAAGATACGATAGATTTAGTAATATTAAATATTTAATATTACTATATCAAACACATAATGGAAGACTATAAGATTTTACTGAAAGAAGCACATGATAAAATATTCAAAAATGATTGTAATAATTATATTTTTATTTATACACCTCCAAAAGTAGGTTCTACTACTTTAATGACATCACTTAGAGTATCATTAGGAAAAAGCTATAATATTATTCATATTCATGATGAAGTCATGTTAAATGTATTGACTGGAATAAATAATATTACTATTATTGATTTAATTCATTTTATTGCACAACAAAACAAAAACGTATTTGTCATAGACGTATATAGAAGCCCCATAGAGAGAAAAATTTCCGAATATTTTGAGCAAGTATCTAATTTACATTTTAATAACAGCGAAGAAAATGTGAATAAGTATTCTATTTCAAAAATATCTGAACGATTTAATTATTTATTTCCACATTTAGCCAAGGAGGAACATTATTTCGATAAATATAATATCTGTGAACCCACGGCTTTTGATTTTATTAAGAAGTATAGTATACAAAAAATAAATAATATTAAATATATCAAACTGCGTTTAAAAGACTCAAATAGTTGGTCTTTTATTTTAAGTGAAATATTAGAACAAACAATAGTTGTTATTAATGATTATCAATCTAGTAATAAAAAAATTGGTGAATTATATAATAGATTTAAGCAAGAATATAAAATTCCTTCCAATTTTTTAGATTTATTGAAAGATTGTAAATATTTTTGTTTTTATTATTCAGATGAAGAGAGAAACGAATATTTACGCGTTTGGTCAAAAAAAAAGTGTGCCTCTTTCTCTCCATATTCTGAGCTAGAATATTCGTTTTATATTCGTTTAAGTCTAGAAAATCAATATTATAATATAATACAAACAGAACATTATATTGATAATGGGTGTTTTTGTAAAGCGTGTTGTATAAAACGAAAATATATTTATTTCAAAGCATTAAAAGGGGAAGAAATAACAGAAAAAATAATACATAGTGAATCAGTAAATGAATTAAATAATAAAATAAATTATGAAAATAAGAAGAAAGAAAAAATAATTAATCAAATAAATAATAAAATAAGAAAAAAGAAAATAAATAGTAAAATCCAAATATTATAAAAATATTACAATATTATAGTTACGTATATGTCAAGTATTAAGGGGTTGTTTAGTTCGGTTTTTATGGTCGGTTAGGTAACTCGGAGTGAAGGTGTGTTAGGTAAGGTAGCGGAGTGAAGGTGGGTTAAGTAAGGTAGTGGAGTAAAGGTGTGTTAAGTAAGGGTCTGTCAAATCATGAGTGAAGGTCCGTTAGGTAAGGGTGATTAGTCGGTTAGGTAAGGTCGTGGAGTGAAGGTCTGTTAGGTAAGGTCGTGGAGTGAAGGTGTGGTCGTGGAGTGAAGGTCCGTTAGATAAGGTAGTGGA
>Ga0214919_10012888_pt1 | contig 10205 bp, 6 predicted proteins | sample LL1503_MetaG_FD_177994 | JGI IMG/M metagenome (GOLD analysis project Ga0214919, IMG submission 177994) | Freshwater microbial communities from Lake Lanier, Atlanta, Georgia, United States - LL-1503 | ecosystem: Environmental > Aquatic > Freshwater > Lake | place: USA: Georgia | collected 2015-03-15 | reverse complement strand
GGTTTGCCGAATGGTCTGCGCCGAGGTGACCGTGACGGCGACTGGCACATCCTGCAGTGTCTGCTCGCGCTTGGTAGCGGTGACGACGATTTCGTCGAGGCCGTCCGAGCTGGCGGCACTGGCCGCTGCCGATGCAAGAATGCTGGCGACGGCAAAAGCAACGATAGATGTCTTGTTCATTGAACCCCCTAAGTTTGGCGCACAGTCTATTACCGCCGGCCGGCCAGTGCTAGGTTCGCCGCTGGCAGGAGGCCCAATGATGCAATCGAGCCGTTTAAAAGGGTGGCGTCTGGCGCGCCGTGCTGCGCTGGCTGCCGCACTGTTGGTTGTGCTGGTGGCAGTGGCTGGTCTGGCGCTTCTGCGCGGAAGTTTGCCGCAGGTGCAAGGCAGTCGCAGCCTGCCCGGTTTGGCCACCACGGTGCGCATTGAGCGCGATGCCGCCGGTGTGCCGCGCATCATCGGCCAGAGTCGTCTCGATGTGGCTCGTGCCACGGGGTTTCTGCACGCCCAAGAGCGATTTTTTCAGATGGATTTGCTGCGCCGCCGCGCGGCGGGCGAGCTCTCCGCTCTGTTGGGCGCGCCGCTGTATGACATCGATGCACAGGTGCGTCGTAATCATTTTCGCGAGGTTGCCCGGCGTGTTCTGCAGGCGCAAACACCCGCACAGCGCACGCTGCTGCAAGCCTATGTGGATGGCGTCAATGCTGGCCTTGGTGCGTTGACAGCACGTCCCTGGGAATATCAGTTGCTGCGCGTAGCGCCGGAGCCTTGGCAGCCAGAAGATAGCCTGTTGTGCATCTATTCCATGTGGCTGGACCTGCAGGATCACGACGCCAACATCGATCGCAGCCTGCGGGCAATACGAGACGCCACGGGTGAAGCGGGCTTCGCGTTTCTGGGTGGTTTGGCACAGCGGGGTGATGCGGCCCTGGATGGCAGCGTATTGCCTGAGGCAGCGCTACCGGTCGCGTTACCGGCACCGCGCCGCCGCGTTGCTGCTGCGGCCGATCCGCTGGGCCTGCAGCCGCCGTTTGTGGCGGGCAGCAACAGTTTTGCCATTGCTGGCGCGCGCAGTGCCAGCGGTCTGCCGGTGCTGGCCAATGACATGCATTTGGGTTTGCGCGTGCCGCACATTTGGTATCGCGCTAGCTTGCAGTGGATTGATGCCAGCGGCGCATCGCGCCGAGTGGTGGGTGTGATGTTGCCGGGTATGCCGGCGATGGTGGTGGGCAGCAATGGCCAGGTGGCTTGGGGATTCACCAATTCCAATATCGATACGGTCGACGCTGTGCCGCTAGGTCCGCAGGATGCGGTGCACGAGCGAATCGAACAGATTCAGATCCGCGGCGCGCCAGCGCGCCAGTTGCATTTGCGCGAGTCTGCGCTGGGCCCGGTACTGACTGCAGCCGATGCGCCGCAGCAGCTGGCTTTGCGCTGGACTGCGCTGCAGGCCGAAGCCACCAACTTGCAGTTGGTCGATATGGAAAACAGTCAGAGCGTGGCGCAGGCCATGGAGGTTGCCCATCGCAGTGGTATCCCTAACCAAAATCTGTTGGTGGTCGATGCGGCTGGGCATGTCGGCTGGACGCTGACAGGGGCGATTCCCTTGCGCGATGGCTCGGGTTGGTTGCCGCCCGCGCAGGTGCCCACGTGGATCGATCCGCCCGAGGGCCTGCTGTGGACGGCCAACAACCGCATTGTCGGCGGTGCGGCCTTGGCCCTGCTGGGGGATGGCGGCTATGACGGCTCGGCCCGGGCGGCCTCGATCCGTGACGATTTGCGTGAGCGCGCAGCGCGCGCACCGCTGACCGAAACCGACTTGTTGGCGGTGCAGTTGGGCGATCGCGCCGCGCATTTGGACCCTTGGCGTGACCTGTTACTAGGCGTGCTCAATGATGAGTTTGTAGCGGGTAATCCGGCCCGGCAGGCGCTGCGCGAGGCAGTGCAGTCTTGGCAGGGCCATGCCAGTGTGGATTCGGTCGGCTATAGGGTGCTGCGCAGCTTCAGGTCGCAGGCCGCACAGCGTGCGCTGGGGCCGTGGGTGCGTGCTACGCAGGCCGTCTATGCCGATGCGAACCTGGGCCGACTGCGTCCTGAAACCGCCGCGCTGCGGCTGTTACAGCAGCAGCCCGCAACCCTGCTTGATCCAGCCTATGCCAGCTGGCAGACGCTGCTGCAGCAGTCTGCCGATGCCGTGTTGCAAGAGGCCGGCGGCAGTGCCGCGTCGGTCAAGGCCTGGACCTGGGGCCGCTATAACGTGTTGGCGATGCGCCACCCGCTATCGGCCGCGCTGCCGCGCTTCGTTGGTCAGTGGTTGGACATGCCTGCCGAGCAGCAAGCCGGCGACAGCGATATGGCGCGCGTGGCGCGACCCACCAGCGGTGCGTCGCAGCGCCTGGTGGTGTCACCTGGGCGCGAAGAGCAAGGACTGCTGAATCTGCCTGGCGGCCAGAGTGGACACCCGCTATCGCCGTATTACCGCGCCGGTCATGAGGCTTGGGCCAAGGGTGAGCCCGCGCCGCTGCTGCCCGGTGCAACGCGCTGGATTCTGACGCTGCAGCCGTAACCGCCGTGCTGTAGATCAATCGTTAGCGTCGTCGCCGTCGTCTTCATCGGGCTGCACCTGTGAGGGCAGTCGTTTGCCGGTCGAGGGCGTCACGCCCAGCGACAGCAGCTTGCCCGCCAGCTTGGTCGCGTTGCCCGGTCCGCTGCGCAATTGACCCAACGCCTTGTCATAGGTCAGCTGTGACTTCTTGAGCGCGTCGCCGATCTCGACAAACGAATCGGCAAACCCCACTAGCTTTTCGTACAGCTTGCGGCCGGTATCGGCGATTTCTTCTGAACCCTTGCGACGTTTTTCAAATACCCACATGCCTTGGATCAAGCGCACGACTGCCATCAGTGTGGTGGGTGTCACCAGCACGATCTTGCTCTTCCAGGCGTCTTCGTACAGCGCCGGCTCACGTGTTAAGGCGCTCAGCAGTGCCGCTTCAACCGGTACGAACATCAGTACAAAGTCGACGGTGTTGAGGTCTTTGGAACCGGTGTAGTTGCGCGCTTCAAGACCCTTGATGTGCTGACGTAGCGACAGCAGGTGAGACTTGAAGGCCAGATCGCGTGCTGCGTCATCGGTGGCATCACAGTAGTCGCGCCATGCTTTGTTCGACACTTTGGAATCGATGACCACCTGCCGATCCTCTGGCAGGTACAGCACGGCATCGGGCTGCTGGCGTCCGCCGGCATCGGCACTGATCGATACCTGCAATTTGTATTCGTGATCTTTGCGCAGACCCGATTGCTCCAGGATGCGCTCCAACACCATCTCACCCCAGTTGCCGGTGGATTTAGAGCTGATGGTCAGTGCATTGGCCAGACTGTTGGCGGATTCGGTGACCTGTTGATTGAGATTGGTCAGCTGCACGATTTGTTCATGCAGCTTGCTGCGCTCTGCGGTCTCGGCGGTGTGGATAGCATCGACGCGTGAGCGAAAGTCCGACAGCTGTGTGCGTAACGGTCCCATCAGGCTGTCGAGTTCGACCTTGTGCTGAGCCTGCAACGTGCGGCCGCGTTCTTCGACCAGCTTGGAGGTGGCCTCGGTGACTTTGGACTCGACCAGTTGCATCTGGTCTGCAACCCAGCCCTTTTGCTGTGCCAGTTGATCTTGTGCCGCCAGTGCCTGACCGCGCAGCTGCTCGCGCTCGGTGGTCACTGCCATCAGCCGCAGCATCAGCCAGCCCGCTGCTGCTAGCAGCGCTACCACTACACCCGCCAAGACCCCTATCGCCATGTTGTCCATCGTGTCCTGCCCTCGCAGTACTGCTGCGTCGCGAGCCTAGTCTGCCCTATAGTTGAGCTATATGGCCGCGATCCTCCCCCTCCCGACACGCAGCGCAGCGCTGGCGCGTTTGACGCAGTTTCTGCCGCAGGCAGGTCGCGCTTATACCGCCGGCCGCAATATCGACCCAGGTCCAGGTCTGCGCGAATCAGTATCGGGCCTGTCGCCGTGGATTCGCCATCGCATGCTGACCGAGGAACAGGTGCTGCGTGCTGTGCTGACGCGGCACACTCAGTCACAAGCGGCGCGCTTTATTGAAGAGGTGTGCTGGCGTAGCTACTTCAAGGGTTACCTTGAATCGCGTCCGTCTATCTGGAGCGACTATCGCCGTATGGTGGTTGGCTCGTTCTCGCACTTGCCGCGTTGTCAGGCTGCGATGGAAGGCCGCACTGGCATCGACTGTTTTGATGCCTGGGTGGTCGAACTTCAAACCACCGGCTATCTGCACAACCATGCGCGTATGTGTTTTGCCTCGATTTGGATTTTTACGCTCGAACTACCTTGGCAGTTGGGCGCGGACTTCACGCTGCGTCATTTTATCGATGGCGATGCAGCGTCCAACACCTTGTCATGGCGATGGGTGGCTGGCTTGCACACGCCGGGCAAGAACTATCTGGCCAAGCCTGCAGCGATAGAGCGTTGCAGTAACGGACGCTTTGCGCCGCAGGGTTTGGTTGAGCAGGCTGCAGCGTTACAGGAAGTCGCGTTGCATCCGCTCATGGCAGTGCCGTCTTTGGTGACAGCTGCCACGCCAGGGGCCTTACCACCGGGGCGCATTGCATTGCTGCTCACCGAAGAAGATCTGCATCCGGAAAGCTTGGGGCTGCACGGTGCGCCGTTGGTCGGCGTGGCCGGTGCTAGCGCTGTCGCGGCACGCTCTGCCTTACCGGTGTCTGCATTGGCCAGCGAATTTGTCAGCAGTGCGATGGACGATGCGCTGGCGCGTGCCGGCGCTCACTTTGATGTGCCTGCCGAGCGTCTGGTTGCACTTGATGGCGATGCCATTGCCGAATGGGCACAGCGTATCGGCGCCGAGGTGGTGTTGACCGCTGTTGCACCAGTGGGGCCGGTTGAAGAAGCCCTGCGTGATGCGGCCGACTGGCTGACTATGCAGCGGCTACCGTTGGTGCAAGTGCGCCGGCAATGGGATGCATTGTTGTGGCCGTTAGCCACGCGCGGGTTCTTTGATCTGCGTGAACAGATCCCGCGCCTCATTGCCGAGTTGGATCTGGAGCGGGACAGACCCGCCCAGAACCAACTGCCATTTTAAGGCGCTAAATTCTTTTTCAGGAACTCGCCCATCGCGGTGAACCACTGGCGACGATGTGTATCCATCAAAAAGTAATGATCAGTGCCTTTGATGATGACGGTCTCATGCGGCTTGCCGGCACTCTTGAGCGCAGCATCCATGGCCTTGGTCTGAGCCACTTGCACGGTGTAGTCACGATCGCCGTGGATCAGCATCAAGGGCAGGTTGACCTGCGAAGCGCGCGCACGCGGTGAATCGTCGCGCAGCTTCTTGTCGTCTAGGCCGATCGACCGACTGGTCACCTCACCGCGTGTGAGCCCTGTTTCGCGCTTCAAGTCGACCAGATCGCTGACACCTGAGATGGCAATAGAACAGCGGAACATCTTGTCGGCATTGCGCGTGGCGATCAGCAGCGCCATATACCCGCCGTAGCTGGCGCCGACCACGCAGACGCGCGCCGGATCTGCATAGCCTTCTGCCAGTGCCCACTTGGTGCCGTCGATCACATCGTTGTAGGGCAAACCGCCCCAGTCACGAAACCCTGAATCGAACCAGTCATAGCCGTAGCCTGTTGAGCCCCGAAATTCTACTTGCAGTACTGCATAGCCTTGGCTTACCAAGTACTGGAGCCAGGGATCGAAGCCCCAGCTGTCGCGTGCGTGTGGTCCACCATGAGGCATGAGGATGAGCGGTGGCTTTGCGCCGTTGCTGGTTTGAACCGGCAGGGTCAGATAGCCCGGAATGGTTTTGCCGTCACGGCTTGCGAAGCTGATGGGCTTCTGTGTGGCCAGTGCAAAAGGCGCAAGCCCCGGTGCGTTTGAACCGATGCGTGTCAGTTTGCCGCCGCCGCTAGCGTCGCGATCCAGAGTGAAGAAGCTAGGCGCTTCCGTGTCGCTCTCGGTGGTGATGACCAGCGTGCTGAAGGTGGGCGTGGCATCAATGATTCGTACTGTGCGGCCACCCATGCCTTTGACCAGCGCCTCGTATACGCCAGCCAGCTCTGTATCGAAGTAGAGCGACTGAGGTTTGTCTGTTGTAAAGGCGACGCCCAGTAGCCGGTTGCCGTTGGCTGTCATGAGCGGACTGTCCAAATCTACCTTGTCATGGGAATACACCAAAGCAGGCGCGGTCTCATCGGTGAGATCAATTTTCCACAGTGCACCGCGCCCTTCAAAGTCACCGGTGGCATAGGCAAAGTTTGAGCCCGGGATGATTGCCATCGGCTCAAGCTTGGCAGTCTTCTGAAAAGCCTTGATGCGGGTCAGTTCGCGCCAGTCGGTTTCACCTTGGCGACGCACCATGTACAGCGTCTCGTCCTTGCGGGTGCCCACGCCCAGTCGCAGGTTGCCCTTGCCATCACTGATGAAGGTTTGTAGTGGCGGATTTTCGTGTTGCACCAGCTTGCGCTCACCGCTGTACACGTTGAGCTCATAGACATCCGGATAGCCGTCTGGAAAGCCATTGGTGTTGGTGCGTCCACCGGTGCCATCACCGCCCTCATCAAGCTCGATCAGTACAGTGGTGGGATCGTCTGGTGTGAAATCGATGATGCGATCCTGGGCAAGACTGCCGACGATGGCACGCTGGCTTTTGCCCAGCACCTTGAGGTCGCTGCCATCGGCATTAAGACTGATCAACCGTGTGATGGGAATGTTCTGGCCCATCTCCTGCAACAGCCCGCGCAGGCTGCACAACATGCGTGTGGTATTGGCCCATTTGCACCAGATGGGCATAAAGCCGTCTTCGCCTTTGAGTGCAGCAACTTGTTTGGCGGGTTGGCCGTTGGTGCGATCTTGAACAAAGATGCCGAAGTTGCCGTCTTGCACCATCGACATCGCAAGATATCGTCCATCTGGAGATATCGAGACAGTGTTGAGACGGATGCCCGCGAAGAACGCATCGAGCGGCGGCGGTGTGGTGGGCTGGGCGGCGCTGGCGATGCCGGCGGCCATCAACAAGAGAGCAGGCGCAAAACCCATAACGCTACGCATGGTTTACCTCCGTTATGACTTCACTTCATAGCAGAGAGTAGGTGCTGCCGCACGCGCGGCAGCACCGTGGCAGGCGGTTTATTCTGCCTTGCCCTTCTCGCGCCAGCTGCCCTCAGCGTAGACGCTGCGCACCGAGGCCACATAGGGCACCGGGCAGACGATCGCACGGATCTGCACCTGCTTATGCGGCTCGACGGTGGGCTTCTTGCTGCCGCCGTTGGGCTCGCCCCACACGAACACCACTTCGGTGCCCGGCACAGCGAACTCGGGGGCGAGGTAAGCCAAGGTCAGCTCCTTGCGCTCGTTGGAGCTATAGCCCACCCAGGTGGACACGCCGACTTGCTTGCTACCGTCCTTGGACAGCACTGCGTCCTGCGGGTACATGCTGTACACCGCCGACGGGAAGTCGAAGTACTTGGCGCGCTCGTGCTCCTTGCCGTACTGCGAGGCGATGGCCTTGACCATGTCCTCGTCGTTGAGCTCGAGCGTGACCTTCACGCGGTGCTGCTGGGCAGCGATCTTCTCGAGAGCTGCACGGCCAATGAAGTCATGGTCGAACTTGATCATGAAGCCGTAGCCCAGATCGTGCGGCGTGGTGTAGTGATCGTCGATGTTCGACGACACATAGCTGCCACCTAGCGAGGCATTGGCTTCAAAGCCGACGGCCGGCAGCCACTCGCGATACTTCTTCATGCGCTCGTCGCCCGAGTAGATGGCGGCCATCTGGCCGGGGATCCAGCCTGATTCCAGCGTGTTGGACGAGTAAGCACGGGCGCCGACCAGACGCAGGCCGAACTCCTTGCCGCCCTCGACGATGGCATCGAGGATGACTTGGCCGTCGGCCGAGGGTCCGAACAGCTCGAAGCCAGGCTGGCCGGCCATGCCGTGACGCAGCGCGGTGACCTGCTTGCCGGCAATGGTGACCTCGGTCATGTTGAAGAACTTGAGGTCCGGCGGCGTGGTGCCCAGCACCTTGGTGATCACCTTCATCGCGTTGGGACCCTGCACCTGATAGCGGTAGGTCTTGCGGGCGACAGGGTTCGGGCGTGAAGCAGAACGCTCGTCACGCTCGAAGGTCACATTCCACTTGCTGCCATCGGGCTTGGTGCCGGTCTCGCCGTGGTACTGCACCCAGTTGGCAACCGGCGGGCGGCCGATCAGGTTGAAGTGCTCGGGTGCCAGGTAGCACAGGATCACGTCGCCGATGACGTAGCCGTCCCAGCTGACGGGAACGTACTGCTTGGCCTTGCCGGGCACGAAGCCCTTGAAGCTGTTGATGCCCAGAGACTCGAGGAGCGCGAACGCATCGGGACCCGACACGTACAGGTCGGTCATGTGGTACGACTGGTTGAACAGTACGGCAGTGTTCTGCCAGGCCCACTGCTCATCACGCCAGTTGGTGTACTCGGGCAGCTTCACCGGGTAAGGGTTGGGGCCACTCTGCGAGTCGCGCAGCAGAGAAATGGCACCACCGGCTGCCTTCATGCGTTCTTCGAGATTCTTGAAGCTCATGCGTTTTCCTGAATGGAGGGAATGGGTGCGGCCAAACCGGCCACGTTGATACTCTCTTCGACGACGTGCGCATGCTCGCGCATCAACCCCTCGGCGCGCGATCCTTGACCGCGCTCGAAGGCCTCTACGAGGCTGTGATGCTGCCGGTGCGCGTAACGCAGCCGGTCGTACATGCGATCAAGGTTGCCGTGGTCGAAGGCCAATGCCTGCGGCCCGGCGAAGGGAACTCGGTTGTTGCGCGTCAGGCTCTCGACCAGCAAGGGGCTGGCGGCCTCGGTCAGGATCAGACCGTGGAAGCGCTGGTTCATCTCGGCGTACGCGGCCTCATCGTCGGCGTCGACGCTGCGCTTGCCCAGCAAGCTGTCGCCGTCTTCCAAGCAGCCGCGCAATTCGCGCAGGAAAGCCTTGGAGGCGCCTTGCTCGGCGACGCGACGGGCAGCCAAGCCCTCGAGGACAGCGCGGATATCGATGGCATCGAGCACATCTGCGGCGGTAAAGGCGCGCACCACAAAGCCGCGGGTGGGGTGATCGGCCAGCAGGCCCTCGTTGGCCAGCAGTGGCAGTGCCTGACGCACTGGCATGCGTGACATACCCAGTTGGGCCGCCAGCGGTGCCTCGGCCACGCGCTGTCCCGGCGTGAGTTCGCCGCGCAGAATCATCTCGCGAATGCGGACGATGGCATGGGTGAGGTGACTGCTCATGTGGCCGGCGAAGGTACCTACCGGATCCCGTAATGTCAATTTGGGATCCCGAGACCTTGGGCATAAAAAAGGGGCGGACGCTTGCGCGCCCGCCCCGGTGTGGTCTGCCGGTTACCCGGCGCGGATCAGAACTTGTAGTTCAGACCCACCACGTAGCGACGACCGATCACGTCGTGCAGTGCCGAGTTGTACTCGGACGGACCCGTGCGGCCGATAGCCGTCGGTGCGCTGGCCGGCTGGTGGTCCAGCAGGTTGCTCACGTTGGCGAACACGCTCAGGTTGCCCAGTGACTCGATCTTGTAGCTCACGTTGGTGTCTACATAGAACACCGAAGCCACCCGGTTGTCGTCGATGGTGCCGGTGATCAACGTACCGGCATAGTTGGCTGCCACGTAGGCCGTGGTGCTCTCTGCCAGCGTGCGATCCAGCTTGCCGCCGTCGATGAAGCGACCCTGTACGAACAGCGACCAGGGGCCGTTGCCGTAGGTGACGCTCATCGTCGCCTTGCGCTTGGGCAGGCTCGCGCCGCCGATTGCGCCCGAACGCTCGTCAACCAGTGCACCGCGGTTCTGCGTCGAGTTGTGCATCAGCCAGCTCGAGAACAGACGCACGCTGAGGGTCTCGGGGCCACCGCCCAGCAGCGAGATCGGAGTGCGATAGCTGACCTCGGCATCCACGCCCTCAACCTCTTGCTTGGCCAGGTTGATGAACAGCGCGTCAACGCGGTCGATCACACCATTGGCCAGGTTGTCGCGACGGATCACGTACTGGCACAGGCTGGTGTCGCCGGTGTAGCAGTTGTTGACGATCGTCTGGCCCGGCAACTGAGCAATCGCGTCGGCGATGCTGATGCGGTACCAGTCGGTCGACAGCTGCAGACCTTCGACCAGGTTCGGCTGCAACACGATACCGATGGT
>Ga0214919_10012887_pt1 | contig 10205 bp, 10 predicted proteins | sample LL1503_MetaG_FD_177994 | JGI IMG/M metagenome (GOLD analysis project Ga0214919, IMG submission 177994) | Freshwater microbial communities from Lake Lanier, Atlanta, Georgia, United States - LL-1503 | ecosystem: Environmental > Aquatic > Freshwater > Lake | place: USA: Georgia | collected... | reverse complement strand
TATGCGCCCAATCTTCCTTGGAAAGGCATCATTCCTTTGGCTAAAATGATTCAAGACAAAACCAAATTGCCTGTAAAATTAACCAATGATGCCAATGCAGCAGCAGTAGGTGAAATGAAATATGGCGCCGCCCAAGGCATGAAAGATTTTATCATGATTACTTTAGGTACAGGTGTTGGAAGTGGGATAGTTTCTAATGGTCAATTGATTTATGGCCATGATGGATTCGCAGGTGAATTAGGCCATACCATTATTGTTCCTGATGGAAGATTACATCCTGGTACTGGTAAAAGAGGCCCTTTAGAAAGTTATGCATCCGCAACTGGTGTTACTTTAACAGCCATCGAAATTTTACAAAAATCAGATCGTCCAAGTTTATTAAGAGCCGTGCCTACTAGCGAATTGAATTCTAAAATTGTTTTTGAAGCAGCCACTAAGGGCGATGAAATAGCCAAAGAAGTTTTTGACTATACAGGTAAAATACTGGGTATGGCCTTGGCCAATTTTGTGATGTTCTCCAGCCCTGAAGCTATTATTTTATTTGGAGGCTTAACCAAAGCGGGAGATTTAATCTTAAAACCAACGCGCGAACATTTGGAAGCCAATGTGATTGAAATATTCCAAAACAAAGTGAAGATTTTAGTGAGTCATTTAAAAGAATCTGACGCAGCCATCTTAGGTGCAAGTGCACTTATGTGGGAGTAAAATACTTATCATAAAAAAGGCCACAGATTGTGGCCTTTTTTATGATGATGTTGCTGAACTATTTAATTAGCGCTAATTCTTCTAACCACTTATTTCTACCCCAGCCTGCTATGACATGTTTTTCTGAATGATAAGAAGAGCGAACGAGTGGGCCACTTTCTACATAATCAAACCCAAGCTCATACCCTATTTGTCTTAGTTCGGCAAACTCATCAGGATGCACAAAGCGTTGAACGGCTAAATGTTTTTTAGTGGGTTGTAAATATTGACCTAGGGTTAATACATCACAGCCTACGTCTACCAATTCTTTCATGGTTTGTATCACTTCCTGTTTTTCTTCACCAATGCCTAACATGATCCCCGTCTTGGTGCGCATGCCCCCTTTCTTTAATGTTTCTAGCACCCCTAAACTTCTTCTATATTTTGCCTGCACTCTTACTTTCTGTGTAATGCGTTCTACGGTTTCCATATTATGGCTCACTACTTCGGGTGCTGCTTCAATGATGCGATTAATTTGTTCTTGTATACCTCTAAAATCCGGAATTAAGGTTTCTAAAGTAGTAGTGGGCGTAAGTGCTTTAATAGCTTTAATAGTATTGTACCAAATGATCGAGCCTCCATCTGTTAACTCATCTCTATCTACGCTAGTTAAAACTGCATGTTTTACTTTCATGAGTAAGATGGCTTCGGCTACACGTTGTGGCTCGTCCCATTCTACCGCTTTTGGACGACCAGTAGCTACTGCACAAAATTGACAACTCCTTGTACAAATATTCCCAAGTATCATAAAAGTAGCTGTTCCTTCACCCCAACATTCGCCCATATTGGGACAGTTGCCACTTTCACAAATGGTATGTAATTTATGGGTGTCTACCAAACCACGCACATGTTTGTAACTTTCCCCAATAGGTAATTTAACCCTTAACCAATCGGGCTTTTTTATCCTTGTCTCCAATCCAGGAGCAACTTCAGGTAATTCTTGCATAGTTATTCAATAATCAGCCACAAAAATACAAGACTTGCTCCTAAAAATGCATATTATATTGACTCAATTAATCCAAAATAAACCCATTCAACGTAAATTTACCAAAATCAACAATCTATACTATCTTAACGCTTACTTTAAAACTAATAACATGACAGCTACTGTTACTTACGAATCCAATTTAAGAACCACCTGCTTGCATTTACAAAGTGGCTCCGCTATTGAAACCGATGCACCCACAGACAATAAAGGAAAAGGGGAAAGATTCTCTCCCACTGATTTAATTGCGACTGGATTAGGCGCCTGCTTGATTACCACCATGGGCATCAAAGCAGAAAGCATGCAAATTGCATTGGATGGAGCTAAAGTAGAAGTCACAAAAATTATGGTTGCAGATCCTAGAAGAATAGGAAAAATCATTGCGCATGTAACAATGCCTGCTGGATTAAATCTGGATCAGAAAACAAAAGAAATTTTAGAAAAAGTGGCAAGAACCTGCCCAGTGGAAAGAAGTTTACACCCAGATCTGGAATTAGATATTGCTTTTAATTGGCAATAAATTTATTTGAATAGTTCAACTATTATAAAGCAACTAATTAATACCTAGTTGCTTTATTTTTTGTAGCAACTTACTTACAGGCAAACCCATTACATTGTAAAAATCGCCTTGAATATTTTTAATGCCCACCACGCCAATCCATTCTTGAATGGCATAGGCCCCTGCTTTATCATAAGGTTTATATTTATCCACATAGAATTCTATTTGTGCATTGGTCAAAGGATGGAATTCTACTTGAGTGGTTTCACTGAAAGTGATTTCTTGTTCGTTCCACAAAACCACCACCCCCGTAATCACCTGATGTACCCGTCCAGCTAATTGTTGAAGTGAGGCCATGGCCTCTGCTTTATCGATGGGTTTACCAATGATTGTTTCCTCCAAAACCACCACCGTATCTGCAGCGATGATACAAATATTGTTCAGATTGCCTTTTTCCTTTGTGATTTTTTCTTTCACCGCAGCTGCTTTATTTTTTGCAATAAACACGGGCACTTCTTCCATGGACAAAGTGGATGGATAATTCTCCTCGGCATCGGATACAATAATCTCAAATGGTAATTCTGCCCATTCTAATAAAGCCTTACGTCTTGGAGATTGAGAAGCTAATATAATTTGATGCATGGGTGCTTAAAATAAAAAATAGAAAAATCCAATAGATAAAATACCAAACAACATAGCCCCTTTGATCCAGGCACTAAGTGCATTAAAATCTTTACTGTTATAGGCTGTAGGCAATTTAATTAAAACAATAACAAGTGGTGTTACAATTAAAGCAATACAATATAAAGTAGTATACCACCAACCAAATGGAATGACCGCCAATTGTATAATTAATAATAAAGCGATCACAACAATCAACCATACTGTAAGGTAAACTTTGGTTGGTTTTAATCCCCATTTGATGGGCAAGGTCTGACAGCCAAATTTAGCATCCCCTTCCATATCTTCTAAATCTTTCAAAGCCTCTCTTACTAAAGTTAAAATAAATGCAAAGGCGCTGTACAATAAAGTGAGCTTGGCAAATTTAAAATTAGCGGCATTGGTAATATCTGGATGACTAATTTCTTGCATCGTTAGTTTTGAAAAATAAACCACAGCGATAGACCAAGCAGTAAGCACAGAAATAATAATATTACCTACCAAAAAATTCTTTTTAAAGGTGGTGCTGTAAAACCACAACAACAATATGGCTAGTAAATTCGACAAGTGAATATGCCAATAATTTTTAAAAGGGAAAACAATGGTGGAAATATAAATGGCCACTACACTTAAAATCAAATGCCAAAAAATAACCCATCTTCTGCTTATAAAAGCGCCTACTACTACTTTTCCGGGCTTATTGATTTGATCAATATTCACATCAAAATAATCGTTGATCATATAACCAGCGGCTGCAATAAATGTATTGGTCACTAGCATTAAATAAAAACGAAAGTCAATATCTTCCCCCGACAATGGGAAAAGCGGTTTGTAAATACAAAAATGAAATAAGGATTCGGCCAATAAAATAAATAGCAAATTGGGCCAACGTATCAATCTTAAAAAATGAATCAGTAGCTTCAAAATATAGATTTAAGATTTATTTGGATTGAATTTGATCATTTAGATCCCAATGATCATTCAATTTTAAAGTCTTTTCGATTACTTCTCTTGCACAGCCTTCTCCCCCTTTGGCAATGGCATTATAGGCGGCAATGGCCTTAATATCTGCAGCTGCATCACTTGGACAAGCCGCTAAGCCTACTGCTTTCATGGCCTCATAATCGGGCATGTCGTCTCCCATATACATCACTTGATCTAAATCAATTTTATTCAATACCACCAACTCCTTCAACAAGGATAATTTGTCCTTTACTTTCATAAAAACTTCAGACACCCCCAATTTTTGTAGTCGATCTTTTACTTCGTCTGAATTACCTCCAGAAATAATCCAAACCTGGTAGCCTTTTTTGATAGCCAATTGCAAAGCATAGCCATCTTTAATGTCCATCGACCTAGCCATTAATCCATTGGGCATAATCAATAGCTTGCCATTGGTCAAAACACCATCGACATCAAATACAAAACATTTAATTTTTTTAAAGGCTGCTAGCAAGAAGGTAATTATTAGACTATAAATGTAAGCCTATTTTTGATTATCTCTCCATTCATACACCCAGGCACTTTGGATCATTTCCAAATGTCCTTCGTTGGACTCCTCTTTTTTCCCTTCAAAATGAGGTAAAGACAAAATCCATTCTAGTAAATCGGTGAAACGAACACGGTATATTTTGGACTCTGTAAAATCATCTCCAAATTTTTCATATAATTTTTGGGCAATATCTTCATGGTCATTCCAATGGATGGGTGGTTCAAACTGGGTCATAGTTTTTTAATTTTTTATTCTCCTAAAAATTGTGTTTGGTCTGGCAAATTGATTTCAATTGTGCCCGAACCGGCTAACAATTCACATTGACAGCCCAATCTTGATTCAATTCTTGGACTTACTGCACGATCAATAAAATCTTCTTCTTTATCTGATAATTCTTGTAAAAATTCAGCCCCTTTTTTGATATAAATATGGCAAGTGCTACAAGCACAAACGCCACCACAATTGTGATGAAGTACAATACCCGCATCCAAGATTACTTCTAATAAACTTTGGTCTGGTTGGATATTGGTTAAAGTAACAGGCTCCAATCCTTTTTGTTCAAAATTGATTTTTAATGAATACATAAGTCCTTAATAGATTTTTGCAAAAATAACTTATATCGTTCAATGCTTTTGGTTCATTTATAATTTTCTTTATCGAAATACAAAAAAAATAGGCTCACGCCCCTGTTCTAGACTTATCTTTGCCAATAAATAATGGAATAATGGCGAAGCTGGGGTTCTCTGAACGTATGTATTTAAGGTATTTAAGAACAAAATTTAAAACCTTAGGATTGGTATCTCCTCAGGTAGCTGGGAAATTGGCCTTTGATCTTTTTTGCACCCCCTATCCAAAATTTAAAAAAAGAAAAGCGCCTGCTATTTTTCATCAAGCTAAGCTGGTCCAAGTAAAAGTCACAGGCAATGGCTTACACCATATTGGATCTTCCACTTTAAATGGTTTTGAATGGCTACCTAACCAACCCAATGGTAAAACAGTATTAATTGCACATGGTTATGCAAGCTGTGCTTACAAATTTGAACAGTATATACAGCCTCTTTTAAAAATGGGTTGCAGAGTACTTTGTTTTGATGCACCAGGTCATGGTTTAAGCCAAGGCAGATATATTAATATAGTCATCTATGAGCAAGCCATTCAAGAAATCATCAAAGACCATGGCCCTATTGATTATTTTATTGGACATTCTTTAGGGGCCATTAGTTTAGCGATGGTGGCCGAAACCATTGCCAACCCTTTGGCTCATAAATTTGTACTCATTGCGCCTGCCACCAAAACCACCACCACATTTGAGAATTACTTTAATATGATGCACTTAAAGGAGGGGGTTAGAAACGCATTTATGGAAGAAATGCAAAGGTATACTCCTTATCCAGTAAGTTTTTTTGAAGCCGATCGAGCCCTGCAAAAATATAGCGGACTTGTACTTTGGGTGCATGACCAAGAAGATATGGTCTGTCCTTACAAAGATTTAATAGATTTTAAAAATAAAGCACCAGAAAATATTAAATTCCTGACAACCAATGGTTTAGGACATAATAAAGTGTATAAAACACAGGAAGTGATTGACAAAATCATGTCATTTTTGGGCTCCTAAGCCCTAGTAATTTTTATTTTTTAGTCTAAAGCTCTAATATTGCATCGCGAGAAAAGAAATAGCCTCTCCTAAAAAGGGTTTGCTTTTTTTTCATAATTACTTGATAATCAATTTCTAAAATACCCCGTAGGAGCGGTAGACCACTATGTCAAAGAACTTATTAATTGTGGAGTCGCCTGCAAAGGCAAAAACGATCGAGAAGATTTTAGGCGAAGAATTTGAAGTGCGTAGTTGCTATGGGCACATTCGTGATTTGGAAAAAGTAGACATGGGGATTGATTTAAAAAACAAATTTGCTCCTCGTTATACTGTTCCAAGTGAGAAAGAAAAAGTGGTGAAGGAATTAAAATCTATGACCAAGAAAGCAAAAGAAGTTTGGTTGGCATCGGATGAGGACCGTGAAGGAGAAAGTATCAGTTGGCATTTAGCAGAAGTTTTAGGATTGGATCCTAAAAAAACAAAGCGTATTGTATTTCATGAAATTACTGCACCTGCCATTAAGAAGGCAGTCGCCAATCCACGTTTAATTAATATGGATTTGGTAGATGCACAACAAGCAAGAAGAATATTAGATAGAATTGTAGGTTTTGAACTAAGCCCAGTACTTTGGCGCAAGATTGGCATGCAAAAAAGTTTGAGTGCAGGCAGGGTTCAAAGTGTAGCGGTAAGATTAATTGCAGAAAGAGAAAGAGAAATCAACCATTTTATTCCAGAGAGTGTATTTAAAGTATCTGCTTTATTTAGTGCACCAGATATCAATAAGAAAAAAGTAAAATTCAAAGCAGAAGGCCCGCAAAAATTAACTACTGCTGGTGCTGCTGAAAAATTTTTAAACGAATGTAAGGGTGCAAAATATACCGTAAAAGACATTGCTGTAAAAGATGGCAAACGTACGCCCTCAGCGCCTTTCACTACATCTACTTTACAACAAGAAGCTTCAAGAAAATTAGGTTACAGTGTAAGTAAAACTATGTTACTTGCTCAAAAATTATATGAAAGTGGTAAGATCACTTACATGAGAACAGATAGCATTGGCTTAAGTGAAACTGCGATGGAGGCCATTAAAAATGAAATCAATGATAGTTTTGGTACCCCATATTATCAACCTCGTAAGTTCAAGAACAAAAACGAAAATGCACAAGAAGCACACGAAGCCATTCGTCCATCTTACATGAATGAAAGCAAAGTAGATGATCCAGATTTAAATAGATTGTATGAACTCATTTGGAAAAGAACCATTGCCTCTCAAATGAGCGATGCACAATTTGAAAAAACAACTGCAAAAATTGAAATCTCTACTAATAAAGATACTTTAACCGCTAGTGGTGAAGTAATGAAGTTTGATGGTTTCTTAAAAGTATATTTAGAAAGCAAGGATGAAGACGAGGTGGAGGAAGATAATTTAGAAGAAGGAGATGAAAGTTTATTGCCTCCATTAGCTAAAGGACAAGTACTTGATTTTACTTCTATGACAGGATTAGAAAGATTCAGTCGCCCTGGTGCTAGATTTACGGAAGCCTCCCTAGTTAAGAAACTAGAGGAATTAGGTATTGGTCGTCCTTCCACTTATGCCCCTACGATTACCACCATCATGAAACGTAATTATGTCGAGAAAAGAGAAAAAGAAGGCATCAAAAGAATTTACCAAATTTTGACCCTGAGCAATAAGGATGAAATCAAACAAGAAGCTGCTTCAGAAATTACAGGAGCTGAAAAAAATAAGTTGTCCCCTACCGATCTAGGGTTGGTGGTGACAGATTTTTTAAAATTGCACTTTGAAAAAGTAATGGATTTTAATTTTACCGCTAAAATTGAAGGCGAATTTGATGAAATCGCAGCTGGTAAATTAAAATGGAGTGATATGTTGGCCTCTTTTTATGAGCCCTTTCATGTGACCATCGAACATACCCTTGAAACCGCAGAAAGAGCCAAAGGCGAAAGAGAGTTAGGATTTGATGCGGTGAGTGGAAAGAAAGTAATTGCTCGTATGGGCAGGTATGGCCCAATGGTTCAAATTGGCCATCAAGATGAGGAAGAAAAGCCAAGATTTGCCAAATTAAAGGCCTCTCAAAGTATAGAAACCATCAGTTTTGACGAAGCCATGGAATTATTTAAGCTTCCAAGAATGCTTGGACAATTTGAGGAGGAAGATGTTTCTGTAAATATTGGTCGTTTTGGCCCTTATGCAGCCCATTCTAAGAAGTTCTACTCCCTTAACAAGGAAATGGACCCTTATACGGTTACCCTCGAGGAATTGACCCCTATGATTGCAGAGAAAAGAAAGGCAAAAGATGAAAGAACCATCAAAGTATTTGAAAAAGAGAAGATTCAACTTTTGAGAGGCCCATATGGTCCCTATATTAAGCAAGGCTTACGTAATTACAAATTGAACAAAGAGCAACAAGAAAAAGTGGAAACCTTAACCATTGAGGAAGTCAATGCAATTATTGTAGAACTAAAAGCCAACCCTCCTCGTAAAATGGCAAGAAAAAAGAAAGCTTCTTAATAAAGCTATTAAATAAGCAATGGTATTAAAGCATAAAAAAGGCCTCCAAGTTTGGAGGCCTTTTTAGTATCATTAGCGCAGCTTATTACTAATTCAAAGCAGGCTTACTCATTAATTTAAGGTATTGAACATGTGCTTTAATGGCACTGATCACTGTAGGATATTCAATGTATTTTAACTTAAAATCGGCACAGGTTTGTTTTACTATTTTAGAAATCGCTGGATAGTGTACATGTGAGATTTTAGGAAACAAATGATGTTCAATTTGAAAATTCAATCCACCCACCAACCAACTCACCAATTTACTTTTAGTTGCAAAATTAGCAGTGGTTTGAATTTGGTGTGCTGCAAATTCATCAGGCATCTTATTGTCTGGCTGTATGGCAATAGGAAATTCAGTTTCAGTAACTGTATGCGCCAATTGAAAGACAATGCTTAAAACGAAACCTGCAAAACAACCCACAATTAAAAAGCCAACCAACCAACTTACCCAACCTAACATATATAAAGGCAATACCACAAAAACGAAAGCATGGTATACTTTTACAGCCCAAAATTCAATATGATCCCCAATGCTCATGTCCTTGATAGCTACAGAGCCAATTTTGCCTGAGAAATATTTTTTATAATCTGCAAAAAATATCCAAAATATATACAATAGCATGTACAAGACCCAGAAATAGATATGTTGGAAACGATGCAATAAATAATGTTTTTGGGTTGGTGCCATTCTCATTAGAACACCCACTTCAATATCATCATCTACCCCATCAATATTGGTAAAAGTATGGTGTAAGGTTACATGTTTCATGGCCCACATAAAACGACTGGCCCCAAGTACACTAATAGAGGATGAAGCCAATTTATTTAACCAAGCGTACTTGCTAAAACTTCCATGGCTGCCATCGTGCATCACATTGAACCCAATGGCTGCAATCAAACCTCCAAATAAAATGCATTCTGCTACTGCAAAAAAAGTAGAAGGTGTAAAAAATACCAAATGAATATAAATCAATACAAATAAGGACATTAATATAATAGCTTTCGAAAATAACTTAAAATTACCCGTAGCTTTTATGGAATGTTCTGCTAAATATTTATTCACCCTATTTTTCAATTCGGTATGTAAGGATTTCTCCATTACTGGAAATTTAGGGGTAGCTGAAAAATGATTGTTCATGTGCTTTTCGTTGTATAGGCAAAGTACGGACAAATAGCAATAATTCTGAGCATAAATGCCGAATATTTATTTGAACGTTTAATAATTCTATTTATTATGCAAACATTTGTTAATTATATCCACAACCATAGGATAAGTATAATGGGATTTTGAGGATATTTTGCGTTGATTTGAATAATATTTGAAAATAACCCAACGCTCAAAATGCAAAAAGCAACTGAAATAAACGCTTTATTTAAGTTAATAGACGACCCAGACGAAGAAGTTTTTAATACCATTGCAGATAGATTGTTGGTATATGGCTCTCCCATTATTCCGGATTTAGAAAATCTGTGGGAAAATACTTTGGACGAAGCTACTTTGGAAAGAATTGAGCTCATGATTTACAAACTTAGATTGCAAGATTTAAGAGAAGCTTTTACAAAATGGAATGCGGATCCAGATGCCTCCTTATTTGAAGGTGCATTATTGGTAACTCAGTTTCAATATCCAGAACTTGCGCTTGACAGTTTGCGTCATCAAAT
>Ga0214919_10012885_pt1 | contig 10207 bp, 9 predicted proteins | sample LL1503_MetaG_FD_177994 | JGI IMG/M metagenome (GOLD analysis project Ga0214919, IMG submission 177994) | Freshwater microbial communities from Lake Lanier, Atlanta, Georgia, United States - LL-1503 | ecosystem: Environmental > Aquatic > Freshwater > Lake | place: USA: Georgia | collected 2015-03-15 | reverse complement strand
CACCGTAGCACCACCCGCAGTTGAGATAAAGGCCATCAATTGGCGAAGGGCCAATGATCGGACTACCGTCCATCGACATGTCCATGACGCCGGCCCAATGGCGCAGTAATCGTTGTCGGCCGAGACATGGAAACAGGGCAAGCCCTGCGGACAGGGCATGCTCGACTGCGGGCAGGTTACCGCGCTGGGCATAACTGTTGTACATGTCGAGGTCGCCGCCCATAACCATCCCGCCCTTGTCAGACTGGCAGATGTAGAAGTGCGCTGCCCCGAATGTGACCACTGTATCGAGGAGCGGTTTGATTGGTTCCGTGACGAACGCCTGGAGCACATGCGTTTCGATGGGCAGTCGCAGCCCTGCAAGCGAGGCTAACTGGCCGGTATGGCCGGCGACAGCCAGGCCCACGCGCCCAGCCGAAATGTCACCCCGTGTGGTGCGAACCCCCACCACGCGTTCACCATCACGCAGGAAACCGGTTACTTCGCAGTTCTGGATGATGTCCACCCCTTGCTGGTCTGCGCCCCGCGCGTAGGCCCAGGCGACTGCGTCGTGTCGCGCCGTACCGCCTCGCCCCTGCAGCAACCCGCCGACGATCGGAAACCGGGCGTTTTCGTAGTCCATGTGCGGCACCATCTTTCGCACGGCGGCGCGGTCGAGGAGTTCCGCATCGATCCCATTGAGTCGCATTGCATTGCCGCGACGCGCTGCGGCATCAAACTGCGCCTCTGTGTGGACCAGGTTGAGAACGCCGCGGGCACTGAACATGACGTTGTAGTTGAGGTCACGACTCATCGTCTCCCAAAGCTTCAGGGACCAATCGTAGAACCGTGCGTTGGGCTCCAGCATGTAATTGGAGCGGATGATGGTGGTGTTGCGTCCTACGTTGCCCCCGCCAAGATAGCCTTTTTCCAGAACTGCCACATTGCGTACCCCGTGATTGCGTGCGAGGTAGTAGGCGGTTGCCAGACCGTGACCGCCACCGCCCACGATGATGACGTCGTAGCTGCGTGCCGGCTCAGGATCACGCCATGCCCGACCCCAGTGCCGGTGCCCCGTGAGCGCGTGGCGAACGAGTTGCAGTGCCGAGTATTCCCTCATGGCCTTGGGTCCGATGTCTGCGGTCGCCCGGATGCAGGCCGACCAGTACTTTGGGTAGGGAAACTCATCACGGCGCAGGGAGGATGCGGTTGAGCAGGCTCATGGGCACCGATACGCCTTCGCGCTCAGTACGCTTGCGCGCTTGCGCACGCTGCGAACCAGGCAGTCGCGCACCGGGCTGTTCTTCGATGGCGGCAGCCAGGGCCTCGATACTGTCGAGGAAGGACTCCGTTCCGCCGAAGCTGCGGGGATCCATGGCGATGAAGAGTTGACCGGTGCCAGGTGGGCCGCCAACGTTGTCGCCGAATGATGAGGCATGGATCGCAAGTGTTGCGCCTGTCAGGGCTGCCGCCAGGAGCTCGACAGCGAGCGCCTGGCCTGCCCCCTTGTATCCCCCGGCGGGCAACAGGGATCCCGACAGCGCAGCGTCCGGATCGTTAGTCGGGCGACCTTGCGCATCGATCGCCCAGCCCGCAGGCAGCGCTTGTTTTGCCTGCGCCCGAAGCAGGATCTCCCCTCGGGCGACGACGCTTGAAGACTGGTCAATAACCAGTGTGTGGCCATTGCGACGAGGTGCTGCGAACGCGAATGGGTTGGTGCCGAATACGGCTTTGACACCTCCCCATGGGGCAATCGAGGCAGGAGCATTCACGAAAGCCAACGCAATCAGGCCGCGTTCAGCCAGCCACTCCACGTGGTGGCCCGCAACGCCGCAATTGTAGGAACGGTGAATGGAGACGGCCGCGATTCCGGCGCGTCCAGCCATTTCCACAAGCCGCGGCAGTGCGAGCGCGATAGCCGGATGTGCGAAGCCCGAATTGGCGTTGACTCTGAGTACGCCGGGACCGGTCTGCTCCAAGCTTGGAGCGGCATTGGCCATGACCTTGCCGCACCTAACGTGTTCGCAATAGGTGGGAAGCCGCGCAAGGCCATGGCTGCGTAGCCCCTCAGCCTCGGCCAGCACAATCGATTCGGCCATGACCTCAGCGACTGCCTCGGCCACGCCAACCTCTGTCAAGGCCCGCAGGGCGGTCTGTCTTACCTCGTCAAGGGAGAGTTGTTGGTCGACAGCCATCGCTCGCCTCATTGGGCATCGTAGCGGGAGAAGGCACCCCGGCTCTGGTAAAGGCCGGAGTAATGCTGGAGAGCGTCACGGTCCAGTTCCACCCCAAGCCCAGGGGAATCGGGTGGGCGCACACCGCCATCCTGTGTAAGCCAAGTCTGGCCGAGAATCAGGTCATCCTCGCACCAATTGAGCAAGTTCTGGGACGGTCGCTGCAGCTCGGGCAAGGCCATCCCGAGGTGACACAGGACGGCAAATCCAATGCCTGTTTCTCCGTTGGAGCGCAGCCAGAAGCGACGTCCCGTGCTGCAGATGACAGCTGCCAGTTTAGTCACGGGACCCAGACCACCGTCTGCGTTGATGTCACCAACGATGTCGTCGATGAGTGGGTAGCCCCGGAGTTTTTCAATGTCAGTGCAATGAGTTGAGATAGGAATGTCGAAATCCCGGCGTAGGCTGCTCATCCCAGCCAACGACGAGACCGGCTCCTCGACGTTGGTGAGACGAGCCTCTCGCACACCATACAGGAAGCGCCGCGCATCGGCCATGCTCATCGCGAGGTTGGCATCGACTGCGAGATCGACGTCCGGACCTACGGCCGAGCGTACCTCGTGAACGGTCGCAATATCGCAGTCCACACGATGGCGCCCAACTTTGAACTCGAACATCTTCGCGCCAGTTTGGGCAATTGAATCCTTGGCAATGCCAGCCATGATGCCAGGAACCTCCGACTCGCTAAAGCCTTCGGCCAAATTGACGGTGTAAGCGTAGGCGACGAACGGGGCGCGGGTGCGCACGGCGCCACCGAGGTAGACATACAGGGGTACGCCGGCGGCCTTTGCCCTGAGGTCCCACAGCGCCATATCGATAGCTGCGTATGCCATTTCGCCCAGAGAGTCCGCGAGGTAGCCAAAGTCGCGATGCGTGCCGAGGCAGGCAAGACGCGCCTCGGTCACCGCCATCGCTGACCGGCCCTTAATCAGCGGTGCGAATCGGTTTTCTATGATTAGCGCTGCCTTATCTGTCGGCGCCTCGCCAAACCCGACGAGGCCCCCGCGGGTACTGATTTCAACTATCGTTCGTGTGTGGCCAAAGGACAGGCCTTTCGCCCAAGCACAAGTTCGGGTAGTGGGCACGGCCACTGCGGTAGCTCGTACCTCGTCTATAACGAGATCGGTGTTCATATTGCCGAAGTATGCGCCTGAGAGCGCCGGGCAGAAATCACTCTGAATGTACTATCAGAAATACTTATCATGCTTATAGGACTTGCATATATTGGCTTGGGTTCTCCGCCTTAGACAAGTTGTGGTGGCTATGATGATGGAGCGGTGGTGATCGAGCGCAGCGCCCCTTCGGAGCAGGGCTCGAACAATGCGGTTCAACTTTGGATTGGCAAAGGAGTATTCAAAATGCAACACAGAATTTTTGTCAGCTTGTGCGCGGCGATCATGGCGATCATGGCGTGTGCGGGCGCAGTGGCCGGTACTCTTGAGGACGTAAAGAAAAAGGGCGTGCTGGTGGTGGGCGTCAAGACGGACTATCCGCCTTGGGGTTCGCGTGACCAAGCGGGGAACATCGTCGGCATGGAGCCCGACATGGCAGCCGACCTCGCCAAGCGTCTCGGGGTCAAGCTGGAAATGGTGCCGGTACTTTCGTCCAACCGCATGCAGTTCCTGCAGCAGGGACGAACCGACGTGATGATCGCGACGATGAGCATCAACGACGAGCGGCGCAAGGCTGTGGGCGTTGTAGAACCGCTTTATTATGCTTCGGGCGTTGCAATGCTCGCTCGCAAGTCTGCCAAGATCCAGGGGCTCGCGCAGCTAAAGGGGCGCAAGATTTGCGCACTGCAGGGCGCGTACTACAACCGAGAGGTTTCAGAGCGTTGGGTGCAGGGGGAACTGGTAGCGTTTCGTGGCGTGACGGAGGGCGAACAGGCGACTCTGAGCGGTCAGTGTGAGGCATTTCTTTACGACGACGCCATTCTTATTTTCAAGAAGGCCAGCGAACCCGACAAGTGGCGCGATTTCGATCTTGTGACCATTCCAGATATCGCACCACTCCCTTGGGGGATCGCTGTTCGAACGGAGGATCGCGATGCCGAGTGGGGCAAATATGTCTCAGGCGTCATCGTCAACTGGCATCGCAGCGGGCTGTTGATGGAACTCGAAAAGAAGTGGCTCGGGGCAAATACGCCCTGGCTGACGGAAATGAACGGAAAGGCTGGTAAATGAAGGTTGGGCGAGGTGTGTCTCGCAGTTCAGGGCTCCGACCCATCTTGAGCCAACCAAACGATCAGCAGTAGGCCCATGGACGGTGTAGCCCAATGGTTCCTGTGGCTTCATCAGGCGCACGGTGCCAATTTCACGATCTTTTACGATGCGTTTGATTCCGCGCGCTTCCTGCGCGGAATCGGGACCACAATCCGGCTCGCCGTCGTGTCCATTGTGGCGAGTATTCTTGTCGGCATCCTTGGGGCATGGCTGCAGAGCCATCCTTCGCGAACGGTGCGCTGGCCCGTAACTACCTATATCCAGTTCTTCCGCAACACGCCCCCCCTGGTACAGATGTACTTTTTCTATTTTGCGCTCGGGCCCGCGCTGGGTACTGCGCTCGGGTCGTCGACGCCGCCACTCGGAAATTTCGCGTGGGCAGTGATCGCGCTGTCGTTCTACGGCGCCGCGTTCAATATAGAGATCTTCCGTGCCGGTCTGGAGGCAGTGCCTCGGGCGACACTGGAGGCCGCTGAATCGATGGGTCTCAGTCCTCGTCAGGTGTTTTTGCATGTGGTGTTTCCTCTTGCGCTGCGATTCAGCCTGCCTGCGCTGACGAGCAACGTGATCAATCTCGCTAAGACGACGTCTCTCGCTTACGCGATCGCTGTTCCGGAGACACTATTTGTTGCCAATCAGATCTGGTCTGATTCAATCAACGTGCTGGAAATGATGGTTAGCTTGCTGATCGTTTACAACCTCATGGTCGGTGTCATCGTGGCTGCCGCCCACTGGCTTGAGCGCCGCCTCAGGATGCCGGGGTACATCCAGTGAAGGACTTTGGCCGCATTCCTGCTTGGGGTGTAGCTGCGGTGGGCGTTGGAGCGGTGCTGTTCATTTCGGTAGCTCACGCGATGGCGACGGCCGCGACTGATCAATTGGGTATCTGGCAACAGGTTTGGGGATGGACCCCGTTGATTCTGTTCGGGCCACCGGGAGTTTTAGGGGGGATGACCCTCAACATCCTGATCAGTTTCCTTGCCATGGTTATCGGTACTATGACCGGGGTCTTACTGGGCATCTTGCAGCTCGCACCAGCGCAAATCGTTCGGAGGACTGCATGGGGGATGACGCAATTTTTCCGCAATTCACCCTGGCTGGTGCTACTTTTCTTCGCCATGCTGTTGCTGCCATTCGAGCTGCGCTTCGGCGGTCTTCGGGTGCCGGTGCCAGACTGGCTCAAGGCCACGCTGGGTCTTGCGCTGCCGGTGATGGCGAATCTTTCCGAGGTCACGCGAGGCGCTATTCGGTCAATACCTGAAGGGCAGTGGGAGAGCTGTGAAGCGCTCGGTCTGACACGTTTCCAGACCTACAGTCGCGTGATCCTGCCCCAGTGCGTCAAGCGCATGATGCCACCGTGGATGAACTGGTACGCACTCCTGACGATGGCCACGCCGCTGGTGTCCATTGTTGGAGTATCTGATGCGGTTGCCCTGACGCGCGATGCACTCGCGGCTTCGGGGCGCAGCGATCTGCTGATTCCGATGTACCTTTGGCTGCTTTTGTGGTTTGGGCTGTATTGCTACCCGATCGCTCTTTGGACGCAGCGTATGGAGCGTCGCTTCGCGGTGATCTCATGATTCAAAACGCAAGGGGAAACTAGATGGAATGGACCGCCGACCAGCCGATCATTCGCGTGCGCGAAGTACACAAATCTTTCGGCAAGGTTGAAGTGCTGCGCGGGGTGAGCTTCGATGTCATGAAGGGCGAAGTGGTGTGCATCATCGGCCCCTCGGGATCCGGAAAATCAACGCTGCTCAGGCTGATCAACGCGCTGGTTTCGGTCGACAGCGGTTCCGTGCAGGTGGCTGGGGTTGAGGTCCATGACCTTAAGCTCGATAAGATCGCACTTCGTGGCAAGGTCGGCATGGTCTTTCAGCAGTACAACCTGTTTCCGCACATGACCGTCATGCAAAATCTGATGCTCGGTCCGCTGTGTGTGCTGAAGAAGCCTCAGGCCGAGGCGGAGTCACACGCGCGCCGATTGCTGGCTCGGGTTCGACTGGAAGCGAAGGCAGATGCCTACCCTGGCCAGCTCTCAGGGGGGCAGCAGCAGCGGGTGGCTATTGCGCGTGCGCTGATGATGGACCCGGACGTGATACTCTTCGACGAGGTAACTGCGGCGCTGGATCCGGAGATGGTGAAGGAGGTGCTGGTGACGATCCGTGAACTGGCCCAGGACGGAATGACCTGCCTGATTGTTACCCACGAGATGGGATTTGCGCGCGGGATTGCAAGTGTGGTGCTTTTTACGGACCATGGCATCATCGTCGAGCGCGGAAAGCCGCAAGAAATATTTGACTCTCCATCGGACGCGCGTACACGTGAATTCCTGAGCCAGATCCTTCACTGAACACTGCGGCAGACGGAGTCTCTGCCCTACGAGCTGCGATGACAACCCACTATCTACCTAGTCGAAGCGTGAGCGATCCACAGAGCCGCAAGACCGACCCGCTCGTAGTCGAACTGCGAGCCCTTGAAGTATTCATGGCGGTCGTAGAGTCGGGCGGCATGTCAGGCGCCGCGAAGCGCCTGAATGTGAGCCAGTCGGCCGTATCCCAAAAAATCGTCTCGCTGGAACGTGCCCTTGGGGCGGTGTTGCTCGACCGAAGGACGCGCCCGCCAGCGCCTACGGTGCAGGGTCGGGCGCTCATGGAGCATGCTTCGGCGCTTCTGCATGACGCACGGGAGCTCAATCAGGTCGTGCGAGAAGCTGGGAGCAATAAGCTGCCGCATCTGCGAATCGCCATGATTGATTCGGTGGCTTCGACCTTGGCCCCTGAAGTGCTTCAGTTGCTAGGAAGCGAGGTCGGGAATTGCGCCGTTTGGTCGGGGCTCTCAGTGCAGCACGGCCGCTCGTTGCTCCAGCGCGAAGTTGATCTCATCGTTTCGCTCGACGCACTGGAGGATGTTGATCGCCTCGAGCGGCATTTTCTGCTGTCCGAGCCTTATGTGGTGGCAGTATCAGCCAACGAGCCCCCGGTGGCCAGCCTAGCCGAGCTGAGCCGACGGTCGCAGCTAATCCGCTACAGCGCCCGTTCACAAACCGGACAGGAAATCGAGCGCCACGTTCGCTGGTTACGCCTGCACGCGCCGCGAAGACTGGAATTCGACAACACCGATTCAGTGCTGGCTATGGTTGCGGCAGGGCTCGGGTGGGCCATAACTACCCCGCTGTGCACGCTTCAGGCAATCCAGCACCTGTCGTTGATCCGGATTCTTCCCATCACCCACCCGACAATGCTTCGACGGCTTACTGTGGTGGCGCGCGACGGCGAGCTAGGGAAATTTCCGACTCGCTTGGTGGTTGCGCTGCGCGATAGCGCGCGCCGCCGCCTGATTGCACATGTACAGGAGCTGGCTCCGTGGCTGGCATCGGCCATTGAGATCGGGCAATAGATGACTAACGGCAGACATACGCCCCGTGGTGTTATGCGTGGTCAGGAGGACTGCACGCTAGATCATCTAGCGAGTGATGGAAGTGCGATGGTGGCGGAACGGCTGGCACACTGGAGCAGTGGCGTCCAGGCAGATTTGTTGCCCAGCGCAGTGCATGCAGCGGCCAAACGGTGCCTGATCGACGTGGCGGGCGTCGCGGTGGCGGGCAGCCAGCAGCCGATCGCGATACTTGTCCGAGAGCAGGTTCGTTTGGAATCGGCTGCGGGACCTTGTACCGTTTTCGGATCGCGGACGCGTTATTGCGCCACAGGTGCCGCATTGGCCAACGGCACTTCAGCGCACGTCCTGGATTTTGACGACACGTCTTTCGACGGCATCATCCATGGGTCCTCCATCATCTTTCCAGCCGTGCTGGCATGTGCGCAAGCGCGCGCAAGTTCCGGTAAGGAACTGCTGGCGGCCTTCGTGGCTGGCACCGAGGTGGCTTGCGCATTGGGTCGTGCATTTACCGATACCCTCTATAAACGGGGCTGGTGGACCACATCCCTGCTTGGGACCATTGGCGCAGCAGCGGGCGCTGCACGCGCCCTGGAGCTTGATGTCGACAGGAGCGCCCATGCCATATCCCTGGCTGTCGCACTGACGTTCGGCACCCGCGCGGTGTTAGGCACTTCAGCCAAACCGCTAGGTGCTGGAAGCGCAACCCAAGTGGGAGTACGTGCCGCGATGCTCGCAGCTGCAGGGGTAACCGGAAGGCTTGACGCATTCGAAGAGCAGCGTGGATTTGCGGCGGCGTTCAATGGCGGAGACCTCGATGATTCGGCCTTGCTTCAGCTCGGCGGCAAATTCTCCTTACTCGAGCCCGGCGTTGCTTTCAAGCGATACCCCGTCTGCTCCGCAGCACAGGCTGCCGTCGAGGCCGTCGAGCGGCTTCTGGAGGAAAACAAGTTGCCGGCAGATGCGGTGGTGCGGGTCGACTGTGCAGTTACGCCGCTGGTGGGCATGAGCTTGACCTACCAAAATCCCAGGTCCGTGCCAGAGGCACAATTTAGCCTGCAATTTGCGATTGGCTGCATCTTGCGGTTCGGCACGCTCGGAATCGCGTCCTTGCATGAGGGAGCGTTGGCGGATCACACGCTAGTCGAGCAGATGGGCAAGGTTTTCATGTCGCGATGCGACTTGCCGTCAGTCGGAGAGGATGGATGTCCGCAGCCTGAGGCGGCAGCGGTAACACTTCACCTTCAGGATGGTCGTTCCGTTGGTCGATTGGTCGCCGTGGCTTCTGGTATGTCGACAAGGCCATTCACGGATGGCGAAGTTGACGCGAAGTTCCGATCTTGTGCATCATTGTCATTGAACCCGGTCGATGTGAGCGTGTGGTTGGAAAGGCTGCGCAACATTGACCGCATTTTGAACGTTCGGCATATCTTTGACTGATTCAAGCACGATTGCGCGCATAGAAGGCCTCTCCTTGGAAAACCAAGGATTCACTGGAACTGGCCACCCTCGAATGGTTGTCCTGGTTCAATCACCACCGACTTCTGGAGCCAATTGGGTATATTCCACCGGCCGAGGCTGAGGCAAACCACCTTCGGCAACTCGCCGAGAAGACCGAAACCTCGGTTTCACTTTAACTAACTGGCCGCCAAGAAAACCGGAGCGATTCAAGGAGGGGTGTCCCCTCACCGACAGTAAATCGAACGTCCACGCTATCGAATAACGTCTTGGTTACCAGGTTTTGGACGATTGCCATGAGGAGGCCAGTCAAATGCTCCAGACGGTTTCGTAGTTCTTGATCGGTCGCTCGAACTGCACCCCGGCCGATATGAATGCCTTCGCTGCGCTAGCCATCTCAACCAACGTGTTCATTTGCTGTGCGGCTTGCAGGTTGTCCCAAACACTTACGTTGACCATAGCGCCCGCTTCACGGTCGATGCCAGCATGGTAGTGGCGAAGACCCGTCAGACGTTTGAGCGCAGGTATTAGGGTGAGACCCGACTCGCTCAGCAATTCGGCGATTGAGTCGGCATGGGCTGGATCGAACGATCCGACTGAAACACGAACACACACTATGGGCGTTTCTACTGTTTGGTCTATGGACTGGGAATTCGTCATATCACATGCGGACGACGACTTTGCCGCCCATCGCGTTGTTCTCAACGGCATCGTGCGCGGTTAGTAGGTTGTCGAACGAAAAAACCTGTGCCACGGCTGGCTTGAACACGCCACGTTCCAGGCGATCGAGCGTGTAGTTGACGGCGCGCGGGTACCACTCGGGGTCGAACGGACGTTCACGGCCAAACCGGCTGGGGTCGCATGTGAGTTCAAAGATCAGGTGGCCACGGATGCTGATGGCTCGCCCGATCAGGTCAA
>Ga0214919_10012884_pt1 | contig 10208 bp, 10 predicted proteins | sample LL1503_MetaG_FD_177994 | JGI IMG/M metagenome (GOLD analysis project Ga0214919, IMG submission 177994) | Freshwater microbial communities from Lake Lanier, Atlanta, Georgia, United States - LL-1503 | ecosystem: Environmental > Aquatic > Freshwater > Lake | place: USA: Georgia | collected... | reverse complement strand
CCACGCACATAGTGGCGGCGACACAGCAACTCATAACGAACAACATCACCAAACATTGGTGTGGCAACGTCGCTCGTATCTCCAACGACAACTGTTTCACCTTCGTACACCACAACACCGTTCACGACGCGAGCGTTATGCGTTGCACGTGATCCGCACCAGCAACGAGCTTCGACTTGCATTTCAACACGCTCATCGGCGACTTCAAGCATGCGCTTCGTGCCTTCAAACAACAGTCCCTTGAAATCGGTAATCAGACCAAAGGCATATACGTCAACATTGAGGTCATCTGAAATACGCGCCAACTGATCACATTGCGCAATCGAATAAAACTGCACTTCGTCACACACCACAAAATCGAGCGGCATCCGCGATTGTGCCAAATCAAAGAGATCAACTTCGGGTGAGACTTCAACTGCTGGAGCCGAAACACCCAGTCGACTGGTTACCTGGGTTCCATCTCGATCAAGTTTGGTCAGCAATAATCCCTGTCGGCCACGTACCGCCAAATTGTGATGAATCTGCAGCGCCAAAGTGCTCTTACCTGAGCCCATTGTGCCGAAACTAAACCGCAGAGTTGCCATACCGCCGACAAACTTAGTCGGTGGCGGGTCTAGTCGTTAGCGTCGCCTGACCGTACCGTGAGAACATCGGCAACGACCGCGAAATGATCGCTGGCTTGCACCCCCCTGACCGGTTCAACTCCAGCCAACCACACTCGAACTGGGTTACCGACCGGCTTTGGTCGAGGCCAAGTTACGAAGAGATAATCAAGTCGCCGATTGGGCCAATTGGCATTCGCCAAGTATTCGTTGTGATCGCTCCAGGTGTGTCCCAAACCATTGCCCTTTAGTTCCCACATGTCGGCAAAAACAACATTGCGATTCTTCACTGTCGAGCGTCCAGTCAATCGGCGAATTTCATCGCTGTCGGGCACAGCATTGAAGTCTCCGCCGAGCAAAACAGGAAGATCTGTCGCTGGATCGCTACGTAACGTCAGCACAAGATCAGAAAGAGCATCAACTTGCAGTTGACGAACATGAGATTCGTCAAAGCGATGGTCGAGATGTGTACCGATGACTGGCCATTGGCCCCACGGCGTTTCAAGTACCGCCCACAACGCCCGACGATGCGCCGGTTCACCCGCTGCGTTCGGAAGTGCCACTTGACTAAATCGAACAATTGGCCACCTCGACAAGATCGCGTTCCCCATATTCCAGGGACTAGTCGTCACTGCAGCGTTATAGCCAAGCTGTGTCGCCAGATTTTCTGCTTGCTGTTCGGTTGTATGCACTTCTTGCATAAAGAGAACATCAGGATTTTCAGTTCGAATGACATGCTCGATCGCAAGTTGTCTTTCTTGCCACGGACCAAAGTGATGCCAAATATTCCATGTCATCAAGCGCATTGTGACTGGTTCATCAACCGGATTCATTTCAAATACGACCCGGGGACCAAATAAGTGTCGCCGAGAATATTGCGAGTTCGACGCAATGATGCCATTTCATCAAACCATCGCCGGCTCGCAATTCCTGCCTCAATCGCCGATGCTGGTGCCAGATCGGCGCTGAGATTACGAATGGTGTAATCAGACTTCTTATCGACCCACGTTGGATAGACAACCGGCTGACTCACGGTCACTCGATTGTTAGCAGCACGAGTCATCGTGACGGTCACAATTGCTCCATCTTGACCTTCATCTGGCCGCGATGCTTTTGTTGGCATATTCGTCAAAAAGTTTCCGAGACCAAACATGACCCACACACCATTGATTTGTTCAATGGGTTGCAACACATGTGAATGAGCACCGACAATCAAATCAATCTCACCCGAGGCAGTCAGTTCATTTGCCCACTGCCGTTGCTCCTCGGTTGGCACCGCAGAGTCTTCATTTCCCCAATGCAGACTCACAACCACCGCTTGCGCACCAAGCGATCGCGCATCTCGGGCGTCGGCGATTATTCGCGGAATATCAATCAATGCCGAACGCCAGTCTTCGCCCGCTGGTGGCGGAGAGTCATAACGCAGCGTGTACGACAAATGCGCAACTATCACTTCGCCGACTTGAGTTGGCAATGCTCTGATTTCGTACGGCGTACGCGCCATACCAGATTGCAGTATTCCTTGGCTTTCAAGCGCGCTGACCGTCGCGTTTATTGCTTCGCCACCACCATCAAATACATGCTCGCTTGCAGTCGAACACGCGTCGTATCCGGCGTCGGCGAGTGCTGTCACAATTTGCGAGGGAACTTGATACTTTGGGTACGACAGCAATTCGGCACCAGGCGGAGCGATCGGTGATTCAAGATGGCAGATCGCTATATCGGCATTGCTCAACAACTCTGTGACATCACTAAACATCGGCGAAAAGTCATAGGGTTCAGTTGAACCAAATGTTTGAGCGTTTTTCGCAGCAGTTGGCCACAGCCCTCGCTGTACCAATATGTCGCCGGTAAAGGCCAACGAAATCGGTACAGGAGGCAACGTCGTAGTCGTTGTCGTCGACGTTGTTGTCGTTGATGTACTGGTCGTTGACGTCGTTGATTCATCAATGACCGAAGCAGGGGCAGTACCTGTCGTCACACTTGGATTAGCGGCAAGCGTTGAAACAGTCACTTGATCAAGATTTGATGGCGGCCGCAAGGCAACTGGCGGCAAAGTCGCTGGGTTCGAAACCGACGACGATCCAGAATGTGAGCAAGCGACGAGGGCTAGGCAAATTGAGAGTGCCGTGAGCCGTCCGCGCATACGCCAATTCTCTCACAATGACAGACAGCAAATGGGTTACTTCACGTTGTCCAAGTTCTCGGCAAAGAGCAGGACGACTAGTTAGCCGTTCCGCGTGAATCGAAGCGACGCACTGAACTCACGGGGATGAATCGCAAATCACCCGATGGCGAAAAGGTTCCTTGAACATCAACAAGGACTCGAAAAGCCGATGAGGTGTACACACAAAATGTGCCGTCGGCATCAACAGGCACAACTGCCAAGTTGGCAACTGAGCGACCCACCGTGACGTTGGCATTTGACTGCGCTTGAGGACCAGGAACCAAAGTAGAGCACTTGTCGGCTGTGGCATATCCAGCAGCTTTGGCATCGGTCAACGTGAGGTTGACGAGAACTGCTGATGCACCAGCTGGTGCGGTCATCTTGATCATTGCACCTGCTTTGAAAACAGCGGCACAATTATCGGTGCATTTGCGAGTATCGACTACGCGACTAGGTGTCGCCGGGGTGTATCCCCATTGCCCAACCGGGCTTGGAGCGAAAACACCCTGCACATCAATGATCTGATTCAATGCAGCATTAGTCAAGGTACAAAACCCTGGCTGATCGCCGACGAGACCCATCGGAACAACTGCCAAGTTCGCCACCGTGTCATCGTTTCCAAAGTTGATGTTCGAACGAGTCTGTTCGCCTGGTTGCAAATTTTCACACGTATCCGCGGTGAGGTATCCCGTACCGACTGTGCCGGTCACCGTGATATTTGACAACATCGCAACCGACCCTGCTGGCGCATGTGCAACAACCACTCCGTTTTCACTGAGCGCAACTACTTTTCCGCCAGCATTACGTGTATCAAGCACGCGCGTTGGCGAAAGAGGAGTGAACATCGTGGCTGTACTGTCCGCCAGGCGTGAAGGCATAAAGAAGCCCTGGGCGTCAACAACGATGTGCATTGAACTTGAGTTATACAAACAAAACCGTCCAAGGGCATCGAGCGGAACAACCGCAAGGTTGGCCACTGTTGCTCCTACTGCAATATTGCCGTTTGACCATGAACGATCACCCGTGACGTTGCCATCACAACTTTCAGCGGTCACATACCCGGCTTCGCTCGCTCCCGTCAAGGTGATGTTCACGAGGGCCGAAGTCGCTCCAGCTGGTCCCTGTAAGGGAACTGAAGTGCGCCATCCGGCCTGTGGGCGATCTTGCCAGGTGCACTTGCGAACTGTTGCACCAGCTTCAACAACGTTGCTGCAATAACGCTTGACCGAGACACCGTTGACCGATGCGATCTTTACAGCTTCTTCGACTGTTCCACGAAATTCAAAATGCATGGGGTCACGAATGACATAACTCTTCACAGTTGTTGATGTCACGCAACCACCACTCCAGCCATAGCCACCCCAGAGAAGTCCCCACTTTTCCGCAGTCTGCACAACCCATTGCGGAATGTTGGTGGCCATCGGAACCGAGCATGCTGTCGTTGGCGAGTCGGGTGTTGGGACATAACGAACTTCAGGGTTGGCTCCAACATTGATATCTATCGCCAGGCCCCACGCGTGATTCGACAATGACGCGCTCGTCAAACCGACACAATCTTTGCGAGTGTTTGATGTACAACGGTAGTTGTAACCAATTGCATCGGTGATGCGATAGCCATTGGCTTGAATCTCACCCAAAAATCCTTCGAATAATGCCAAAGCGGCCGGAGGCGCTTGCAGCGTTCCGGCTTTGATTGTCCCCACCTTGTTGGCATTTTTCCATAATGCCGCTTCCCATTCTTTTAACGCTGGCGAACCCGAATACGCCCATCCATTGCTTTTCCATCCAGCATTTATGGTTCCGTCTGCCGCAATCGGAAATGGTGGTGTTCCCCAACCAGTTTTCGTGGCATCGGTGTATTTCGCAATCACACACGATGCAACATCACCAGCAGCAATCTGCACATCAGTGCATTTTGCGGGCATCACAGGCGCAGTCCACGGAATTGAATTTGAGGTATCGATAGTTGTCTTGAGCGACGGCATCGAACCCATGGCCTTGGCCGAATTGGGCGCCGTCACCATCGCGATCACAATCACTGCATAAGAAACAAGAGCAATCAACAGTACGAAGGGTGCGAAGCGAAACTTGCGCGGCAAGTGGTCCTGCATCTCATGGGGGTTTTGAAAAAACTGCTGACTCATCACGAAAAGAGGTATCGGCGACTACTTACTAAGTCTTGAGCATCTCTTGTGAAAAACCCCATATGCAGGGACAACGCACATTTTTCGCATTTTCATTCGTTTACTTCCTGTGAACAATTCTGTTCACAAGAGATTCCAGACGAACTGGACGAAAGCAGACCATCATGAAACCCTCAATCACCCTTGACCAATCCATCATCCTCACGCAACACGACGAGATCGTGAATATGTTGCTTGAACTGACCGCTCCCCCGGCACCCGATATTGATCGAGCTCCCCTCGATATCGCCCTCGTGGTCGATCGTTCTGGCTCGATGGGCGGCGGGCCAATGGCCGCGGTTCGCCGCGCCGTATCTGAACTCGTTCGAGTCGCTGGCCCTGCAGACCGAATTACTGTCGTTGCATTCGACGATGACATCGAAACTGTTTTGCCATTAGCTCACCACGACATCAACAATGTGCGCCAACAGATTTCCAACATCCACAGCCGAGGTTCGACCAACTTGTCGGGTGGATGGCTGAAAGGATTTGAAATCCTCGCAACCGCCCCTCCAGTCGCAGGGCGAGCAGCAGCAATCAAACGCATCATTGTTCTCACCGACGGCCACGCCAATGCCGGTATTCGTAACCATGAAGAACTGTGCACTATGACTCGTGGGGCTTCCGCTCAAGGAATCACCACTTCGATGATCGGCTTTGCTGATGGCTACGACGAAACTCTCTTAGCTGCGATGGCTGATGCAGGTGGCGGAAATGATTACTGGTGTGCTGGTCCCGATCAGGCCCTGAACGTTTTCAATCAAGAATTTGAAGGGCTCGCCAGTGTCGTTGCGCAAAACCTGTCAGTTGAAATCCGTCCTACCGACTCGACTGCGATTTTTGAAATACTCAATGAGTACGACACGACCGATCTCACAACTGTTCTTGGCGCACAACAAGTGTCAATCGGCGATGCTTGCGGCGATGAAGTGCGTCGTCTCGTCGTGCGGTTCACACTTCGTCCCCGCCTGCTGCCAGGCGCATTCACCATTGCGAACCTCACTTTGCGTTGGGCATCTACTGTTGGCTCAATCGAACTACATGATCTGTCAATCCCAGTCGTTGTCAATGCAACTGACAATTCGGCCGACATTCGAGAGATAGATCCTGTCGTCACGCGTGAAGTTTTGCTCCTTCACGTAGCTGGTATTCGCAAGGCGGCAATCAAAGCGGCTCGTCACGGCGAAATCGCTGTGGCTCGTGGCTTGTTCAACCAAGCAATTAGCGCTTTGACTGCGATCGGAGCCGAGCCGCGTGAGATTGAAGAATTAGTAGACCTGGCCAATCGCCTTGAGCAGTTCACGGAACGCGATATGAAGGGACAGTATTCATCAATGCGTTCATCAAGTAAGGGTCGCATCAAGCGATTTGACTGAATCACCCTGATCGACCCGCTCAATCGATCTGTCGTTGGATTATGGTTTCCTCCAGTAACACACTGGGGGAAACCATGACTGAACGTTTTGAAAAAGGCTTTGCTGGACGAGTAGCTGTCGTCACAGGTGGAGGCACCGGCATGGGTCGCGAACTGGTTCGCCAGCTCACGGCCGATGGTTGCGACGTTGCGACGTGCGATGTCATGGAAGACACCCTTGCTGAAACGGTCGCTATCTGCGCGGCCGATGGAAACTCAGGCAAAGTCTTGACATTCATTGCCGACGTTTCGATTGAATCGCAAGTGTTGGCATTCCGTGACGCTGTCGCCGCTTGGCGGCCACATGTCAATCTCCTATTCAATAATGCCGGCATTGGCGGTGGAGGAAGCATCATTGAAGATGATCGCGAGTCGTGGGAAAAAACCTTTGGTGTGTGTTGGTACGGCGTGTACTACAACACTCGAGCCTTCTTGCAACTCTTACTTGATGCGCCGATCGGACATGTCGTCAATACCAGTTCGGTCAATGGTTTTTGGGCTTCACTTGGTCCGAACATTCCGCACACCGCTTACAGCGCCGCGAAATTTGCTGTGAAGGGTTTCACCGAAGCTTTGATTACTGATTTCCGCATGAACGCCCCGACTTTACGTGCTTCGGTCGTGATGCCCGGACACATCGGAACATCAATCGCCATTAACTCACGCAAACTTCTTGGGGCCGACCCGAAAGAGATGACCGAAGAACAAATCGCACAAATGCGTGTTCGCTTAGCCAAGTCCGGTCTCGATGTCAGCGGCGCGAGCGACGAAGACTTGCGTCTTGGCATTCAGGCACAAGGAGAGTTCTTCCGCGACAACGCTCCCATGTCGGCCGCCGAAGCAAGCACCGTCATTCTGAATGGCGTCAAGCGTGGAGATTGGCGCATTTTGGTCGGGGCCGACGCAGCAATCCTTGATGAAATGGTGCGCGAAATTCCGACCGATGCCTACTTGCCGGATTTCATGGAGCGGGTTCAAGCTCGCGGTGCCTTTGGGGGCATGACGAACAACTAGTGACAGGCGGGTACCGCGAACTTGAGTATTTTCTGAACATCGCCGCCCGATATTCAGATAGAAATAGTTCATGCGACGTCAGATCATCGCCACTTTGTTTATTGGGGCATTTGTCATCAGCGCTGTTTCGTGTGGCGGAGACTCAACAACGACGCCGAATGACATCGAAAGTGGCACTTCAGAAGCTGTCCTGCCGTTGACCGGTGTTTGGACTCAGGCAAGCACCGCTGATGCTCCCATTGCCGCGACTGCTGAATTTTGCTGCAGCACCGCAATCCCCGACTCACCTGAGTTCACTGCTGATGCGCAACCATTAGCTGACGGCATGTACGCGATGCATATCGCGAATTGGTTTTCGGATGTTCAAGCCTCCGTGATTGACATGTCGATTCTTCGCTACCGATCATGTACCGACCCTTTGATGATTTCTAGTGACCTCAATGAATGCACGGGCGTCGTCGATGACCTCGCCTCAGCGGCCGACCTCAGTCTTGAAACTCATCGGGCCCTTGACCTGACAAGTGGTGACATCACAATTTGGTTATTCGGACACGCGTGTCTGACCGACGGAGTTGACATCACTTCTTGGGTTGGTGATGGACTCGCGCTTATGAACCTGATGCAAAGTTTTCAGTCCGACAAAGAACAATGGCTTGACCCGTACGTTCACGGTGAACTTCGATGGGTACAGGATCTATCGCCAGAGGCAACTGCTGCCGGTTCGCCTTTTGTCATTTCTTCATGCGTCGAAAATGCGCTGGAGTGGACCTTCCCCGATGGTCCCACATTATTGATTCAAGGATCAATTGATGACGTTGGTCCAGATGCCGCAGTGACTCAATGGGTCGAGGGGCGCTCGCTTGAAATTTCTGCAGGCCAGCAAACTGCCTATTTATACGGCGCGTATCGCCCGTAGGACTTCAAGTTGAATCTCTGAATATCCCAAGTTACGAGTATCTCGGACTACTGATATCTCGGACAGAGGTTTTGTCCGTCATCAGAGTGTTTGCTCAGTCGATAGCCGCACGACTGACAAACGGGATCAGTGCGACGACGAATTCTTTCATCGCGTGCGCTTTCTAAGGCTGCTTTACGTTCGGCTTTTTTCACGCCATGTCGATACGACAGATAGGCACCAAATAATCCCATTGCTACAAGAATCCTTCCGGTATCACTGTTGGCTTGGCTCGTCGCATCCACAATACGGGTAAACCCCGACGCCTCTTTGGCCAAAAATCTTCATCGGGAACAGTGTCGTCTTCCCAGCCTGACGGCATTTCACTCCGAGGTAATTGAACGAACTGGCGAATCCGATAGCCGATCTCGGCCGGACATCCAGCTTCCTCCCAGAGTTCAACGTTGAATCGTGGGTCGGCGAACAACTTCTGCATCCGGCGTTCCATTTCGGCCCAGCGAGTGAGCCTGTTGCGCTTTCTCTTTGTCTCCATACCACTAGAACGGTCAACACGAGCCAATTTGTGCGTCATCACGACTTTGCCTGGACAGGTGCCGGCTGAGAGACTGTTGTCATGAGCACCGCCACTTCAGTAGATACTGCAAAAGCCACAGTTGAAGCCGCACTCGATGCGCTCCTCGACGCCAACGATCCAAAGAAAATGGACAACGTTGCTTTCCGAGGAGCACGCTACGACCACGGTTTGGCATGGGTGCACTTCCCCGTTGGTTGCGGCGGTCTCGGTGTTCGTCCCGATCTCAATCGTCTGGTTGAAGAACGTCTTCGCAAAGCCGGCGCCGCGCCGCAAGACCCCGCGACGTTCTTCATTGCACTGGCCGGACCAACCATCGCAACACATGGTTCAGAAGAAGTGAAGAAGCGTTTCTTGCGCCCGATGTTTACGGGTGAAGAAAAGTGGTGTCAGTTGTTCAGTGAGCCCGGTGCCGGTTCAGACTTCGCTGGTCTCGGAACTCGCGCCGTACGCGACGGTGACGAATGGGTCATCAACGGACAAAAAGTTTGGAACACCTTGGCGCACCTCGCCGACTGGGGCATGCTCGTCACACGCACCGATCCCGATCAACCCAAGCACAAGGGAATGACCTACTTCGCTATTGACATGCACTCACCCGGTGTTGAAGTACGTCCTCTACGTCAGATCACGGGTGAAGCAGAATTCAACGAGGTCTACATGACCGATGCTCGAGTCCCAGATTCACAGCGCGTTGGCGAAATCGGCGAAGGTTGGCGCGTTGCGTTGACAACTCTCATGAACGAGCGCACTGCAATTGGTGGAGGCGGCGGCGGAAATGCCAAGCGTCGCGGCCCGATTGATGAAACCATTCGCATCTGGAAAGAACTGGCGCCAGAACTGCAAACTGGTGCTCATAAAGATCAAATGATGCAGCTCTATTGCAAGAGCGAGGCACTCCGCTTAACCAATGCACGCGGCGCTGCAGCAGCAAAGGCCGGCAACCCCGGACCCGAAGGTTCAATCGCGAAATTGATGTTGGCCGAATTCAACAAAAAGGTCACCGAGTTCAGCGTTGAGTTGCTTGGTGCCAACGGCATGATCGATTTTGACTTCACCTTCCGTCGTCCCGATGGTTTATCAGTCGACGGTTCAGAAGGTGGAGTACGACACTCATTCTTGCGCTCACGAGCCAACTCCATCGAGGGTGGCACCAGTGAAATCATGCGCAATATTTTGGGCGAGCAAGTTCTTGGTCTGCCCGGAGAACCCCGTGTTGACAAAGATCAGCCGTGGATCAAGGTTCCGCGCAACTAAACCATTCAGGCAACTCAACCATTCTGTATTTTGCGCCATAATGGCGAGGTGAAAACCACGCGCGGAATCGAGATTCCTAATGAC
>Ga0214919_10012883_pt1 | contig 10209 bp, 9 predicted proteins | sample LL1503_MetaG_FD_177994 | JGI IMG/M metagenome (GOLD analysis project Ga0214919, IMG submission 177994) | Freshwater microbial communities from Lake Lanier, Atlanta, Georgia, United States - LL-1503 | ecosystem: Environmental > Aquatic > Freshwater > Lake | place: USA: Georgia | collected 2015-03-15 | reverse complement strand
CCTCAAGGAGATGTCGGGCCTGGCCAAGGCGATCATGGCCTCCGGGGGCATCGAGTCGTTCCGGGATTGCGACACCCTCGGCGAGGTCCGCCACCGGTTGCTGGACTGGGTCACGGTCGTGCTCAACAACGATTCCGGTCCCGATGCCCGTGCCCGGATGCTGCGCTTGAGCGAGAAGATCAACGAGCGTACTGACGGCCCGCCTGCCGCGGGCGCCTGAGCCGGCTCAGGCGGCGGGGTGGAACTTCTGCCAGAGGATCGTCCCCCAGACGGCCAGGGCGATCACGATGGTCAGGAAGACCGCCGCGCTGCCCATGTCCTTGGCGCGCTTGGCCAAGGGATGGCGTTCCAGGGAGATGTGGTCGGTGTTCGCCTCGATGGCTGAATTGATGAGCTCGACGATCAGGATGAGCTGGAGCACCGCAAAAAGGAGGGCGCGCTCGGGCAAGGTGACCGGAATGAACCAGGCGACCACGGAGAGGGGCACGACGACCAGGAGCTCCTGCTTGAAGGCTTCCTCATGCTTGGCCGCGGCGCGCAACCCGTCCCAGGTGTAGCGGAGGGCGTTGAAGATCCGGGATACGCCGCCTTTGGATTTCATGGCCTCGCCGTAGGGCTCCGGGTTTTGCATGGCGGAGGGTCTATTCCCTGGAAAAACGCAGGGCAAAGGCATTTTTCAGGGGTCTAGAAATCTCTTGCCAGAGGGGGGGGCTACCCTAGGTTCATTGGTTCCCTAGTCGGGAAACCACCATGCGCGACGAATACCTGCAAGAAGCCCGGAAGAAAATCACCGATCCGAACATCCTGATCAACGTGGTCTCGAAGCGCGTGAAGCAGCTCCGCAGCGGTGCGAACCCGCTCATCGAATCCCTGGAAAAGCTCGCCCTCGAGGACATCGCCCTGCGCGAGATCATCGAGGACCGCATCACCTGGGAGTTCGCCCCGGAAGAGCCGACCACCCAGGCCTGAGCCCGGGCCGGCCCTTGCCGGCTCGCCGGTGCGCCGCCTTTCCGTCCCCTGATGGCCGCCCGCCGCGAACAGTCGCTTCCCGAGGTCAGCAATCCGAAGGCCGGCCGCGATTATTTCATCGGCCCGACCTACGAGGCCGGGTTGATGCTGCTTGGCACCGAGGTCAAGGCGCTCCGTCTCGGCCGCGCGAACATCGCCGACGCCTTCATCCGGATCAGCCCCAAGGGTCCGGTGCTCTATCACGCGCATATCGCGGAGTACGATTTCGGCAACCTCAACAACCACTCGACCTACCGGCCGCGCAAGCTCCTGCTCAAGCAGGCCGAGATCGACAAGATCGCCGCCGAGGTCCAGTCGGGCGGCGCCGCCATCGTCCCCTTGAAGATCTACTTCAAGCACGGCCTGGCCAAGTGCCTGCTCACGGTGGGCAAGGGCAAGAAGCAGCACGACAAGCGGCACGACATCAAGGAACGCGACGCCAAGCGCGAGATCTCGCGCGCGCTGAGCCGCCGGCGGTGAAGCCGCCCCTCCACCTCGTCCTGCTCCAGCCGGAGATCGCGCCGAACACCGGCAACGTGGGCCGCATGTGCGCCGTCACCGGCTGCGTGCTGCACCTGGTCCACCCGCTCGGCTTCCGGATCGACGACGCCAAGCTTCGCCGCGCCGGCATGGATTACTGGCGCCAGCTCGACGTCCGCCACCATGCGGATTGGGCGGCGTTCCTCGCCTCGCCGGGCCGGCCGGAGCGCCTCTGGCTGTTCTCGACGAAGGCGACGCAAGGTTTCTGGGACGCGCGCTACGAGGAGGGCGACGGTCTGGTCTTCGGCAGCGAGAGCTCCGGCGCCCCGGCCGCGGTGCACGACCATGTCGGCGGCGCGCGCACGGTGAAGATCCCGCATTTCAACGAGCTCACCCGCTCGCTCAACCTCTCCACCGCCTGCGGCATCGCGACCTACGAGGCGCTGCGTCAGGTGAAGCACGGCGCCTGAGCCGCCCCGCATGGTCGCCGCCGAAGCCTTGCCGCCCCTGCTGACCGGTCCGCGCGGGACCGTCGCCGGCATCGCGTTGCAGAGCCTGCTCAACTACGCCTTCTGGGCCGGCCTGGCCTGGGTGCTCGGTTACGTGCTGTTCCGGCGGCGCTGGGCGGCGCGGAAGATCATCCCGGCCTATCCCGCGGCCGCCGACGTGCGTCGCGAGCTCGGCTGGTCGCTGCTCACCGTCGTCGTGTATGGCGTCGTCGGCGCGGGCACGCTGGGGCTCGCGCGGCAGGGCTGGACCCGGCTTTACTGGAAGCTCGACGAGCATGGGGCGCCGTGGTTCTGGACGACCGTCGTGGCCGCGATCCTGATCCATGACGCGTATTTCTATTGGACGCATCGGCTGATGCATCACCCGCGCCTGTTCCGCTGGTTCCACCGCGTGCACCACGAGAGCGTGAACCCGAGCCCCTGGGCCGCGTACTGCTTCAGCCCGCTCGAGGCGGCCGTCCAGGCCGGCATCTTCCCCCTCGTGGCCTGCCTGCTGCCGATCCACCCGCTGGCGTTCGCCGCCTTCATGATCTGGCAGATCGTCTTCAACGTGCTCGGCCACGCCGGCTACGAGTTCTATCCCTCCTGGTTGATGGACAGCCGGCTCGGCCGTTTCCTGAACACGCCGACCAACCATATCCAGCACCACGAGTCCTTCCGGGGCAACTTCAGCCTCTACTTCAACTATTGGGACCGGCTCATGGGCACGAACCACCCCGAGTATGAGGCGCGTTTCCGCTCGGTCACGTCGCGTCCGCGGTGAGCGGCGCGGGTGAGAAAAGGGGCCGTCCTGGCGGGTTGGCGATCGGGTGATCGCGACGTGCACAAACCCAACAAGCTATGAACAATCCAGCCGCCAGAACGGGTTCCGGTTCAGGAACTCGGTCATCTTGGCGAGGCTTTCCGCGGGCTGCAACGGGCGCGACATAGGGTGAAAACCCTAGTCGCTCGTCGATGTACGTAAGTCTTTCTGCAAAAGTGAATTAAGATTAAAAGTCAGAGATTCCTCAGCAAGATTACCCCCGTAACGGCGATGCTTCCGCCGATCCAGACCCGGGGGGAGGGGCGCTGGCCCTCGACCGCCCATTGGAACAGCAGGGCGAGCAAGGGCGACAGCGCGACGATGCTCAAAACCACCGCCGCTGGCTGCGTGCTCAGCGCCCATTGGTAGCAAGCGACGCCGATGCCCGGGCCCGAGAGTCCGTTCATGAGCGCCCAGCCGCGCGCCCGCCAGCCGGCGTAGGGTCGGCGGACCTGGGCGAACAGTCCCGTCCGACGGGTGTTCCAGAGGACGAAGCCGAGCACGATCGGCAGGCCGCCGAGGATCCGGAGGAAGCCTTGGGTCCAGCCATCCGGCAAAGGGGTGTGCGTCGCGAGGCAGGCGGCCTTCGCCATCGGCGTGCTGACCGCCCCGCAGGCCTGCCCGAACGCGGCGAGGATCGAGAGTGCGATCCCCGCGCTCCAGCGCCGCGGGTCGCCGACAGGCCTTGCCCCTAGCGCGAGCGCGACGCCCGCGAGGATCACGGCGGCCGCGCCCAGCTGCGCGCCCGAGGGCGCGTGCCCGAGCGCCAGGTATTCGAGGACGAGCGCGAACGGCGCCGCCAGCGTCTGCATCACGAGCAGCGCCAGGCCCGCGCCGATGCGGGTCAGCGAATGGAAGCTGGCGATGTCGCCCACGCCGAGGCCGATGGCCCCGCCGAGGAGCAGCCAGGGCCAGCCGGGGAAGAGCAGCGGCCGGCCGGCGAGGAGGACCCCCGCGCCGATCGCCAGGAACGCGATGGTGATGCGGGCCAGGTTCGCGAGGTCGGCGCCGTGGTGCTGGGAACTGCGCCGCGCGCAGGTGATCGACCACGCGAAGAAGAAGGCGGCTCCGAAGGCGTATTCCATCAGTCGAAGCGCTCGAGGATCGCCACGCCGACGGCGTCGGCCCGCATCCGTCCTTCGCCGGTGAGGCGGACGTTCGGGCCGGCGACTTCCATCAGGCCTTCGGCGACGAGGTCCGGGAAGAGTCCGGTGACCCGCGCGGGCAGCGGGGTCGCGAAACGCGCCGCGAGCGCCGCGGGGTCGACGCCCGCGTTGAGCCGCAAGCCGAACACCAGCGCGTCGCAGAGCAGGTCCGCCGGCGTCAGTTCCTTGACCTGCTCGAGCACCGGCCGGCCCGCCTCGACGCCTTGGATCCACTGGTCCAGGTTCGCCGGATTCGACCAGCGTCGGCCGCCCCACTGCGAGGCGGCGGAGGGTCCGAAGCCGAGCCAGGCGCCCATCTCCCAGGTGATCAGGTTGTGGCGGCAGGCGTGGCCGGGGCGCGCGAAGTTCGAGGTCTCGTATTGCGCGTAGCCGTGCGCCTCCAGCTGCTCCCAGGTGCCGCGGTAGAGCCGCGCCTCCAGCTCGCGGTCGAGCTTCACCTTGCCCTGCGAGAGCTTCACGAACATCGCCGTGTCCTCCTCGAAGGTGAGGCAGTAGGTCGAGAGGTGGTCGGGTCCCAGCGCCAGCGCGCGCCGCAGGTCTTCCGTCCAGCGCCGCTCGTCCTGCCCCGGGATCGCGAAGATCAGGTCGAGGTTGCGCGAGGCGAAGCCGGCGGCCTCGATGAGCTCCCACGCGTCCAGGATCTGCCGCGGGGAATGGCGGCGACCCAGCGCGTCGAGCGTGGCGTCGTCGAAACTCTGCACGCCCATCGACACGCGCGTCACGCCCAGCTCCTTGAGCGCGGCGAGTTTGTCGGCCCGGACGGATGAAGGGGCTAGTTCCACCGTCCATTCGGCCGGCCGGCCGGCCGCCTGCGTCATCGCGTGCCCGAGACGGCGCAGGTCGTCGGCCGGCAATAAGCCGGGCGTGCCGCCGCCCCAGAACGCGGTCTCCACCCGTCCGGGTGGGTGCAGCGCGAGTTCGCGCTCGATGGCGCCGAGGTAGCGGTCGAGGTCGCCGCGCTTGGGCTGCTCCTGGTAGAAGGAGCAGAAATCGCAGGACGACGCGCAGAAGGGGACGTGCAGGTAGAGGGCCGTCCCGCGCTGGATGGGCGCGTCGTTCACTCGAGCCCCAGCTGCTTGCGGCCGGCTTCCGAGATCATGCGCGGGTTCCAGACCGGGTCCCAGACGATGGCGACCTCGGCGGACTCGACGCCGGGCAGGGCCTCGAGCTTGGCTTTCGCGTCGGCCGCGATGACCGGCCCCATGCCGCAACCTTGCGCGGTGAGGGTCATCTTCACCGCCACCTGGCGGCCACCGCGTTCCCCCGGGCTGAGCGCGAGGTCGTAGATCAGGCCGAGGTCGACGATGTTGACGGGGATCTCGGGGTCGAAGCAGCCCTTGAGGGCTTCCCAGAGCGCGGCTTCGTCAAGCGGACCATCCGCGGCCGGACCGGCCTTCGCCGCGTAGAGTCCGACGGCCTCGGCGCCGAGCGCCGCGAGGTCGGCGGGCGCGATGCGAAACAGCCCCATCGGGGTGCGCACGGTGGCCGAGCCGCCGAGCGCCTGGGTGACCTCGACCTCCGTGCCGGCCTCGAGGATCGCCGCATCGCCGGCGGGGATGACGGTGACCTGGCAGTCGCGGGTCAGGAGATGGCGGGTGGACATGGGGTTAACCTTGGCTTTCGCGCCCGGGAGGCAAGCGTCCGCTGCGTTCCCGGCCGGCATGTGCTTTTCGCGGTAGCGGACTTGCGTTTCGGGGTGACATGCGGGGTTGTCCGTCCCGGCTGGTCGGTTAGGATGGCGTTCCTCCTCCCCATGCGCCTCCGTCTCCTGTTCGCCCTGCTCTTCGGCGTCGCCCACGTCGCCACCGCCGCGCCCACCCCGCTGTTCGACGGCAAGTCGCTCGATGGCTGGGAAGGCGACCTTGCCTGGTGGCGGGTCGAGGCCGGCGAGATCCGCGGGGGTTCGGCCACGCAGAACGTGCCGCGCAACTTCTTCCTCGCGACCGCCAAGCCCTACCAGAACTTCGAGCTGCGCGTGAAGCTCCGCCTCACCGGCACCGGTTTCGTCAACAGCGGCGTGCAGATCCGCAGCGTGCGCGTGCCGAACAGCACCGAGATGTCGGGGTACCAGGTCGACTACGGTCCGGGCTGGTACGGCAAGCTTTACGACGAGAGCCGCCGCAACAAGGTGATCGCCGACTCGGCCGACCCCAAGGCGGTGCTGGCCGCGATCAAGGAAGGCGAGTGGAACGAGTATCGCGTCCGGGCCGAGGGCCGGCGCATCCGCAGTTGGGTCAACGGCGTCCCGGCGCTCGACTACACCGAGGCCGACCCGAACATCGCGACCGACGGCAAGATCGGCCTCCAGATCCACGCGGGCGGCAAGGCTGTCATCCAGGCGAAGGATATCGAGATCGAGGAACTTCCCGCGACGCCGGAGGAGATGACCTGGGCGAAGCTCAAGGCGGCGCCGGCCAAAGGCGAGGCGCCGAAGAGAAGGGACACCGGGTACAACAATGTCCAGGGGGTGCGCCGTGCCGCCGAGGAGCAGCAGAAGCTCTTCCACCTGCCCGAGGGTTTCGAGATCGAGCTCTTCGCCAAGGAGTCGCCGGGCTTCGGCAAGTTCATCATGCTCGTCTTCGACCAGCGTGGCCGCGCCTGGTCCAGCACCGCGCTGGAATACCCGGTCGACGCCAACGAGAACCCCGCCGCGGCCGAGGCGCTCTACAAGTCGAAGGCCCGTGACAAGGTGGTCGTCTTCGACCGTCCCTTCGCGGGCGGCGTGCAGGAGCCCCGCGTGTTCGCCGACGGGCTCGCGATTCCCGAGGGCGTGCTGCCTTATCGGGACGGCGCGATCGTCCAGCACGGCCATGACGTGGTCTTCCTGCGCGACACCGACGGCGACGGCCAGGCCGACAAGCGCGAGGTGCTGCTGACCGGTTTCGGCGTCCAGGATTCGCACCTGTTCCCGCACCAGTTCACGCGCGCCCCGGGCGGCTGGTTCTGGTTGGCGCAGGGCGCCTTCAACTCCGGCAAGGTGACCACCACCAAGGGCGACACGGTCGATTTCCCGAGCACGCGCATGGCGCGCTTCCGGCCGGATGGCAGCTTCTTCGAGCCCACCAGCACCGGACCTTGCAACATCTGGGGCTTGGTCCTGACGGGGCAGGGCGAGGCCTTCATCCAGGAGGCCAACGACTTTGGTTATCCGGTGATGCCCTTCCATGAGTACGCCTGGTACCCCGGTTGCGCCGACCGCCTGGCGAAGTCCTACCAGCCGCCGTTCCCCGTACAGGCCCCGCAGTTCAAGATGGGCGGCACGGGCCTGAGCGGCCTCGCCCTGAGCGATCCGGGCGTCTGGCCCAAGGGCTACGCCGACGTCATGTACGTGGCGAACCCGATCACCTCCAAGGTCAACGCGATCCAGATGAAGCGCGAGGGCGCCGGCTACTCGCTCGAGAAGCTGGCCGACCTCGTCACCTGCGACGACCCGTTCTTCCGCCCGATCGCGATGACGATGGGGCCGGACGGCTGCCTCTACGTCATCGACTGGTACAACAAGATCATCAGCCACAACGAGGTCGCCCGCAACCACCCGGACCGCGACAAGCAGTCGGGCCGCATCTGGCGCATCAAGCCGAAGGGGTACGTCGCCCCGGCCATCCCCGATTACACCAAGCTCGGCTCCGCCGACCTCATCGCCCGCCTCGGCGCCCGCATCGTCGGCGACGCGCACCTGGCTTGGCAGACCTTGGCCGACCGCGCGCCCGAGGCGGCCACGACCAGCGCCCTCCGCGCCCTTGCGCAGGATGACGCCGCCGACGATGCCCGCCGGATCCAGGCGCTCTGGGTCCTCGCCGGGCAGAAGCAGCACCCCGTCGACCTCGTCGCGGGCCTCCTGAAGTCCCCTAACCGTAACGTCCGACGCGAGGCGGTGAGCGTACTGCGCCACGCCGCCAACCTGGACGCCGCCCAGATCGCCTTGCTCGCGGGCCTGCGCGCCGACGGCGACGCCGAAGTCCGCCAGGCGGCGATCAAGACCTTGGGCGAGGCCATCACCTCGCCGGGCGTCTTGCCGGCCCTCCTGTCCTTCGGTCAGCCGTCCCTGGCCGAGCCGACCGCCCCGGATCGCAGCGGCAAGCGGATCAAGGCCGGCGAGGCCTACTACCGCGAGTTCGAGCGTTTCCTCGTGCGCATGTATCTCGAGCGCCAGCCCACCGTCGTGGCCGCCTTCCTCGCCGCGCCGGAGGCGAAGTCCTTGCCGGCCGAAGGCCGCATGTTCGCCACCCTCGCGCTCGACCCCAAGGTCGGCGCGCCGCTCATCGCCGAACTCGTCGGCCAGTTGGACCGCGCCCCCGGCCCCGACGAGCTCTTCGCCGTCGCCAAGACGCTCGATCAGCCCGCCAGCGTCGCCGTGCTGCGCAAGCTCCTGGGCGACCCCGCCGTCCGCAATCACGTCGTCGAGCTACTGCTCGCCAAGCGTACGGACCTTGACCCCTCCAAGGTCGGCCCCGCCGTCACCGCGGCCGCGAAGGCCTTGCTCGCCCAAGGGGCGGCCGAGCGCACCCTCGCCACCCAGCTGATCGGCGGCTTCCAGCTGCTCGAGCTCGAGGACGACCTGCTGGCCTTGGTCGCGCGCGAAGACTCCCGCCGCGAGGCCCTGGTCGGGCTGCAGCAACTCCGCACCACCAAGCCCGAAGCCGTCGCCGCGCTCATCGGGGTCGCGCCCGCGGACGTCTCGAACCTCGCCCTCCGCGCCCTGGTCGCCTCGCGCGCGCCGCAGGCCGCCAGGCTCGCGATGGGCTTCTATCCCAAGCTGTCCGTCAACGACCGTAAGGTCGTATTGGATGGCATCAGCGGCACCAAGGCGGGCGCGCAGGCCATCGGCGCGGGTCTCGCCGACAAGTCCGTGGCCGTGGCCGACATCGAGATTCCGGTCGCCGAGAAGCTCGCGATCGCGCTGGGGGATAGTCCGGAACTCGCGGCCGTCTCGGCCCAGCTCGGCGGGGTTTTCCGCAGCGTGCTGGTCTTGGATGGGTCGAATGACGCCGTCGCCAAGTCCGGCATCATGCTCAAAGGAGCCTTTACCGTGGAGACGTGGGTGCGCCTGGACGGCAAGCTCGACAACAACGACAGCCTCCTCGGCGCGCCGGGCGTGCTGGACCTCAACTTCTCCGGCGGCGTCTTCCGGGCCTACATGGGTTCGAAGATCAACGATGCCGTCGTCGCGTCCAAGCCGACTTCGGCGGGCATCTGGACGCACGTGGCCCTCACGCGGGACGCGGCGGGTGTCTTGCGCACCTATCAGGACGGGGAACTGACCGGCACCTCGAAGTCGGCGCAGCCGCAGGACCTGCCGGGTCTGACGATCGGCTGGTCCACGCCCAAGGGCGGCACGCAAGGCGCCTTCGCCGAATACCGGATCTGGAACGTCGACCGCAAGCCGGCCGAGATCCGGGCGAACATGACCCGCACCTTCGCCGGCGAGGCGCTCCCGGCGGCGCTCGTCTTCGCTTCGGCCAGCGGCGACGCCGCCTGGGGCAACCTCGGCAAGGGCGCTAAGCTCGTGCGTACCACCGATGCGCCGCCGCTCCTCAACGGCGAGCAGTTCGCCGCCCTCGAGAAGAAGACCGCCCGCTACACCGCGCTGGCGGCGAAGGCCGGCGACCCCGCCAAGGGCAAGGTCGTCGTGGCGCTCTGCCAGTCGTGCCACACCATCAACGGGCAGGGCGGACTCATCGGGCCGAACCTTTCCGGCGCCGGCGCGATGGGCATGGAGGCCGTGCTCCGCAACATCATCGACCCCAACGCCGCGATCGAAGCCGCCTACCGCATTTTCCAGGTCAAGCTGAAGGCCGGTGAGGTCATCGAGGCGTTCTATGTCTCCGAGGACGCGACGGCCTACGTGCTCCGTCAGCCCGGGGGCGCGGATCGCCGCGTGCCCAAGGCCGAGGTCGCCTCCGCCAAATACCTGCGCCGCTCGCTGATGCCCGAAGGCCTGCTGGATGGCTTCACGGACGATCAGGTCACGGACCTCTTCGCCTACCTGAAGACGCTCAAGTAGTCTTTGGGGGCTAGGGGCAGGGCTGGGGCCAGGGCCCGAGCCTTGCCCCCGTCAGGCCTTCTTCGCTTGCCGAGGGGGCGGCGGGGCTTACGGCTTGAGGTATGTCCGTCTGGTTCAATCCCGCCCGCGAAATCGACGTCTTGCTGCGCAAGGCCGCCACGTCCGTCCCCGGCCTCGAGGGCGACTTCAATCCCGAGCTCAAGCCGTCGGATCCCCGCCACGCCGACTTCCAGGCCAACG
>Ga0214919_10012881_pt1 | contig 10210 bp, 9 predicted proteins | sample LL1503_MetaG_FD_177994 | JGI IMG/M metagenome (GOLD analysis project Ga0214919, IMG submission 177994) | Freshwater microbial communities from Lake Lanier, Atlanta, Georgia, United States - LL-1503 | ecosystem: Environmental > Aquatic > Freshwater > Lake | place: USA: Georgia | collected 2015-03-15 | reverse complement strand
CAATCCAGATGGTACATAAAACTACCCAAAGTGAAAAGATTGGGATAAATACAATTATTGGAAGATCCCAACCAGTAAAAGCGCATGTATCTCTCCAAAGAAAATCCTTAATGAAAGACTTACTCACCACCAGGACTTCTGGCGGATTAGATACACAACTAGCGTAGTTCGATGAGAATAAACCAAAACCGATATCACCATTTTGACTATGTGAGTTCAATGTTCGCTCAACCGCGACACCATTCCATCCTTGGTTAGGAATTAGCATAAGAAGTGCAAGGAAACTCGCCGGGATGTAGTGAAGTAACGCAGGGTCGAGTTTTATATTTGTTATATACGAAGAAATACCTCCTCCCCAAAAAGGATCTTGTAAATTAGCTTTATTAAAGTTTACATCATTAAGTGCTTGGGATAAGAAATTCTGCCAAAGAGATAAGACCAACAAGAAAATGGTCACCGAAAGAAATATTGGGAAAATCCAGATAGAAAATATTCTTAAGTTTTTGGAATTTTTGAGATCTCTATTTTTCAAGTATTTATGGGTCGCCATTCCAATTAATACGAGGTGACAAATTATTGGGAGCACACCGATAAATGTTGAGAGAGAAAACCCAATTACGCACATTGCAGGGTAAAAAAGGTATATGAAAATTACTCTAGAGAACTTTCTTTCAGATTTTTTGGACATTTCAGTAGATTCAAAAAATCGCCAAACACGCAAAACACCTGTTGTGAGAAGAAGTAAATATGCCCCTGTAAGAGCTTGTGGTGTAAGAATTATAAAATATCCACCTACAAAAGCTAAGATAAATACAAAATTTATGAAAGCTAGCAACAAATATTTTCTAAGTGATTGCTTAGTTAGGTGTTTTTTACACTCGTAAACAAAAAAGGTGTAGATGAGAGTGAAAATAAAAACTTGACCTCCAAATACAAACCATAAGCTTTGTGAGATTATGCTAGAAAATGCGATAAATAACGAATACCCCGGTTGCCGAACCCAGAAATAGTTTTGAGGCAAAGTATCTGTAACAATTGCTTTAGCGGAAGAAAGGTACTGCCAGCCATCATAAGAAACCCGTGGGTTACCAAAAATATAAATATAACTAAGGGAAAGAGCCAGAATACAGACAAAGAACCCAAAGAAGAGGAAAAATTCTCTAGTCTTTGTCACTCATTTTGCCCTTCGCTTAAGTTTTAAGCTTTTAGTTTAGTTGTTCAAGCCAGAAATCATCTGGAACCACGACGGACCAAATCAGGTTTATCAGAGATTATCTAAATCTAGGTTGAAAATTCGAGTACAATAGCTACACAATGAAGAAAAAGACTAGCGCATCATCAAAGAGCATGTTGATTGCAATTCCGTGTCTAAATGAACAGTCCACCATAGGACAATTGATTACATCTATCCCAAAAAAGTTTCATGGAATAAGCAGATTTGAAGTCTTGGTGATTGATGACGGTTCTACTGACACAACAAAAGAGTTAGCCATATTTTATCGGGCAAAAGTAATTAGTCATAAATCAAACAGAGGCAATGGAGCCTCATTCAGAACAGCGAGCGAGTATGCTCTAACGTCGTTGTTTGATCTCATGGTAGTTATCGATGGGGACTTGCAGTTTAATCCTCAGGAGATTGGAAGACTCATACGTCCAGTAGTTGAAGACAACATAGATGTAAGTGTGGGAAGTCGTTTTTCAGATAATTCAGAGATAAAGCACCTTAGTATGATGAAGAGAATTGGAAACTCTGTAATTACAAAAGTTGTTAATCGTCTCGCGCACACTCAATACACAGACGTGTCTTCTGGTTTTCGGTGCTTTTCACGGGAGGCCTTACTTAGGATTAATACAAACTTTGAATATAATTATGTTCAAGAAATTCTTTTGGAAATTGCCTACAACAAATTAGAAGTTGTTGAGATTCCGGTGTCTGTTGTCTATTTTGAAAATAGGGAGTCCAGAGTTGCTTCGAATTTGTGGAAATATGGATTTCGGATTATCAAAATTATTGCCAGGACATACAGAGACCAATATCCATTAAGATTTTTCTGGTTTTTAGCTTTTTTAAACCTGATTCCTGCCATTGTTTTTGGTGGTTTGTTCTTGAGTCATTTTCTAACAACCGGTCAATTTACGGGGTACTTATTTGCTGGTTTTTTGAGTGGTTTTTTTGCGTTTATATTTATATCCTTTATGCTCATGGGGTTAGTGGCAGACATGCTGGTGAGAATCCGGAAAGTATCCGAAAAAACACTCTATATACAAAAAAAGAAATTGTAGCCTACTTCAAATGAACGCGTCTCTTTACATAAATACGAATAATCTAAGGCTTTGTTAAGTGTGCGGAATATTTGGAGTCATTGCAAGCGGAAAAAGTGAACTAAAGTTAAAACATCTAACTAGCGGAGTTACTAAAGCACTACTCGAGTCAGAGAGAAGGGGTAAAGACTCATCTGGCATTTTATCAATCACAAAACAAGAGGTAATCTTTGCTAAATCGCCTGGCCGAGCAAAATTTCTCGTAAAAAATGACTTATTCAAAAGAGTTATACAAACAGCAGAAGAAAGTTTCAAGCGGAAAGAGGGTTTTGTCGTCTTTGGGCACACACGGATGGCGACTCATGGATCTTCAGAGAGTAACGAAGACAATCAACCAATTATTAGAGATGAACAAATCATATTACACAATGGAATTATCATTAATTGTGAAGAGATATTTGCGGAAGATTCTAGCTTAGAACGAAAATATGAAGTTGATACCGAGGCCTTTATCGCTTTGATCAGCAAATACTCTAAAAATGGAAAAAGCGAATATGAGTCAATCGAGAAGGCATTCATTAAATGTAAAGGAGCCAACACATTTGTTTATTTCACACAAAAAAGCCAATATGTTAATTTGGTTACTAGAAATGGATCTCTCTATTTTGCTGCCGATAGTAATCTAGGAATATTTCTATTCGCATCTGAGAAGCAAACACTAGCGAATTTGCTTGACCAACATGGGTTTAGTAAAATGAAGATTTACGTTCATCAATTGGCTAAAAATACTATTTTGGTTGTTGACTTAGAAACAAGCAAGATTCACTTAAAGCATGAAATAAAAGGCCAAGAAATTGGGAGTTTAAGGCAAACTCGAAGTCTAATTCAGCTTCCTAACTTAGTTTCTTCCAAAGTTGAACATGTCAAATTACCTAATTTTAACCAGATTTCTTCTCGTGATGAACCTCTAAATAAACGATTGATGGAAACTGGACAGATTACAAGGTGTACAAATTGTCTACTTCCAACCTCCTACCCTTTCTTAGTCTTCAACGAACAAGGCGTCTGCAGTTGTTGCCTCAACTATGTGCCCTTTGAATCAAAGGGACTAGATGCCTTAAAAAGAGAATTAGGCCTAACCTCCAAGTCGAGATACATGGTTCCCATTAGTGGAGGGAGAGATAGTTGTTATGCATTACACATTGCATCACAGGAACTTGGATTGAATCCAGTTGCTTTCACCTACGATTGGGGTTTTGTCACTGATGTCGCAAGGCGAAACATTTCGAGGATGTGCGGAGAGTTAGGTATAGAACACATCCTTATAGCTGCAGACCTCAAGAAAAAAAGAAGAAACGTTCAAATGAATGTTGTTGCATGGCTAAAGAATCCGAATCTAGGAATGATCCCGTTATTTATGGCTGGGGACAAGACATTCTTTCATCATGCTGCGGTTATTAGAAAAGAGCTTGAATTATCAACTTCACTTTTTGGCATGAATAGATTTGAACCTGCTGGTTTTAAGACAGGTTTTGCAGGAATAGATGAGACTAGAATTTACGCAAAAACTTTTGATATAAGTAAAATGAATAAGTTAAAGTTATTGGCATTTTACTCCTCACAGTCAATTGTAAATCCAAGGTACCTAAACTCCTCCTTGGTTGATTCTCTAGCAGGTTTATACTCATATTACTTTAAAAAGATTGATTACCTGCAAGTCTTTGACTATGTTCCATGGAAAGAAAATGATGTTATTCAATGTCTACAGAAACTTTACGGATGGGAAGGTTCTGCGGAGACCAAGAATACTTGGCGAATTGGTGATGCCTCTGCACCTTTTTATAATTATTTATATTACTACTTTGCTGGTTTTACTGAAAATGACGTTTACTTAAGTAATTTGATTCGAGATGGTCAGATTTCGCGACATCAGGCCCTGAATAGACTTCAAGAGGACAATTTGCCTAACGCGGCCGGATTTTATAAGTATTGCGAATTAATAAGTCTTAATCCAGTAGATATCATTAAGCGAGTCCACGAGTTTAAAGCTTTTGCTGATGCATACAATTGATAAATTTTAGGAGCCCCACCCAAGATCCAGCTACTCTCTATGCCTAGGCCAACGCGCTGAGCAAATTCATTGTGGGTAATTGTCTAATCACTTTGGGAGCAGAAGGTCACTCCGGCTATTGCCGAGTCTCGGGTTGTATTGATGAAACTGTAGATATGCACCTGGTGACAGGTAAAACCCCAGCCAAAAACCTCACCTGCAGGCAGTATTCACGCTGAGTCCGATGGTAATGAGCACCCCTTTTCATAGGGTTAGATTTACCCATGCGCTTAGACCATGTCTCATATGTAACTACCCATGATCAACTAGCCGACACCGTCCAACGCCTTGGCTCACGCCTTGGCTCAACTTTTGTTGACGGAGGCGTTCACCCACGCTTTGGCACACGTAACTTCACATTACCATTGCAAAACGGTCACTACATCGAAGTTGTATGTCCACTCGATCACCCAGCATCAGATGCTTCACCTTTTGGTAAAGCTGTATCAAAGCGTGCTGCAGAAGGTGGCGGATGGCTCACATGGGTTGTCTCTGTTGATGATGTCTCAAAGGTTGAAGCACGCCTAGGAAGACAAGCTGTAGATGGCCATCGCACAAAGCCGGACGGCCACGATCTTTCTTGGAAGCAGATCGGTGTTCTTGGAACTTTAGAAGATAAGCAACTTCCTTTCTTTATTGAATGGAAATCACTAGATCACCCATCCACAGATGGCAAAGCAATTGCAAAGATTGTTAAAGTTGAAATCGCAGGAGATGAAAAGAGAATCACAGACTGGCTAGGAAATGACCTAGCAACTGCCCTAGGCAGTGAAGTTGAGGTTATGTGGTTAAGCCCAGCTGATACTGAGGGTGAGTCAGGGATAGTTGCGGTGCACTTGATGACACCAAGTGGTGTTGTGAGGGTTGATTAAGCAACTTAGAGTTTAGTGAAGGTAGTCTAAATCAATGAAACCAGAAGCCCTTCTTTCGAGCAAGATATCTACTCTCGCAGCTCTTCTTTCCTCGCTATTAAACCAACACGAAGAAGTTTTCAATCAAAGTGCCGTAGCTTTTGCGAAAGCGCTGGAACAAGGAAAGACAATCTTTTGGTGTGGCAACGGCGGCAGCGCTGCCGAAAGTTCACACCTCGCCGTAGAGCTAATTGGCCGATTCAAAAATAACCGGCGCCCCCTCCCATCAATCTCATTGAATTCTGATACTTCAGCCATTACTTGTATCGCCAATGATTTTGGATATGACGAAATTTTTGCCCGCCAACTTGAGGGGCTTGCCAAAGAGGGAGATGTGTTGGTTGTGCTTTCAACCTCGGGTAAGAGTGAGAATATTTTACGAGCCCTTCGAAAAGCGAAGGAGTTGGGAGTAACTTCAATCGCACTCCTTGGTAAAGGTGGCGGCGAAGCAGCTAACCTGGCAAATCACACAATAATCATTGAATCTTCTGAAACTGCAAGGATCCAGGAGATACACCTATTAATCGGCCATACATTTTGTGAATTCGCTGAAATGGAGATGGGTTTTGAGCAGTAACGCCATCTCCATCGAAGATCTCCACACAATCATTTTTGATTTTGATGGGGTATTCACTGACAACTTTGTTTATGTCGATGATCGTGGAACCGAATCTGTTCGATGTTCGCGGGCAGATAGTTACGGTATTTCACTTCTACTTAAATACATTCTTAATTCCGGTCGAAAAATCGATGTTTTTGTCTTATCAACTGAAGTGAATGAGGTAGTTCTTAAGCGATGCAAGAAAATGGGGATCGAATGCCATACGGGGGAGAAGCAGAAGACTAAGTACTTAGAAGATTGGTTCGCAGCAAATCGGAAGGAAGTCGCAGATCCATATTCTGGGACAGCCTATTTTGGTAATGACCTTAACGATTTAGGAGTCATCGAGAAAGTTCGTCTTTCGCTTGCACCAATAGACGCCCATCCCCGAATAAAGGCGGCCGCCACACATGTTCTTTCAACTCAAGGAGGGCAAGGGTTTGTTCGGGAAGGTATAGAGTTAATTTTAGGTATTGCTGCGATGTCACAGGGAGAATTAAGTGAGTTTATTTCTAATAGCTGAAATTGGGATTAATCATAATGGAGACTTAGGTATCGCTAAGCAGTTAATTGATGCCGCTGCCGATGCTGGCTTTGATGCCGTTAAATTCCAAAAGCGCACAATCGATAAAGTTTATACCCAGGAATTTCTCGATGCGCCACGCGAAAGTCCGTGGGGATCGACACAACGGGCTCAAAAAGAGGGTCTTGAGTTTACTGCGAGTGACTATAAAGAAATTGACCGATACTGCAAAGAAAAAGGTTTGCAGTGGACTGCGTCCGCCTGGGATATGGATGCACAAATTTTCTTACAGCAATTTAATTGTGCATTCAACAAAGTAGCATCGCCAATGCTGGGTCATATTCCACTTTTGAAGTTAATCGCCTCAGAGAAAAAGAAAACTTTTATTTCAACTGGCATGTCCACACTTGAAGAGCTAGATGGGGTTGTCAAGATATTCAAGGATGCAAATTGTCCTTTTGAGTTAATGCACTGCAATAGTACATATCCAATGAAGGAAGAAGATGCTAATTTACTTTGTATTCCCATGTTAAAGAATCGCTATGGAGTGAATGTTGGATATTCTGGCCACGAGTCATCATTGATAAAGGTTTGCACCGCTGCCGTTACTCTAGGGGCAACGTCGTTAGAGCGTCATATTACGCTTGATCGCGCCATGTACGGTTCTGATCAGGCTGCATCGATTGAGGTACATGCTCTCTCGAACTTTGTAGAAACAGTCAGGGCAGTGCCTACAATTTTGGGAACTGGACAAAAGGTTCTAGGTGAAGCAGAGATTAAGACACGAGAAAAGCTTCGGATTTCAGTAGAAGGCTAAATACTTGTCGCAGAAAGTTGTAGCCATTATCCAAGCTCGGATGGGATCTACTAGATTGCCAGGCAAGTCATTAATGTTACTTGCTGGAAAACCTCTAGTCTATAGAGTTCTAGAGCGAATTATTCCTGCACGGAACATCGATAAAATTGTGCTTGCTATCCCAGATTCACAAGAGAATAAAGTGCTTTCTAAAATCGCGTCTGATCTTGGTATTGCTGTTTTTGCAGGGAGCGAAGATGATTTAGTCGACCGATACTACAAAGCAGCTAAATCATTCGAAGCGAACTATGTGGTAAGAATTCCTGCTGATAACCCAACTCCGCAAAGTTCGGAGATAGATAGAATTATAGAACATCACTTAGGTTTAGCGGTTCCAGGTTTTTCTTCAAATCTAGCGGAAGTTTTTGGTTCGGGATATCCGGACGGAATAGGCGCAGAGATATTTGATTTTAGTTTGTTGGAAGACACATGGGTTAACGCTAAAGAAAGTTCAAAGAGAGAGCACGTCCACTTGAATTTTTTCGATTACAACACACAGCTCCCTGTCGACATAAAATGGTGTCCTATTTCAACTATAAATTGCCCAAGTGATTTCGCTCGTCCAGACTTAATTTTAGATGTCAATACAGCTGACCAGTATCAATATATGTCAAAGCTATATGAGACTTTGTACGCTCAGAACCCGAATTTTTCAATTCAAGATATAATTGCTTGGCATGATAATCTTAAGTAATCTAGCCATCCAGTCGGGAGATATTTAAATGGCCCTATCAGGCAGAGTTGTGTATTTAAACGGAGAGTTTGTGCCCGAATCTGAAGCAAAGATTTCGATTTACGATTCTGCCTTAATGTTTGGGGACATGGTCTTTGAAATGACTCGTTCATTTAATGGCAAACAATTTAAATTGCGTGAGCACATCGATCGTTTATTTGTTGGCCTTTCAATTTTACGAATCCCAATGCCACTTTCAAAAGATGAACTTGAGGCAGCTTGCCTCGAAACTATAAAAGCAAATTCAGGAAACTTTGCTCCCGATGACGAGCATAGATTAATGATAGATGTATCCCGTGGTCTTCTTGGTATTTATCAAGATATAGAGGGTCTTCATAAAGGTACAAATGTAATTATTGCCGATTTTCCGCTTCGTTGGACAGTGTCCTCGATGGGCCCATTATTTACCAAAGGAATTAATGCAGTTATCACATCTCAACGAGCTATTCCAGCTTCACTTATGGATCCAAAAATTAAGAATAGAAGCAGACTATTTTATCTATCAGCGAATATTGAAGCTTCGCAGTACGAAGGCGATAATAATTGGGCATTATTGCTCGATACAGATGGGTTTATCGCTGAAGGCACCGGAGATAATTTTTTTATTATAAAAAATAGAGTTATTTATACCCCTGAAGGTCGCAATATTCTCAGAGGAATTTCAAGGCAATATGTTATTGATGAAATTGGTCCGCAGTTAGATATGAAAGTGATTGAAAAGAATATTGAGCTATATGATGTTTATACAGCAGATGAAGCATTCATGACTGGCACTCCATTTTGCATGCTTCCAGTAACATCTTTGAATGGCGTGCCTATCGGAACTGGGGAAGTAGGAGCATCATTTAAAGATTTATTGAAATGTTGGGGTAGAAATGTTGGGGTAGATATTGCCCAACAAATTCAATCTTGGTCAAGACAATCGCCGAATTCTGGTCCGACACCATATCAATTTAAGAGCAAATAGATAAAAGGCGTACAGTTATAAAATGAGAAATCAAAGAATTGGTTTCATGCAAGGCAGACTCTCCCCGATACGAAATGGAAGAATTCAATCTTTCCCTTGGGGGACGTGGCAAGAAGAGTTTGATATTGCGTCAAGATTGTCATTGAGAAAGATCGAATGGACTATCGATTCAGTAGATTTTGATTCTAATCCTCTACTTACTTTAAGCGGGAGGCAAGAAATTATTTGTCTAAAATCACTATTCAATATGGAAATTCCTTCTGTAACTTGTGACTACTTTATGGAAAACCCACCCTGGAAGTCTGATGCTGGGCAAATATTGGTTGGCATTGAGTCTATTTTGTCAGGAATGATTAATATAGATTCAAAAATCTTAGTGGTACCGTTAGTCGATAATTCTTCGATGGGTTTTTCAGTTAAAATTTCTCAAGTTGTAGAATTCTTTAACCCAATCTCAAATTTGCTTCGCAAAAGTGGTATAAGAATTGCATTTGAGACTGACTTAAGTCCAGGCCCTTTCGCAGAATTCATTAGAGAATTCGATGCGGATATCTATGGGATTAATTACGATATAGGTAATAGTGCTTCATTAGGATTTGATCCAACTAAAGAATTTGAGGCTTATGGCACGCGGATTATAAACGTTCACATAAAAGACCGCCTTTTGGGCGGAACAACCGTACCGCTAGGCTCAGGGAATGCGGATTTTCCTTTAGTCCTCAGATGCCTTAATGAGTGGGGATATGTGGGAAACTTAATCATGCAAACCGCTAGAGCTGATGACGGAAATCATGCAGGAGCACTGAATCAGTATCGAGATCAGGTTGTGCGTTGGCTGGACGAAGCAAAATGAAAAGAAATCAACAGGTTGCCCTGGTATCTGGTTCAACTGGTGGGATAGGCAAGGCAATAGCACAACAACTAGTTCTTGACGGTTACATCGTTATTCAAAACTCTCGCTCCATAGTTTCTCCAAACGAATTAGTCGGTCATGACCATGTGGTGGCTGATGTAACAAATGAAATTGAATGTAGAAAGCTTGTAAAGGAAGTTGTTCAGAGACATGGTAAATTGAATTTATTGGTATGCAATGTAGGTAGCGGAAGAAGCCAAAGCTATGAAGCGAGCACCACAGATGAATGGAGCCATTTCTTTAGTCTAAATTTATACTCCACTATATTTCTAGTTTCTTCTGCTCTTGAGTCGCTAATAGGGACAAAAGGAAATGTAGTAGCAATTTCCTCAAT
>Ga0214919_10012880_pt1 | contig 10210 bp, 15 predicted proteins | sample LL1503_MetaG_FD_177994 | JGI IMG/M metagenome (GOLD analysis project Ga0214919, IMG submission 177994) | Freshwater microbial communities from Lake Lanier, Atlanta, Georgia, United States - LL-1503 | ecosystem: Environmental > Aquatic > Freshwater > Lake | place: USA: Georgia | collected... | reverse complement strand
CTAAAAGATAGCGGCCTGAATTATCGCGCGGGAGAATAGATGGCGGTAGGTGGGGTTCTAGGATCGGTTACAGGGGCATAGTTAATCTCGAAAAACTAAAATCTTGACTACTAGAAGAATTATTTACACCCATACAGCTTTGATTAAATGCACTGGAAAAATTCCCATAAAAATACTAAGCATAAGGGTTAGAGTTTGAGTTATTAAAAATAGAAATATTCCAGCTAATAATCCGAGGTAAATTTGGATTATTGCAAGTTAATAACTGGGACTCTTGAATAGATAAATTATTAAAATCTAAAGCTTCTGGGGACACAAAAAATCCAGAGCAACTATTTAAAATACTTTCATAAATTTTCGACACTATTCCAGGGACATTCAAAGCTGTGTTAGACGCATCTCCAGAGACACAAAATAAAAAACCCTGAGTTAAATTTTGTCCAGAATCACTTTGGCCATAGGCGTAAGACATTTGAGACACTCCTGTTTTTTGATAAGCCAGGCACTGTCCTATTTTTTATTGCTGCTGGGAACTCGTATTAAATACGAGTTGCACCTTGCTTAAGAGCGCGCAAAATGACTGGTCAGAAAAACATTTAATCCCTCGATCTCATGTTATTGAACTGGGCCCTGGCCTGCACTGGTGTGACGCCCGCGATGGGAAAGACGAGATCAAAATCTGTAAAACCTAAGCAGCCAAAACCTTAGTAGTTGGATTATTTTTACCGCTTCAAAAACGCCAAAGCCACCCCAAATCCAATCAAGAAAACGCCTAAGAATTTCGCAATATATTTTCCCGCTTTATCTAAAGCTTTTTTAATTCGAGGGTGCGATAAAATAATGGTTAAAGTGCAAAACCAAGTCACTGAGGTCACCAGTATTTCCAGGGCGTAAACTAATTCCCAATGAAAGGGCGTACTGGGTTTAATCACGACCGTAAACAGAGAGAGGAAAAACAATGTCGCTTTTGGATTCAATAAATTACATAGAAACCCTTGCTTAAACGAAACCAGATTCGAGATCTTTGTTTTCTGTATGCCCGTATTACCCAAACGATCTGCACTAGGCGAAAAAATTTCTTTTGATTGCTTAGAAAATAAAGAATTAATCCCTAAGTAAATTAGATAACAGGCACCAATATATTTAATCAAACTAAAGATCAGCAGTGAGCTTGAAATCACGACCGCCAGGCCCAGCACACAATAAGTCATGTGCACGGCAACAGCCGTCCCTACCCCCAACGCCGTCACGCAACCTGATTGCCTTGAATGAAAAATGGTATTTTTAGTCACGATGGCAAAATCAGGGCCAGGCAGCATGGCGCCCAGTAAGGCAATCAATGCGATGGAAAAAAATTGTGAAAGAAATGGTGAAATCATCTTAGCCCTTCACCCCTAAATAAATATCAACAATCGCCTGGCTACTATCTGCACAACGATGATCATAAATCTCAAAATCAGCCTGATAGATTCTTTCTAGATTAATATTTTTTAAATATTGACTCTCAGCCATGCCCCAAATTTCTTGCCAGGCACTAATCACAATATCTGGCAGCTTTCCAGGGCTAGTTGTAAATTTTAAATAGCGAGATGCTGGAATCATTAATTTCTCTAAGCCCTCTGGGGTATTTGAAATATTGCCAAAATCACTGACTTCTTCACCAATAAAATAGGTATAAGCCCCCTGATAATCAGATTCATAATTTGTATAAGTTGAGAAAATTACACCCGGATTTTTTCGATGGGGAATTTGATTTGAAATATTTTGGCTTAAAAATTGCCCAAATAATTTTCCAATTTTTGCAGTCTCTGGATTAAATTCATCTTGATTACGGGTTCTGACAGAGAGGCCCATTAATTTAATTTCTGGCTGTACCACTAATTCTTGCTGCATTATTTTTGCTTCCTGCTTTAAAAAACAGGCAAGTTTACTGAGAAAAATTATTAATAGAAGCTCGTATTAAATACGGGTGCTAGCGTTTTTATAGAATGCTGGCATTTGGCAAGAAATCAGGGTATTCTTAAAGCTCAAATTTATTCAAATTCTGGAGAACATCATGGCTAATTTAAGCATTAGAAAACTCGATGATCGCGTTTATAAAAAACTCAAAGCCCAAGCTGAAGCCCATGGCGTTTCAATGGAAGAAGAAACTCGACAAATTCTTTCAAGTGCTTTCAGTGGAAAAGAAGGAATTGCGGATATTTTCTTAAAACTCTTTGGCCCTAAAAACGGTGTTGATCTTGAGTTGCCAGATAGGGGTCCCCCTCATAAGCCCATCGATTTTTCAGAATAAATTCACAGGACAAATCAAATGATCATTTTGGATACCAACATCATTTCTGAACTCATGAAAGCCGCCCCAAATAATGCTGTTTTTAATTGGGCGAATCAGCAACCACTGGGATCTCTTTCAGTGACCGCCACTGGCATCGGTGAAATTATTTATGGCTTGCAATTACTCCCATTAGGTGCTCGTAAGCTAGCCCTGGAAAGAGCTTTTGAGACACTGCTTAAAAAAGTTTTCTTAGGAAAATGCATTGAATTTGACTCGATCGCAGCAAAAGCTTACGGAGAGCTCATGGCCAACAGAAAGAACATTGGAAAACCTATGAGCATTGGTGATGCTCAAATTGCAGCGATTGCCCTCTCACATCAGGCCACACTTGCCACAAGAAATACGGCTGATTTTGCAGATTGCTATCTGGATCTTGTTAATCCCTTTCTGGATACGCCCACCTTAGAAACACCTCTCCAAGCCCAATAAAAATTCTTTCTTATCCAAGCCACCCCCAAAGCCTGTCAGCTTTCCATTGGCCCCAATCACCCGGTGGCAGGGAATAATAATAGAAAGGGGATTCTGCCCATTCGCCATGCCCACGGCTCTGGCTTTATTCGTATCACCCATGTTTCCAGCCTGCTCTCCATAAGAAATCGTCTGGCCATAGGGGATCTTACTTAACTCAGCCCAAGCTTGTTTCTGAAACGCTGTGCCATATAAAACTAAATCCAAATCAAATTTTTTTCTTTGGCCCAAAAAATATTCCGTCAGCTGCTTTTCAGCTTTTAAAAATATTTCTAAATTATTATTTTTCTTAAGCTGCGCTAATAAATTTATATATTTTGGGTTTTGAAAATCACAGTCCCATAACACCGCGTGCAGGCCCTGGGAAGAGCCCATTAAAGTTAATCGCTCTACAGGCGAATCCATCTGGAAATACACCGCGTCTTGTGGCAAAGAATCAATTAATTTTAAGCTTCTCATGATGTTAAATTCCAAAGTCATAAAGCAGCGAATCATATCATCTTGAAATTAATACACTGGCTGGAATCGGAGGTAGATTTTCAAATCTTTATTTTTTTATAGCTTACCAACATCACTAAAACAGCACAGAACCCCAGACCCATCAGGGTAAAACTTAAGGGCAATGTTGATTTGACTTGCCAGTGCAGGACTATTTGGGAAATTAAAAAAGCAAACACAAATTGAAGACATCCAAATAAAGCAGACGCGGTTCCCGCCATCTCTGGGAAGGGCGCAATGGCACCCCCAGCGCCTGCACCCATCACAAAGGCGCCACCCAGAGACATGATCATCATCGGACCCATGAAACCCCAGATACTTAAACCAAAAGTTTGATACCAAAAAAACATGCTTAAGCCAGCTAAGCCCATTAAAAATCCGCCAATTAGCACCGTCCTATAAGCACCCAAGCCCTGGGTAATATGGCCGCAAAATAAGCTACTCAAGAAAAAAGCAATCCCAATCGTTGCGAAGTAAAAACCAAAATGCTGTTCAGGAATGTTCAATAAATTAATAATGATGTAAGACGAAGAAGAGAAAAAAGTTAAAAAACAGGCAAACCCTGCCGATGAACAAAACGCATAAGCACAAAAATGCGGGCTCTTAAATAATTTTAAGTAATCCATAAAAAATTCTTTTCGAAGATCTCGTTTATTTTTAGGGTCCAAAGTCTCGTTAATATCTTTATAGGCCAAGATAAAAATAATCACGGCCACCAAGCCTAAAAACGCAAAAGTCGCACGCCAGTTAAAAAAGTAGGCTAAATAACCGCCCACGACAGGTGCCAGTAAAGGCGATAAAGAAATCGTCGAATTTAAAAAACTATAAACATGCCCACACTCGTCTTCAGAGAACACATCCCGAACAATGGCAAAACAAGTCACCATCATGCCGCAGGCCCCAAAAGCCTGGATCACTCGACCAATAATTAGAAATCCCATATCAAAAGACAGCGCGCAAACAATGGACCCTAAAAATAACAAAAACACAGACCCTAAAACCACTTTTCGTCGGCCGATTTGATCACTCAAAGGCCCAATAATTAATTGCCCCAGCCCTGTCATTAAAATAAACAAACCCACCGTCAGCTGCATGACAGACTGGCTCACGCCAAAATATGAACGAATCTCAGGAATGCTGGGGACATAGATATCCAGGGCAATCGCAAAGGCAAAAATCAAAGGTGCCAGGATTAAAATAATCCCAGTCATGCTGCGTGAAGAGAGTAATTTTTTGGGCTTCATAATTTTTATATCTCTTAGGGCACTTAGAAATTTGGCCGGTGAGTATATCTCAAAAAATTAAATAAGATTTTTTTATTTCGGCGCTTATTTACACTCCTATTTCTCCTCTAACAAAAAAAACACCATTTCCATAAGTTTTAAGATTTACAGAAATAGTGCTGCTTTGCCGTTCAATAAGGTTTCTTTCTTCAAGAGTCATTTTATTTTTTTATCCTGGATAATCTAAATGAAAAATCGCGACATTACTGAAGGATTCAGGTGTTTGGAACTCGTATTAAATACGAGTTTCATCCTGCTTAATAATCCATAAACTAACCGGTCAGAAAAATATTTAATCCAAAGGGGCCTTCCATTGATCAGCACGATTCACGCCACCATTATTTTTAATGGCCAATGGTGGATTGGCCTATTCGAACGCAAAGATGAGGCGAACTATGCTGTCGCCAAGCATATCTTTGGCCAGGAACCCACCGACCCTGAGATTTATGATTTTGTCTTGAAATCTTGGCAAGTTTTAAAATTCACAGAGCCATTAAATACTGATGAATTAGAAATCAAAGTCCAAAGAAAAAACTTCAAACGTGTCCGTCGTGAGATTCGAAAATTGTTAGAAAAATTAGATCATGCGCGCCCGATGACTCATGCCCAAGAAGTTTTATCTCAAGATTTGGAAAAAAATAAAAAGACTCGAAAAGCCCAGTCTGCTCAAGAAAAACAGGCCGAAGAAAAATTTAAATTTTCACTCAAACAAGCCAAGAGAAAACAAAAACATCGCGGGCATTAGACTGATGTGAACTTAATATAAAAATTCTTTATTTATGGTTTAATAACGCCCTTCTTTTTTATTAATTTCAAAGCGAGAAATCTTCATCATGAGCCATCCAACCAATACACCAACCCAAGAAGGCGAATTTATTTTATATGCGGCCCCTGACGGCAAAGTCAGTATTCAATTAAGAGCTGAAAATGGGACGGTGTGGCTGACCCAAATGGAAATCGCGCAGCTATTTCAGACCTCTAAACAGAACGTCAGTTTGCATATCAAAAACGTCTTAGATGAGGCAGAGCTTCAGCTTGATTCAGTTGTCAAGGAATCCTTGACAACTGCCTCGGATGGCAAGAATTATCAAACAAAACTTTATAACCTCGACATGATTCTGGCCATCGGCTATCGAGTAAAATCCGAACGTGGGACTCACTTTCGCCAATGGGCAACGACGCATCTGCGAGAATATTTAGTCAAAGGCTTTGTGATGAACGACGAGCGCTTGAAAAATCCTGGTGGTTGGGATTATTTCGATGAATTAGTTGCACGCATTCGAGAAATCCGGGCCTCTGAAAAACGCTTTTATCAAAAAATTCGGGATATCTACTCAACCGCTGTTGATTACGATACTCAAAGCAACACCGCTCAGTTATTTTTCAAAAAAGCTCAAAACAAAATGCTCTGGGCCATTACAGGCAAAACAGCCCCAGAAATTATTGCATCCCGTGCAGATTCAAAACTTCCCAACATGGGTTTACAAACCTGGCAAGGCAGCCGAGTTCGAAAACAAGATGTCGCCATTGCTAAAAATTATTTAGATCAAGCAGAAATCCAAGAATTAGATCGCATAGTCGTCATGTACTTAGATTATGCTGAAGATCAGGCTACACGCCGTAAAACCATGAGCATGCGAGATTGGGAAGAAAAACTAGATGCTTTTCTTTTATTTAATGACCGTGAAGTTTTAAGCCATGCTGGAAAACTAAGCGTAGAAATTGCTGAAAAATTAGCCGTCGATCATTATGCGAATTTTGACCAGTCACGGCAAAAATTAGAACAACAGGCGGCAGATGAAGAAGATTTACAAGAACTAGAGGCACTTGAGAAAACTAAGAAAAAACAAAAACATCGTGGGCATTAAAAAAATAGTAATTCATAATGCCCTGCTTATTTTTTCATCATTTCAACGGATATAACTCACCCATGAAAAACATATTATTTGCTTTATTCAAAGGCCTCTGGCCATTTTTACTAGCCTTAGTTTTAGTCGCCCTAGCCATCTGGTCCTACTGGCAATGGGAGCTGAATTATCCCAGCACCAGCGATGCCGTTTTATATAACAACGTCGTCGCCATTGCCCCTGAAATTTCAGGCACTGTTTCAAGCGTCAATGTCAAAGACGACCAATATGTCCAAGCCGGCACTGTTTTATTTTCATTAGATAACCGCCAACAGAAAATTGATCTTTTAACCGCTCAAAATAATCTCGCCAAAGCCATGCAAGTTTTTACTGAAAATCAGGCAGCTGTTACCTCTGCTCAAGCCAATTTAGCCAATGCCCAATCTGAAGTTAATTTACAAAAAGCTGTTTATGATCGACAGCTTTCTTTATTTAAATCAGGCGCGACGTCTCCTAATAATTTAGATATTGCCAAGCAAGCTTTCTTAGCCGCAGAAGGCAATCTTCAAATCGCTCAAGCGAGTTTAAATAGTGCAATGGCCACTTTAGGGAATCCAGATCCACATCTGAATACAACGATTGAAACCGCCAATATTGCCCTGGCACAGGCCCAATTAAATTTAACGTACACCCTGATTCAAGCACCAACTTCAGGCTTTCTCACTAATTTTAATATCACCCTTGGCCAACGGGTTTCTGCGAATACGACCTTGTTTGGACTGATTTCTTCTGGCTCTAAAACCAATCCTTTTCAAATACAGGCTTATATCCTGGAGCCCTTCTTAAAAAACATTCATGTCGGTCAGCCGGTGAGCTTCACATTGCGAACTTATCCTGATCAAACTTATCAAGGTATTGTCAGTGGCATTGGCTACGGAATCGCCATTGATGACTGGCAATCCAAACAGTCTTTACCTTCTGTTGACTCTTCTTTTAATTGGATTTCCGTCGCAAAAAGGTTCCCCATCATGATCACGGTCACATCCCCGCATGATTTTGAAACGCATCCTTTTAGAATTGGCGCTTCTGTCTCTGTCAGCATCGACACACGAAACAAATAAAATATAAAAATATGAAATGGCACCGACCTCTTTCAGATTACACGCCCTTTAGCCTGCGCTGGATTTACTGCTGTAAGGCCATGCTGGCCGCGCTTGTCTTATTTATACCGATCTTATTTTTTAATCTTCCCAGTGCCTCTGTGCTTATTTGTGCAGCACCGTTTTTTCTTATGGCGCCAGATCGAAGTTTAATTCGCGATGTCTACTGGCAAGTGCCGCTTGGATTTTGCAGCGGTCTTTTCTTTGGCGTATTGGCGGTGAATTTAATCGGCGTCTATTGGCCGATTGCGATTGGCCTCATGTCTCTCTGGAATATTGTATGGGTCTACTTATCCGAAACTGCGCCGGCTTTACGTATTCCCTGCCGCATGATCAGCATTGTTCCTCTTGGGATCTTAAGCATGGCCGGTGCTGGAAGTCAGGCTTTAATTCCTCAAATGATGGGATTGTTGATTGGCCTGTCTTTCTTAGGCATGGGGAGTTTTATTCTGATCGATCATCTTTTCTTTCCCATTAAAAATAATTTCCCACCGCGCCCACCCCTTCTTAAAAATATCAAAAATTATTTTCAAACTTTCCCCTTAGATTTTTCCCATTTATTTCTGGCACTACGGACTAACCTATCCGTCCTGATTATTTTATGGATTAGTTACACCACTGGCCTGCCGGGCTTATCAACGATGGTCTCCGCCATTGTCTCTGCCGTCGTTGTCTCAACGCCGCTCTCAGACAAACTCAAAAGCAGTTTATCTAGCCGAATTTCTGGGACCTTATTTGGCGCTTTCTTAGGGATAGTCTGCGTGTTCATACTCACGCTTTTCCCCTTTGCTTGGCTGATGATTTTCTGTTTTATTTTTGGCACGGGATTAATCACTTATCTAGCCCAAGAAAATATGGGCTTCGCGAGCCGCGGCATGCAAGCCGGCGTTGCTTTTTTAATGACTTTTTTACCAAGTGCGCATTTCACCGTCGATATTTCAGGCGGATTGGATCGTCTATTGGGCATTATCTATGGCTGCCTCGTGGCTTATTTAGTGTCGAAAACCATTCGGCTTCCGGAAAAAAAATAGCTACCCTTTTCGCTTCAAAAAACACAGGTTAAATTCCCATGAACCCATTCAAAAAATCCGTTCTTTCTTTATTGCTTCTCCCACTGTTCGGTCAAAGCTGGGCAGACTCTCCAAATAAAACTACTTGCCCCGCAGGACATGATGACCCGCAAGCGATTCAAATCTCACAAGGCATCATGGATTCTTGGTTTTCAGGGGTTGAAAACGGCGATTTAAAATCGGTTGATTCTTTGTTTTCCCCTCAAGCGGTTATTTTACACTCTGTAGGAGGACCCATGACTAAAGCCGATCAAATGAAACTCTTAGTAGGCTTTCATTTAGGGGGTTACCAATTCACCAATTTTTGTGCCACCACTATTGGAAGTGACGTCATTGTCGCAACATTTGATTCAAAAACTTTTAATCATGATGAATCCAAAACTGGCCTCAATTTTTTAAGTGACTCTAGTGCTTATCGAATGGTGGTCTTGCAGAAACAAGACTCTAAAACTCGCCCTTGGTTGATTATCGCTTATGCCAATATGAATCCTTTGACACAGGCAGCCCCAGAAATTCCAAATTCTGAGCAAAATAAAAAGTAGATTTACCCCTGCGCCGCCTTGGCTCCAGAGTGTAAAAACGGATCCCCGTCATTCCATAGGACTACTTGCTTGATCCAGGAAATTAGCCATGGGTTCCCAATCTCTGTTTTATTTTTAACTAATTTAAATTCATAGATTGCATGAGTATTAAATAAGACACCGTCTTTATTTCTATAAATCATGGACAGCGCCCGGCAATAGGCCTGATCTATATTTTCTTGATCCAAATAAATTTCCAAATTGGACATGAAGTGCTGAGTGCGTAGATGATCCAACGCACTGATTCTTTTCTGGACATAGTCTTCAGAGCTTAAAGTCTCAATCACGCCTCTTAAACTCATGTAATCGCAAGTGAGCGGGTCTGCTAATACGGATTTTAAGCCCTGCCAATCTTTCGCATCAAAGCTATTGGCGAATTTAAAAATGGTGTTACTGATGTTTTGAGTGTCTTGCATCGGTTGGTCCTACGAAATAAAAAAATTAAAGCTGGCCAAAAATAGCTAATGCGCTGCAGAAACATAAGCCCAAGCACGGCCGCCAGACAGCAAATTAATTTTTACTCTTTTATAAGCCTCGACCTCATAGTCATCCGCCTGTTTTAATTCAGCTGGGCTTATCTCAAACACTGTACCTTTAATTTGATCTTGAATATTTCCACTGGGAATTAAAATTAAATGCTCAGATTCACCGCTTGTTTTGATAACATCAGGATCTGTAATTTTTATTTTTTCGAGTTTATAACCCAGCAAAACATCTGGAACGCCCTCTAGTTTTCTACCAAAAGTAGAGAGCTGGACAGATTCATATTGCAGTGTTCCGTAAGAAAATAGTTTTTCCAATTTCGTCGTCCTTCTTTATAAATAAGACCCGATAGTTTCTAAGACGTCTTTATCTTTAATAGGACTGGTAGCCCCAAATTTTAAATACCCACCCATCGCCAAAGCAACTTTTTGGCTGACTTTAAAATCTCTAACGGCCCTTAAATTATCTGCGTGAGATAGGCAGCC
>Ga0214919_10012879_pt1 | contig 10211 bp, 10 predicted proteins | sample LL1503_MetaG_FD_177994 | JGI IMG/M metagenome (GOLD analysis project Ga0214919, IMG submission 177994) | Freshwater microbial communities from Lake Lanier, Atlanta, Georgia, United States - LL-1503 | ecosystem: Environmental > Aquatic > Freshwater > Lake | place: USA: Georgia | collected... | reverse complement strand
CAATAAACTTTTTAAAGTCTTTGTTATACAACTGATCCAGAGTACCTTCATATTGAGTTTTGTTCTCGCCTACTTCCATCTCACCAATAGCATCTAACTTATATGAATGTCGTGATTCATAGTTATACTTCTTGTAGAGTTGTAAGTAGTCTAAGTGAATACGACCTACTAAGTCGTATGTAGTTTCACTTTTGCCAAATCTTTCGTATTCTCTTGGTTTAGGAAGTTGACCCATCAAGCAAAACTTGCGTGTGTCATCCTTACTCATTACTCGTGTGACACGATTAACCATGTAAGGTATATCGTATCCTTCACTATTCCAGCCAGTCATTACATCGGCATCTTCAATGAGTTGAAAGAAAACATCAAACATATCCTTCTCAGTTGTGAAAAGCATACAGTTTTCAAATTCATTACAAATCTCTTGTGCTGTTTCAGGTGACATATGCTTGGGGGCAATGACCAATGTAACCAGTGTATCTTGCCAATCTAAATATAATGAAATAGCAGTTACTGGATTGAATGGATCAGTTGTAGGACTGAAACCCTTCTCAGGATCAAAGTCTACCTCAATGTCAAAGAAACAAGTATGAAGTTTAGGAACATCCGCCTTAAGATAGTTTTCACTAAGGCAGCGAAACACTACTGGCACATCACTTTCAAATAATTTCTTACCTGAATGAATTCTGCGTTCTTTTTCAAACTCTTGTCGTTTGCGTGTACTGAAACGATTTACAGGGTCACCGTATATACTGCGATACTTACCCTTATGATCGGGATAGTAGAGTACATAGTTTGTGGGATATTCTTTGTATTGCCGCTTTCCGTTCTGGTCCCGTTCTACCACGTAGATACGATCCTCATCTCTGCTATGAATAGCGTCTACGTAACTCATATTTTATTATCTTTTAAAGTATACCAATCATCCCATGCAGACAATTGTTCCCACACACGATTATATCCTTTAGATGATAGCAAATTATAAATCTTTTGTCTATACCCCTTATCACCATTTTCATCGTTATGTTCGCAGGTTATAAACTTTACTTTATATTTGTCAAAATCAAAAGCCTGTAGAATATCCAATTCTGATCCTTCAGTATCTAAAGAAAGATAGTCAATATCTACTGGTGCATTAAACTTTATAAGTAAATCATTAAGTGATATTGTGTTTACTTCATACAAACTGCTCTGCCCCCGGGACATGCTTGCAGGTTTATCAACATAGGAACTGATAGCAGACCATTCAGGTTTGGAACTCTCGTCAAACACTATTTTTTCATTTGTTAGATTCCAAACACAATCAGTGCTGATATTGCACGATCTATTTTTGTATAAATCAGAATGCCAAACTTTTGCAGGTTCAGCAACGATACCTCTCCAATTATATTCTTTTTCTAAAATATACGTATTGTTTATAGAAATACCATCAGTTGCACCGAAGTCTACAAAATAACCATTTCTTTTATAATTTGAGAACAGCAAGGCAAATATATCCTGATAAACTTGAGACCGTGAACTATAAAACAAATCAGATAAGTTATCTTTGTGTTTTTCTAGAAGTGGGTTTGATTCAATATAAATCTTAAACAGAACCGCAATGTGTTCTGGTCTTTGTGTACCAAGAGGATCGTATGTATTGACTTCTGCCCAATAATCTTCTATTGGTCTAGCGTTACTCAAAGTGTTTTACCCACAGTTTCCAAAATAGTGTTTAGTTCTTCGTGGTCAGCGTTTGTTTGACCAAGACTTGCTTTATGTGCGACTGTAATTGCCTTCTTAAGAATGCCTGGCTTTACTTCCAGTTCTTCTGCGATAGCCTTCACAGTATCACTTAGACCCTCACGTAGGGTATCAATCTCATGTAGGACTACCATGCCCTCGTTGATAAGTTGAGTCAACTTAATCTTTTGCTCTCCGGTAAACATTTTACTACTCATAGTTTCTCCTTGTTAAAGTAATTAGTATACATGCCTTGTGTAGAAAAGTCAAACATTTTGCTTATTTTCTACAATCTTTTTAACCACAGTATGTAGACCTGGGTTAATATGTAATGCGTGTGGCATTAGATGTGTGCGTACATAGTTACGCATATATTTTGTGTCATCATTGCTATTGTCGTGGCACCAATCAATAGATTTACGTTCGCACCAATTAGTGAATTCACTTTTGTTTGTTGTTAGAAACGGACGAACTACATTATTTCTTTTTGATGGGATAACTTTTGGTTGTCCGTGAAGTGATGACCAAACATATGTTTCTACGCAGTCATCTAAATGATGTCCAGTAATGACTGGACCTAATCCATCACCAAAACTATCTAGGAAGTCATAGCGTTCATTACGCCAATGTTCTTCTGTGCTGAGTTCTTTGGGTTTACTATTCTTAATCAATCCAACCATCAATGGAAGATTGCGTTCAGTGCAGAAGTGTGCAACGAATTCTAATGCTCGTTCACTATTTTCTGTTCCATGATGGAAGAAAGCACAAGTTACATTGTGTTTTTGAGAAAGGAAATCTGTAATAGCAACAGAGTCAACGCCGCCACTAAGTGCGACAACAATATCTTTTGGTAATGGAAAGAGTAGTTTCAACATCTATGCATTATAGCATAGAATGTATTTTATTGAAAGATTTCTGGATGATCTTTGCCAAATACTTTCATGTATTTGCCCGCACCCATATCTGCTAGCATTTCAATTGGGCTACCAGGATAACTGTCACCTGGTTTAATCATACCCAATTCTCCTTGTCGGACATGAACAAATTCATGGAAAACAGTACGCATAATGTCAACCATATTACGATTAGCAACGTACACCCAAACGCTGTTATCACTGTCCATATGACGCCCGGTATGATGACCTTCTTGTGCTTCTTCAGTATTATAACTGAATTCAATTTTGGGTACTGTTTGTAGATTAAGTTTTTGTGCTGCGAATTGAATAAACTTCTTCATTATTGGGTTATCTTCTAAGAAGTCTGGTTCACTATCTTGTTCATCTAATTTACTTTTAACCCAATCATCAGGTGATTTTCTAAATTTATGTACAAACAAGTCATGTAATGCTTTACCAGTAATACGATGTTTACTAGCAATATCTTGCATCAATTTATCAATGGTATCGTAGTCATGTTTAGCCAATGACGGCAAACGTTTTGCTAATTCAAGTGTAGCGGATTCAATAATGATGTGTTCAGTAAGCATTATGTATTTATCAAATATGCTCACTTTATAGTCCACGGTAGCGAATCGTTTTCTAAACCCAGCAGCCGGGTCACACGGTCCTAAGGTAGGTGTGTTCTTACCAAGAACTTTCTTTAAGTTCTAATGTGTATGTATCAAATCTTTTTAATCGTGCTAAGAATTCATTAGTTTGTTCTGTAACAATACCTGTCATTTGAAATGTAACTCTAGGAGTATGACCTGCATTTGCAGTAGAGTGAGGGACATTCATCCAATCAAATGTACTAACATCTCCTGCTTTCCATCCTTGATGTATATAATTACCATAACTCCAAAAATGTCCCATCTCCCAATCTGTTAATTGAACGATTATTCTTTTAACATTGTATGGATTATCTGGATTCCATTTTTCAAGTTTATCTAAATGTAAGTTCCAAACTTCGCCGGGCATCTGTACATGTATACGTTCCATACAATCTTGTAGACCAAACAAATCGCTAATCTTTTGTAATTGTGGAGATATTTTCCATGATAGATGACTGACTACATGTTCTTTACCGTACCCAGTCTTTTCTAAATCATAATCTTCTGCTGCTAATTCTTCTTCTGGTCTAGATTTTCCTACTCTGCCTCGAGTACGCCATGTCGCAGGTTTAGAATGAATTATAGCTTCACTAACATCACTACTGTAATCCGCAATGATTTTTCCTAACTTAACAACTGTGTCATAGTTTGGATTTATTTTAGTAGCATCAAAGTGATACTTACTTCTTAGTTTTGATTGTTCCCAGCTTGATATCATATTACTTTTACCCTTATATCATTTGTTGCGTAATCTTGTGCGTATTGTAATGGGGGTGATTCTATCCCTAATATTTTTGCCAACTCGTGATTAGTAGCAGGTTCTTTGCCCTCACGATGCCAATATGCATCTAGTATATCTTGATTTTGTTCACTAATAATGTTAGCCATTGTGCGTAAATCTACATAATACTTATCATACTTGGGATAGGTTATATTAAAATGCCCGCATTTCACCCACCAACCTAAACACGCATCATCAGGACGATGTACAAGAATGATAGGACAATCAGGCCAACATGCTTTTAAAAAATCTATATTGTGAGAAAATATATGACTCTTAATGATACGCACACCTTCACCAGTGAATGCACTATTGAATATATCTTCTAGTGCATCTTTGCTTAATGTCATTAAATCATCAGGTAAATCAAATTCCATACCAGGATCAAAGTATGCACCTAGATGCATTAGTTCTAGTTTCCCATTAGCATCATGGTAGTAAGTACGTGCATCACTATAATCACTACGATCAAGGCTAGGGCTGTAATAGATGTTTTTAACTACACTAGACCATTTAGAGCCTGGTGCGCCGGCTACAAATATATACTTCATTCGGGTTTAAATCTCTGTGCTATTGGTTGCCATTCTTTACGTAGTTTAGTCATACTAGCATTTAATCCTTGAGGAGTATGCTCATTAGTACTTATAAACATCATGTTTTCATCAAATTTTTCTTTAGCTTCTTTGCTGTTAATAGCAGGGATAAAGTTTGTCCGATACCACTCTTGTACATCTTTAGGAGTACCTTTAGGTAATATAAGATTCCAACATCCGTATATGTTTAATCCCGGAGCATAATCTTTCATCAATGGTGTTTTTTCTAATCCGCGCAATTGTACTTCGCTAGCTATGCCTATCAATTTTAATTTACCTGATTGTAAATAAGGATATCCTACTGCTACTGGAGTAACACCAAATTCAACGTGACCACCCATAACATCCATTAATGCTTGTGCCGGACCTTTGTACATAGCTGTTTCAACTCTATCTCCACCTGGAACATTTAACTTAGTAGTCAAATACTCTACCGCAAGTTTGTGACCACCTCCACCTATTGCAAAGTTAATTTGACGTTGTTTAGCTTTGATTTCATTAATTAATTCTTCGGGCGTATTTACTTTGCTGTTTGGATTAGCCCAGAATGCTAATGGACTTTTAGCAATGTTAGCTACTGGTTCAAAATCAAAGATATTATACTTAATCATTTGTGGATACCATATCTCAGCAGTTACCCATTGACTATTACAAGCAGGAACTGATATAGTATAACCATCATTTGTTACTGTACTGAAATAATTAGTAGCTAGGTTTCCGTCAGCACCCGGCTTGTATTCAGATACAAACTTTGCTCCTGTATTTTTCTCAATCATATCTGCTACGATACGAAAACTGATTTCATTTCCTGCGCCCGGCCCATTTGGAAATACAACTGTTATTGGTTTAGTTGGTTGCCATGCAAAGGCTAGTATAGGTACTAATAATAGTAATGCTAAAAGTTTTTTCATTGTTTCTCCTTATATAAATATTAACAACTACTAATATTTATTCCTAAATTACAGAAAAAATATTAAATTATCAAAAAAATCTTATGAACACAAAAATTTTTAACTTAATCAAAGAAAATTTAGAACTTGCGTTTAATTTACCCAAGTACAGTAAAATTTCTATTACAGAGGATGCAATCGTAGATGAGTTACCCTGGACTCCCGCACGATACAAAAAGTTTAAAGATGCTGTAGAAGCAGAATTAAGTTTACCATGCGAATACACAGGAACATTACGCAATATAGTAGCAGATTTATCTGAACGTTATATCCTGCGTTTCTTCAGTGAGATATGGAAACCACGTACAGGTGATTACGAACACACTGGCTGGGAACTTGCTGATGAAATTAATAAACTGAATCCAGAAAAAGTACTAGATGTTGGGTGTGGATATCATCCATTCAAGGGTCGTATACAGAACTTAATTGGTATTGACCCGTACAATAACTGTGCTGACTATGAAGTAGATATACTAGATTACAAAGTTAAACCAGCAACACATGATGTTATTATAGCATTAGGTAGTATTAACTTCAATAGTAAAGATGAGATTGAAGCACGATTCAGTCATTGTGTAGATTTACTTAAGACCAACGGGAAGTTTTTTCTACGTGCTAATCCAGGGATTACTCATAAGACTGGGCCTTATGTAGAGATATTTCCCTGGAGTTTTGAAGTTGCAAATGAATTTGCCGAGAAGTATAATTTAAATTTAGATACATTCAAACGTGACGCTAACGATAGATTATATTTTGTTTATACTAAACTTTAATCATCTGCGCTAGAGCCACACTTAGCACGTTTAGCTTGTGTGAGTTTACCAAAGTCAACGGGCCATTCTTGGCCTGGAGACAATTCTTTACCACCTTGCGGAAATCCAAAATGCACACCTGCTGCTTGTTGAATCTGTACTACAGATAATCTAAACTTAGTTAAGTCATTACCTAAGTTAGGATAAGGAGCAACGTGAGGGAATGCCCAACCTGCTATTTCTTTGGTTTGATTATTGATAACAATTTTATAATAACCATGCGGAACAACAACACCGTTGCCGATTTTCTTATCTTGTGCATTATATACTCCACCAACATAAACTGTGTAACTTTGATTGCGCTGAACTGCCCACCCACGCACACTTGTTTCTAATAGTTTCCATATGCCACGATTCAATGAACCAGCTTGCGGAGCCATGTTAGTCATTAAGAATGATTCATACTCTACTTGTTGATCCCAAGATAGATCACCGTCTGGACTCATATGACCTTTATCAAATCCTGTACCAGCATAATCATCTGGTTTAGGACCATTTGGTATAGATTGATCCGCAGCAAAAGCATTTGTTCTAGCAACACATCCTAATGCGTTTTGTGGCATTAATTCATATGTTACATACTTTGGTAATTTTGCAATAGCATCATATCCAACTAGATATGCTTGACGACAAATGGGCTGTATTGCCAATGCCGTTTGAGGGAACCCATATGGTGCGTGTACTTGACATTGTTGAGGTGGATTTGGAACACGTTGTGTCCAAGCTGATGTGGTAAAGGAGGCTATACTCAATACTATTGCTAGTAATTTTTTCATCTTATGCTCTCGCTTTCTTTAGAACACTACGAACCATCCATTGATGTTTTTCGTGAGCATCTAGTCTTTCAGCAATAAAGTTAGCAATACCTTGTTTGTTTTCTTGTGTAGCAGAAGCAAAGCAATGATTAAGTAATTCAATCATTCTAGCATTATCTTCATATAATTCAGCAAACATTAATTCAGCACGTGGAATCTTAAGTTGATCTTGAATGATAGTTAATTCAGCATAGCGTGTTAAACTACCAGGACTATAACTGTCTAATGTACGAATGTATTCAGCAATTTTATCTACTGAACCGTATATTTCTTCATAGAAATTGCCAAAGAATTCGTGATACTGAGGGAAGTTATCTCCCTCTACATTCCAATGAAAGTTTTGTGCTTTGATAGACAATGAGTTAACACTTGCCAATAATACTTTTAAATCTTCTGTTAACATAATTATCCTTTTATACCTTCAAGTATTGCCGATTCTTTAGGTACACAGTTATTGACTCTAGTGCTACCTTTCATCTTAGTGCCTTGTTTCTTATAATCTGAACTTTGGTTTTCTTCTTCATTGGTTAGAGCAGCAACTCTACGTTGACCTTTGCTTTTGAATTTATCATTAGTTTGTTCATATGTTTCAGGATAGTTTAGTCCTAATGATTCGTTTGTTGCTTTTATTTTTTGACGTTTTGGCATTGCTATAGTATTATTAGGGTTTTTACCTTTAAGTGCTGCCTTTCTAGGCGCTGCTCTTTTAGGCGCTGCTGTTGTAGTTTCTCCGGGAAAACTACTATCAAGACGTTGACGCAAATATTTTACTAATGATGGTTGGTCGTCATTATGTTGGGTCATTATGGTATGCATAATGTCATCAATCTGTTGTCTTACTGTGCGAGCCACTGCTTGTTGTTGACTAGGACTATTAGGCTGTGATGGTTGTGACATGCCGCCTACACTACTTGTCCCGCCTGCACCATCTGATGTTGGTGCAACTGCTTTGCTTGTATGTGTTAATCCAGTTGATGTATTTGTAGTTGTGCCGCCAGTAGATGATGTATTAGTTGATTTGGGTAATTGATTTGCCATTGAACTAAATGCGCCAGCACCAGCACCACTATTATTAGCACTTGTTGATCCTGTGTTTGCCGCCGGGGCAGTTGCGGCTGCTGCGGGAGTCATAGTATAAGGTAGACCCATCTTTGTGTATACTGTTGAAATTACATCTTCTGGTACACCTTGACTTTTCATAAAAGCCGCTACTTCATCTGAATCACTTGGCTCACCTTTTTGAGTCCAATTCATTTTTAGTTTTTCTTTTGTGACGTTTGTAGTGAACTGATGTCCAAAATTACTTAATGCTCCTCCTACTTTACCGGCAGTTTTGTCTAACCAATTAAGTCCTCTACCAATTAAACCCGGCTTGCTTTGCTTACCTTTGCCACCTGGCTGATCTGGACGATACTGTTCTGGACGAGTGCTGCCAGGTGCTCGTGCTGGTTTAGGCGTTGCAGGTGCTGCTGGAGCAGGTGCTGATGAAGTCGGTGCTGCCGGAGCAGGTGTAGTAGGTGTTGAAGTAGATTTTGGGGTTGGCCCCTCACCTCTAGCCATTCTTTCTAACTCGGCTGTTGAAATTAAATTATCTGCTTCCATTACAGCAAGACGGTAACGGTCAACATTTTCAAATATAGTATATACCCCTATTGTAGTTAAATTTATATTTCTATTTTTATTACCGATACTTTCATTTAATGCCCAATTGAACGTAGTAGTTTTCTTGTCTATTAAATCATATGCTGATAACTTTTTAAATGCTATTGATTCTACAATTTTTTTATCTAGTCTAGGATAATGATTTTTCCAAATGCTTTCAGTAACACCGGCACGATTGGCTGCTGCTTGTTTACCTAATGCAGCCGGTACACTATCATATGCGCCGGACGCAGTTTTAGCAGCAGTATCAGCAGCAGTACCTACACCTTGCAGATAAGTATCAGCATTTACTGGAGGTATATTAAGTTTAGTTCCTATTGCTAAAGCATCCGGATTTGTTATTTGAGGATTTGCTCTCATTAATGCTTCAACACTAGTTTCGTATTGTTGAGCAATATTACTTAATGTATCTCCTTTTGCTACTGTCTTTATTACTTCCTTATAACCGCCTGCTGCTTGTTGCATTTGTGATGGATCTAATTGATGTGGGTTCGCACCTGGAATATCAGCACCACCGGGGCCTTGTTGCATTTGTGATGGATCAAGTTGATGTGGATTAGCGCCAGGTATATCAGCACCGCCCGGTATATCAGCGCCACCACCACCACCCCCTCCACCGGGGCCTTGTTGCATTTGTGACGGGTCTAATTGATGTGGATTTGCTCCAGGAATATCAGCACCACCGGGGCCATGAGCATATTGTGCCGCAGCTTGTCCACCGTATGCTAAAGCAGCAGCGCCGGCGCCCTTACCAATTACACTTGATAACTTATCACCTTTGATAGCAGAATCAAGCGCATAAGTTAAACCCGCAATAGCAGGAAGTCCTGCTCCACCAGTAGCAAGACCAACAGCAGCAACTAATGCTGCTTTAGCAAAACCTGCTGCTTTAGGATATTGTTTAGCAAGATTGCGATAAGCAATAATTGATTTCATTATCTTGCCCTTTTCACCACCAGTTAATTTACCTAAGGCTGCGGTAGCTTGATTATATGCTACATCAACTGCTGATACTGGTACTGAATTTTGTATAGAATTTAAAACACCTGATACAGCATCTTTAACATTTGTAATAGCTTTACCTGTTACATCTTTACCACGGCCAAGCATTGTACGATTAGCACCAGTATCTTTGTTTGTCATGCCGGTTTCAGCATCGGCAAATATTTGATAGATTTCTTGTTTGCTAAGCCTACGTTCGACAATATACTTACTTACACTTTTAAATTGACGATAAATGGGATCTTCCATTAATAAAGATTCATTTAAAATATCTTGTTTGCTTTCTTGTACTTTTTTAGTATCATTAGCAAATTGTTTATTTGTA
>Ga0214919_10012878_pt1 | contig 10211 bp, 9 predicted proteins | sample LL1503_MetaG_FD_177994 | JGI IMG/M metagenome (GOLD analysis project Ga0214919, IMG submission 177994) | Freshwater microbial communities from Lake Lanier, Atlanta, Georgia, United States - LL-1503 | ecosystem: Environmental > Aquatic > Freshwater > Lake | place: USA: Georgia | collected 2015-03-15 | reverse complement strand
ACCTGGTGCCCGGCCATGTACGCATGCCAGCTTATGTGCGTGGCAAGCAGGGCGTGGTGGTGGGCGAATCGCCGGCGTATCCTTTTCCGGATGCCCACGCGCATGGCGTGCAGGCCGTCGATGAGCCGACTTACGATGTGCGCTTTGACGCGCTGCATCTTTGGCCAGATTCAGCCGATGCGGCCTTTGTCCATGTCGGCCTGTTCCAAAGCTATTTGCAGGCTGCACCGGCTTAGGGATGGTCTGAAAAACCCGTTCGCAAGAGTGCTACCGGACCATTAATTTTCAAATAGTGGGATTCCCAAGAAATCCCGCGAGATTTCGACACTTCTCCGCCCATTTCAGGTTGTTTTCACCCGTTTTCACGGGCAGTTGGTCGACAAGGTTGAGCATAAGCGCCGGCCAGTGGTGTCGCCCACCGGCCGAGCCCAGCATCTATCCTACTACTGCGCCGCCACCTGCTTGATGCGCGCAATCATCTCGTCCACTGCTTTGTCTACTGGCATCTTCTCGTTCAGGACACGGCTCAAGCCCTTTGCCCACACGTTCTCGCTATTCAGTTCTGTGAACTTGTGGTTCTTGGTGTTTTCGAATGGCGTCGTGCCATTCATGTATTCGCTGTGCACGACAACACGGTGCGGATCGCTCTTCCAGAACGCGCTTTGCTGCGCCACCTTAGTGACCGGGAACCATCGCCCCAGAGCGCCCTCAACATAGGGCGTCAGGTTAGCCTCGTCCAGCATGAACGCCACAAATCGCTTGGCGCTGGCCTTTTTCTTGGAATCCTTGAATATCACACCGACTTTGACCGCGCTGCGGTGGACCATCTTGCTGCCATCTGGCTTATTCGGGAATCCCACGGTCGCGATCAGTTCGCTATAGTTTTTCTTGGCGCTCGCCCGCTGTGCTTCGGTTAAAGCGGTGTTGGTCGAGTCATCCATCCATTTTGCGACGATCGAGATCGATGCATTGTGCGTCATGACAGTGGTCTTGTTGTGGAAGGCCGCGTTGTTGTCAATATCCTTCCAGCTGGTCGAAGACGGCGGTGTACAACCCTTGGCGTGTATCGCTGTGTAGTCGGTCACGGCATTGATCAATCCCTGGCGCACGGCCGGGTCGTCGACCAGCAGTTTGCCTGATTCGTTGACCATCTTGACGTTGTAGGCGTCCGCAAAGGTCAGAAATGAAAATAGTGAGTCGGCGCCATCGACTCCCAGCGGGTGCCCGATGCCGAAGCCGCGCTGACCTGTTTTTTGGCGATAGGCTGGTTGCACCGCGTCGCACCAGAAGCTCCAGAAGCCTTTCCAATCCTTGGGGATGTCACTTGCCCGAAAGCCCGCATCTGCCAGCATATCCTTCCAATAGTGGATATGTAACGCCTGCTGTTTGACTGGAAACGCGTAGTACGCACGGCTTTGCGTCACGTTGTTATAAACGAAGGTCGTCGCCAGCGCCACGGGTTCGAATTGGCTACGAATAGGATCGATGATGCTGGACAAGTCTTCGAGCGTGCCGGCGTACGCCCACTTGGTAAGGTTTGTGAAATCGTACCCATCGGAGTACGCCACGTCGGGAGGGTCGCGGGAATCGAGCGCGGCGATGGTCTTTACGATTATTTCCGTTCCCGGGATCAACGTCAGTTCGATCTTAATGTCCTTGTTCTTTGCCTCAAACTTTTTGATCGCTTCGAGCATCGCCGTATCTTCTGCCTGGTAAAAGCCCTTGTTCCACCAGACGGTGAGCTTCTCCTGGGCATTGGCGTGGCCCACCACCACCATGGCTGCCGCAAGTACTGCGGTCGGTATGAAATGTTTTAGCTTCAGCTTCATCATAGTCTCCTTAAATCAAGAGTAAGAATGGTTCCCAACGAGGTAACAAGCCGCCTCGTATGTCGGCTGTGGCCGGCTCGGGTTGAGCGTGCGACGCCGTCAACCCAGCTCCGGTTCATCGGCCATATGCGCGTCATCGAGCAGTTCTTGCACTTTGACGCCAACCTTGCGTCCGGCCATGACAATTTCGTGCCAAGTCTCGGCATCCAAATCGATACCGGCAGTGGTGCGTTGCGATCGCTTGGCGCGCTCTGGATCGCCGGCAATTTGCACCGACTCAAATCCGGCTGCCACCGGGCTGGCCCCCAGCCAGTCGACAAAGGCCAATGCTTCCTGCTCGAACGTCGCTGCCGTGCCCAGGCGAGCCGGATCGATCAAGATAGTGAGCATGCCGTTGGTGACGGCGTGCACCGCTGGGTCGGTCTGGCCGTGCAAAGTGCCGCCACCAGTCAGCGCGCCACCCAACAACTCGCAGGCGACTGCCATACCGTAGCCCTTGTGTTCCCCAAATGGCAACAGTGCGCCGAAAAGTCCGTTGCTCCGCGGTGCCACCACGACGGCGGGATCCGTGGTCGGGCGGCCGTATTCGTCGATCAGTGTTCCGCGCTCGGCCTGCACGCCCTTGTTATAAGCCACGCGCATTTTTCCCTGTGCGACACGGCTGGTGGCAAAGTCCAGCAGAAAGGGTTCGCGACCACGCAGCGGCACACCGATGCAGCACGGATTAGTGCCAAATCGGCCGTCAGCGCCACCCCACGGCGCCACGATAGGACGTGCCCAGACGCTGACAAAATGCAGTGACACCAAATCCTGTGCCACCGCCATCTCTGCGAAATGGCCGATTCGGCCAAGGTGGTGAGCATTGGCCAGAGTCATGATGCAGCTGCCATGTTGCCGCGCCCGCTCCATCCCCAGCGCCATCGCTTGTTTACCCACCACCTGACCATAACCGCGCTGCCCGTCCAGGGCCAGCATGCTGCCGATGTCGAGCTGGATGGCGACGCCAGTGTTGGGCTTGAGGCCGCCCTCGAGTACAGCGCCGACGTACCGCGGCAACATGCCAACGCCATGCGAGTCGTGGCCACTCAGGTTCGCCAGCACCAGGTTGGCAGCCACAGTCCGAGCCTCTTGGGCCGAGCTCCCGGCGGCTTCCAAGACCCGCGCCACGACACCTTCCAGAACACCTGATTGCGTCGGTTGCTGCATCGATGCTGGCATTGGCATTTCCCTCCTTCAAGCTCTTATTTGATAAAGGATGTCACTGTGGATCCGGCCCAGCCGGCGGAACCATATGCAATTGAAATGATGGCTATTGCATCAGGCGATCGGCGCGACTCTTTGTCAGACGGCGTCTTTGGCAAATCCCGCTGTGTCGGCAATCTGTTCGCCGCGTCCCGTTGTACGACCGGTTGGGCGCTTGACCCTGTAGCCGAGGTCCTCGAGCAGCTTGGCCAGCTTCGCACTGTTTTCCGGGCCGAGCGGGGCGCTGGGTGATAGCGGGTCGCCTACATCCGGGCCGATCATGTTCAGGCCGGCCTTCATAATCGATAACCAGTGCGCTGGTTCGGCGCCGCTTGCTGGAGTCCAGAACTGGAACACAAAACGCATTAGAGGTGCCGCCTTGGCCCACTGCTTGCGGGCCGTTGCCAGGTCCCCATCGACGGCCAGGCTCTTGTACATCTCGACGGCGATACGTGGTGTTAGGCTAGGCAGGGCGGAGATCCAGCCATGCGCGCCGTGCGCCAGCGATTCGAAAGCGATGTAGTCGATGCCCGCATAAATCGTCGCGTTCGACAGACCGGCCTGCAACAACCCGACTACGCGGTCGGGCTGCATGTTGGACATCTTGACGCCTGCCAGTACGCCTTCCTGGAACAGCTTCGTCAGGTCTTCGGTGCTGAGATCGACGTTGGTGCCGGTGTGGTTGTGGTAGAAGACGATCGGGATCGACACCGCTTCTGCGATGCGTCGGTAGTGGTCCATGACACCGGCAACCGTGGGCAAACCATAGTAGGGCGGCACGATTAACAGTGCGTCTGCTCCGGCCTTTTCCGCGTGCTTCGAGAGGTCGATGGCGATGCGTGTACTGTAGTGGTGTGAACCCACCATCGTGGGGACCCTGCCGTCGATGGCTTCGAGTTGCGCCTCGACCACCTTCTTGCGGTCGTCCGACTCCAGCGCAAAGAACTCACCCGAACTTCCCAGCGGTGAGATTCCGGCCACCCCTTCAGATATCAGCCAGTCGAGGTGCGGTTTGAATGCGGGGAAGTCGAGGCTGCCATCCTTTCGAAAAGGCGTGACCGAAGAAGCAACTACGCCGTGCGGTAGGGGTTTACGGGCGGCATTATTCATGAGGATGTAGCTCCGAAAGCGGTGTCAGAAGAACCGGATTAGAACAGCTATAGAAAATACAGTCAATACAATAAAAACCGTTCTTGCCTGTTTATTGGTTGAATCTATGAATAAAAATCTGAGGAAATCAGACGAAACCAGCCTATAAAATACAGTTACACAATTAATTAATTAATTTTTTTATTGTATTGACAGTATCAAAAAGAAGTCGTAAGGTTGTGCCTGCTGTGACCAGGGGCCTGATCCAGCGTGATGTGTGTGACTCAAGATTCAATAAGGAGACGACATGTTCAAAAACTTGACCCGGCGCAGTCTTGCCTCTACCAGTGGCGCGCTAGTCTTGGCGGCCAGCGCCGCATTGCTTGGTTTCGTGCAGGATGTTTCGGCCCAGGCGCCGGCGCGCCAGACGCTGCGCTTCGGCACTGGCGGCATCGGCGGCGACCTGCCGGTCGAAATGATGTACGTGTTCAAGGAGTGGGTGGACCGTTCGGCGCCGGGCGAATTCGACATCCAAATCCACCACAGCGGCAGCCTGGTGCGCCAGGGCACCGAAATCGTGGCCATGCAGCGCAACACCATCGAGATGACCATCATTTCTTGGTGGGATATCGGCGATCGTATTGCTGAATACAACCTGCTGACGGTGGGGTACCTGTTCAAGGACTGGAACCATGTCAAGGCCACCATGGACGGCGACATCGGCAAGGAATACAAGGCCCGGATTGCCAAGGACCTGGGCATCCAGATACTGGACTACTACTACGCCGGACCGCGTATCGTGAATCTACGCGAGGCGCGCAACGTCAAGGTGCCTGCAGATCTCGCTGGCGTCAAACTCCGCATGCCGGGCTCGCCGTCGTTCCTTTTGCTTGGCAAGGCCCTCGGCGCAAATCCGGTGCCAATGGCGCTGCCGGACGTCTACCTGGCGCTCAAGACCGGCACCATCGACGGGCAGGACAACCCGCTCTCCACCACCTGGCGTGCCAAGTTTCATGAGGCGACCAAGCAGGTGGTGCTGACCTACCACAGCATTCCGGCCAACATGATCGGCATCAGCAATGCCGCCTGGAGCAAGATGACGCCTCGCCAGCAGGGCATTGTCAAGGACGGTATCCGGGCCGCAATGGTGTTCAACGACACCAACAAGTTCCGCGACGACGAAGACATCCTGGCCCGTATGCGTGCGGCAGGCCTTACGGTGACGACTCCGGACGTTGAGGCGTTCCGCACACATGTGCTGAAAGTCTTTTCGGATTCGGAATACGTGACCAAGGCGCCTGCAGGATGGCTGACGCGTATCAACACGATGGCCAAGTAGCGCTCGGCAGGGGGCTTGCCATGGCAACGGTGTTCGAGCGGGGATGGAAGCCGCTTTCGGCGGCGCTGGATGCCCTGGGGGTGGCAGCGTTTGCCTGTGTCTTCGGGGCCATCAACCTCCAGGTGTTCATGCGTTACGTAGCGAATCACCCAGTCAGCTGGAGTGAGGAGTTTCCCACCTTGGCCTTCGCTGTGGCCGTGTTGTGGGCTGCGGCAGTGACGCTGCGCGCCGCAGACCACATCGTGTTCGAATTGCTCACCGACCTGTTGCCGCGCAAGCTGCAGTTGGTAGTGGCTGCGCTGGCTTACTCAGGAGTGGCCGGGATCTTCGCAGTGGCTTTTCCGGCCATCGCCGATTTCGCGCTTTACATGAAAGTGCTGAGCTCACCCATCCTGCGCATCCGCTACGACTTCGTGTTCAGCTTCTTCGCGTTCTTTATCGGTATGGTGGCGCTGCGCAGCGCTGTGGCAGGCCTGTCCAGCCTCGTGTGGCTGGTGCGTGGCGACCCGGCTACCCGGTCAGGCAACGGTGCAGATCCATGCAAAGTCCAGCAGGCGCCTTTATGACCCCTTCCATGATTGTGCTCATCGTGGTCTTCGTGATGCTGACCATGGCACGGATTCCGATCGGCATCGGCATGTTGGCCGGCGGGCTGGCCTACCTGTTGCACAAGGGCATGGATACCGGTGTGGCGGCCGAGCAGGTTATGAACGCGATGCTGCAGTCGGACGTGCTGCTGGCCATTCCTATGTTCATCCTGTGCGGCAATTTCATCAGCGGCGGAACCATCGCGACGCGCATGCTTGATTTCGCGCAGGTCTTCGTGGGCCGCATCCGCGGTGGACTGGGCCACATCAACGTGATGGTCAACGTGGTCTTCGCCGCCATGAGTGGCAGTGCGGTGGCGGACGCGGCCGGTCCCGGGGCCGTGCTGATCCGCATCATGCGGCGCGCTGGCTACCCGGCCGGGTTCTCCGCAGCGCTGACCGCAGCCGCCGGCACGCTGGCACCGATCATTCCGCCTTCGATTCCCATGATCCTCTACGCGGTCATCGCCAACGTCTCGGTCGGAGCCCTTTTCGCGGCGGGCATCCTGCCGGGCCTGCTGGTGGCGGTCGCTCTGATGCTGGGGGTCGCCTGGCAAGCCTGGCGGCGTTCTTTCCCAATGGGCGACCGTGTGACCCTGGCGGCAGTGCCACGTCTGTTCGTGCGCGCGCTGCTGCCCCTTGGCTTGCCCGTGGTGATCCTAGGAGGCATCCGCGTCGGGGCCTTTACACCCACCGAAGGCGCGGGGGTCGCGGCACTGTACGCCTTGTTCCTCATGTTCGTCATCTACCGCGAGATGAGTCTGCGAGAGACCTACGCGGTCTTTCGCGTGTCGTTGATGCAGAGTGCGGCCGTGATGACCATCATCATGGGCGCCTTCCTAGTCAACTATGCGATTGCGGCAGAACAGTTACCCAACGGCATCGCCCAATGGTTCACGGCGCAGCAGTTCTCCAAGGGCGCCTTCCTCGGCGCGGTGATGGTACTTTTCCTGTTGCTGGGATGTTTCATCGATACGGCGATCATGCTGCTGGTACTGGTTCCCGTGTTGTTGCCGACGGCACGCCTGCTAGGAATCGATCTGGTGTATTTCGGGCTGATCGTCACTGTGAACATGATGATAGGCATGATGACGCCACCTTATGGCATCCTGTTGTTTGTAGTTTCCGGTGTCACGGGCATCCCCGTGCGCGAGGTCATCCGCGAGGCCTGGTTCTTTTGTGGCGTACTGATTGCCTGCCTGGCCATCCTGGTCGTGTTCCCCGAGATTACCCTGTACCTGCCGCGGCAGATGGGCTTGATAAAGTAGCCCACTCACAACTGCCGGCCTGGACTGGAAATGACCTTGAAGAAACAACGCGACACGCCAATGCAGGAGGCGGTGCTGGACCGCCTGCGCGACCTGACTCGGCAGTACCCTGCCGGAAGCAAACTGCCCACGGTGCGCCAGCTGATTGCCGACTATGGGGTGGGCCAGCATGTGATCCAGACCGCACTGGAAAAGTTGCGCAGCGAAGGCCTGGTGACTAGCCATGTCGGCAAGGGCACTTTTGTCGGTAACGCCAGCCTGGTCAAGCGGCGCACACGCAACGTACTGACTCTGTTGTACGAGCATCCTTACCTGCGTGGCGACGTCATCGCGCGCATCCTGCACCAGCGGCTGTCCATCGATGGCCACGAGTCCATGGTGCTAGCCTACAGCAATGCGGCGAATGTGATGGACATCCTCAAGTCCGGCACACGTTATGACGCTGCGATTCTGCAACCGCGCTCGTCGGCGATGTCGATCTCGCTGCTGGCGCTGCTCAAGCAACGAGCCGAACATGTGCTGATCGAAGGGTATGCGGGCGAACACCTGGATGTCGACTCGGTATCCAACGACCCTGCGCGCACGGTCGAACTCATCGTCGACCATCTGTTCGGCCTCGGTCACAAGCGGGTGGCATGGGTCACGGAGGATGGCGGAAACTATTTCTTCGCTCGGACGGCGGCATTGTTTCGCGCCCATTGCCATGGCGCAGGCCGTCCGGTCAATGATTGCCCGGTGATTTTTGCCCCGACCGATCCGGACAAGCTAGGCATCCGCAATCTCGCGAGCTGTATCCAGGGCCTGAAGGTGGGCGGCGGCAAACTGCCTTTCACGGCCCTGGTCGTGGCAAGTTTTGTTGACGGGCGCGCCATAGTGGATGCCCTGCACCAGTGTGGACTGGAAACACCGCGCGACGTCGCGATCGTCCGCCTGGGAACGCCCGATCTCGAATCCGACCACTTGGGCCGCCTCACCATTGCCGGTCGGTCCAGCACCCATGCGGCGGGTACGGTGCTGGACCGGCTGCAATGGCGCTGGAGCCACCCGGCCGAGCCCCACGAATGTTGCTACGACACGCCCACCTTGTCGGTCATGGACAGCTCGGCGTCAGCACGTTAGCGCCGCAAGATGCCAGCGGTCAAAAGGAGAAAACCATGTCCAAGGCTTCCATCGTTTCGAAAGGCATCCCGATCGATACCTCGCTGGTGGGAGAATTCACCGACAGCAGCGCGCTGCTCGGGCAGCCCGAGCGGCTGCGTGCGCGCCTTCAGGAGGATGGCTACCTGCTGCTTCGTGGCGTGTTTGACCCGGCTGCCATCGCCGCCGCGAGGTATGAGATCTTTAGCCGGCTGGCCGAAGTCGGCGAAGTGCGGGAACCTGTGGAGGCCGGTATTGCCAGCGGCGAGAGCCGGAGGCGCTTGGCGTACCCGGATACTGGTGTGTTCTGGAAATCGGTATGCGAAGGCCCCCGGCTAAGGGACGTCACGCATGGTGCGCGGCTGGTCGAGGTCCAGTCAATGCTGTTCGGCGAACCGGCCGTGGGCCTAGACTTCATCGCGCTGCGAACGGCAGCACGCGGCCGCTCGACCGGTCTGCACTTCGATGGTCCGTACTTCACGCGTTACCACGAACGTATCCACACTTCCTGGATTCCGCTGGGCGACGTGCCTCCGATGGATGGGCCGCTGGTGGTGGTCGAAGGATCGAACCGTTTCCGCGACCTCGTAGATGCCATGCGCGGTTTTGATATTGCGCTGGACACTACCCGCCGCGCGGACTTGAACGAGGATTTCGGTACCTTGGCCCGCGAGCGCGGCACGCGCATCCTGACCACCCATTTCCGACCGGGCGATATGCTGGTGTTCGGCATGTTCACCCTGCATGGCGCGCTGGACAACGTGTCGCCCTCCGACCGGGTGCGGCTTTCGGTGGACGTACGTTACCAGCCGGTTGCGGAGCCGCGTGATCCTCGTTACTTCGGTCCCGATGCAGGCGGGCACACGGGAACCGGCTACGGTTCTTTGAACGGATCAAGGCCTCTCAACGAGGACTGGCACGAGCTGACCGGCCAGAGCCATGCCAACCGTTCTGCGCGCGTCAAAACCTGAAGGCCTGCCGGTAAGATTGCAAGATGTCATTGACGGCTTCCAACATCTGCTCGGAAAGTTTGTGTTTTTCCATGCGGAGGCGTGGACTTGGGGTTTTGCCAAACCGCAGGATGGTGCTCTCATCGGGCAAGCGGGTGAACTCTTCGATCTGTGCGAACTGACGGTACAGCGGTGTATCGACAAACGCTTCCTCCATTGCCGGGTCTGACAGGGTGACCACTGTTGCATGAAGTGGGTGCGCAGCATGGTTTGCAAGGCAAACGGTGGCCGACCTTTGACTCCCTCGCAGTAGAACGGGGCAATCAATGCTTCCAAGTGAGCCCGCAGAACAACCTTTTCCATCTCTTCGAGAAAGGTTTGCTTGCGGGTTTTCTTGGACAAAAGATCGAGGTTCAAAGAGGCTTGTTTAATGCTCCTTATTTTATAGCAAAAAACTGGTTCTTGCAACGCAAATTAGGCGGACAAATTAGACGGACTTTTGCAGAGTTTCCTTAGGGCTACCCCGGCTCCCCCCCCGGCGGCGCCTTGCCATCGACGCGAATTCTTCGCGTTGGCCATGTTTCGAAGTCTCTGGGTCGGGGTACTAGGCCGCCAAATACTGCGCGAGTTGGGCAATGTCGAGATTGCCGCCAGACACGATCACGCCCACCCGCTTGCCCCGCAGGTCCAGCGCACCCTGCATCGCGGCTGCCATGGCCAGGGCGCCAGTGGGCTCAACCACCATTTTCATGCGGGCGGCGGCAAAGCGC
>Ga0214919_10012876_pt1 | contig 10213 bp, 10 predicted proteins | sample LL1503_MetaG_FD_177994 | JGI IMG/M metagenome (GOLD analysis project Ga0214919, IMG submission 177994) | Freshwater microbial communities from Lake Lanier, Atlanta, Georgia, United States - LL-1503 | ecosystem: Environmental > Aquatic > Freshwater > Lake | place: USA: Georgia | collected... | reverse complement strand
CCCTACTCCCTTTTGTTTGGGCTGGACGCAAATAGATTTGGTCTTTGATAGTGCCATCTTCAGCAAGCACGTCTTTGATTGATAAATCAGCAATCTCTTTGGCACGTAATCCGGCAAGATGCGACATATAGAAAAGACATTTGTTACGTGATGCGTGTTTGTGTGCTGCGATGTACAACAGGACTTTTCTAAACTCGCGGTCAGTGAGAATTCGTGCTTGGCTCATTGGTGATTTCCTTACTAATCAAACTATTTATGAGCCAAACAATATTCCCTTTGATTAGGTCCATCAACCGAACTCCAATACCCGTTTAGTTTTGTTGGCAATCAACGGCTTAAGTCATAAACATCATCTTTTCGTGTATTTCATTTGATTTGTAAGCGAGTGTCAGGGAAACCAATTTACCCAAAACAACTCAAAAAGACACGGATTTATTCTTCCTTTTATTTTTCCGGTGATAAATAAGTACGAGTTGCGAAATGAGTTGCTGGTGTGAAGAAAAAAGAAGTTGCTTGTTGCTGTTACTTGTCACTCGTTACTGATTTGAGACAAATGAGTAACTCCGGATTGCTACTGCAACGAGAGACAGGAAACAGCAACAGAAACACGAAACTTCTTTTTTCAATGAATCCCAGCGACACAGAAACAACGCAACTGCAGCAACAAAAAGGAGAAACTAATGCTGGAAAAATCAACAATACAACAAGAGATCGCAGTTCGTCTTTATGAAAACGCATATTACGGAACTACATATGGCAAGGGCTTATATCGCAAAGCGATTTACAACGGCTCAATTGATATGAAAAATCCATTTCGCAAATACGTCATTGACCTCTATCAATACAGCGACTGGAGCATTCAAGCCAATTCGCAAGAGCAAGAAGCAATCGCATCAACTATCAGCAAGACACCAGACAAAATTTACAGTTGGATTTATCGCTACGACTCAGCCACTAAGACGAAAACGCCTGTCACTGGGTGCTGCATTCTTGATATCAATACAAATGAAATAGATATCCACGTCATTGAGGAAGATGATGACAGCGTCGGAATGTGGAAATTAGCTGCACGTCCCTGCAAACCTACAAATGATGGACGCAAAGTTCCACAACTTCTAGCTACCAATACAGATTTAGCTACTTGGTAAAACAATCAAAGGATTTCATCCAAAACCTAATGAAATCCGACAATTACCAAATAACTTAAATGGAAAATGGATAGGAATTCAACAACAGAGGGAACAAACTTCAAGCACTCATCAACAAACAAAGGGGAAACAAATGAGTGTTTTAAGTTCATTGAAGTTGGTAGCTGCGAAACGACCACAATCAATGCCAGCCATTCAAGTTCGCAGGAATAAATTGAGCAATAAGCTCTATGAACAAATCAAATTGGCAACGGCACTGAATGAGGGCAAGACTTACAGCCCACTTCGTCTTCGTACATTTCGTAATAAAGAGACTGGTGAAATCAAAACGATTGAAGTTCCACAACGAATTCGTCAGTGGTGGTTCACAAGCGATACAGGCAAAGTCTGTATTCAAGTGAAATATGGGAGTAGGACAATTGATATCAGCAAGGGCAAGAATTCAGTTGAGGTGTCAAGTGCAAATGAACTATTGAAAGCACTTGAGACACTCAAGCTTGCAGCGGAATCTGGGGAATTTGACATGCAGCTGGAAAGTGCGGGACTGAAACTGAAAAACGGCTTCACGAAGTAACTTGTTTCTAGTTTGTCCTTTAAAAGGACAACGATGCCTCAATTGATGGGGCATTTCCATCTTCCTGTTTCCATAAACAGATAAATACATCGGAGGATCACCCGATGAGATTATTTGAGTTCGCTGACGCCGAGTCGCAAATGGAGTTGTGGAAGCTAATTACTGATAGCGTTTGGCAAGCTATCTATAAGCAAGCACAAGAACAGAAACAGCTTGATGCTAAAAAAGCCAAATCCTTGAGTGCTGCCCCTAAACAATCCAAACCATTCAAGCCCAAGATCGTCAGTCCTCAAGCAAGTAAAACCAAGAAAACATCAGCGCAAGTGATACAGCGACAGAAAGTCCAAGCTAACGCTGTTAAATCCGTGCCTAAGACGTCTTCAGTGCCAAGTAGTAACACTACTAGTTCAACTGGGAAAAATCAGTCAAATCGAGCTCTTCACAATCCCAACTCAGTTGCCAGTATTCAGCGCCAACTTGATCCATTAGCATTTGATCCAACAATCAAGAAATTGACTAATTGAAACCTAATTAATTAAGAGAGAGTTGGACACACAGATTGAAGCCGCTGCCAACAAGCTCAGGGATGGGTTTGCTCAGTAAATGTTCCTAATTGAACAAAGGCGCTTGATTGCGCCTTTGTTTGTTCATCGTGCCGTTACTGGACGATTGATTATTGGATTTCCTTGCTCAAAATTTAAGGCGGATCTGCTATTGGAGTGGCTCAGATTTGGATGACATTCAATATTAAATTAACAGTATTATCTGAGCTTGTTTTTAAGATTTAAAAATGGTTTTTCTACATACCGCCAAGAAGTTAAAGACAAAACAACAGATAAAGTTGTTGATAATATAATGAAAATAACCAAATCACTTGATAGCTCTAAATATATTAGCAGTTGCTGAATAGGAAATGAAAATAAATATAATCCATATGATATATCTCCTATTTTATCTGGTATTTTAGGCAAGAATGTAAAATATAAACCAATCCAAATAATAATAAATGGAATTAAATAATTGTATGCAACCAATGTGAATTTACTAATTTCTACATTAATAATTATTATTAATATACAGGCACATATTAATCCTATAAATTTAATATAATGAAAATTTTTATGTTTTTCATAAGATGAAATCAAACAACCCAACGTAAACATTAATCCGAATTTATTAAAATCATATGCCAATCCCATAAACTTAATTGACAAATCACTGGGACTTTCTATCGGTCTGAACAGCAATAAAGAAGATAAAATCATCACCGAAATCCATAATTTAATTTTCATGGATAAAGGTAACAATGAAATTAGTCCAAGTACTAAATAACATCTTAGTTCTATCGCAATAGACCACAATGAACCATTAACACTTTTTTCTGGAAAACTTTCAAATACTCCGGGTAATTCATATTTAATATTAAAACCTGATATAGTTTTAAGATAAGATAAAGTTTTTCTATTTGTTAAATACTCTTGCATAGATAAGTCTGTGCAAATTAATCCGACAAAAAATATCGAAAACAACACAGATAATATTAAAGCCGGATATATTCTTAAAACTCTTTTAATTATGAATATTTTTAAAGAGCTTGAATTTTCGAGTGACTTAAAAACCAAATAACCACTAATAGAAAAGAATACGCCTACAGCCAATCCACCTGCAGTATCAAATCTTAAATATTTAGAAATTAATTCCACATCTTTAGATGCAGATAATACATAAGAGTGGCTGTAAAGGACAAGCCAAGCAGCTATTAATCGAACGAAATCGAATCTATTATTAGAATTCAAAAAATGCTTAAATTTATTTGAGTATTTATCCAGGAATTTCACCGTAAAAAGCTATGCCCTCTGAAGTCCAAACGCCAGTAGCTTTAATTAGATTTACCTCAGTTAAATCAGATGTGAAAAAATGGCGATTTAAACTATTGCTGTAAAATCTATAAACAGGGATTTCTTGACCCTGTGAATTGGGCGTTGGATCTGTAGCATAAACATTGAATCTAACACCCTCGTAGAGAAATGGCCATGCACCTGAAGCAGACATGTTTTTGATGTAGTTAACTTCTTCTTGGTTCACTGTGAAAAAATGATGCCCAGTCTGTGTATTAAAAAATCTGTGAACACCAACTGAACCAGAGTAAGAATGAGCAGCCTCAAACGTGCTGCCTTGAAAAACATACGGCCATTCGCCAATATTATTTTTCGAAACATCGCTATTTGCTAGTACTGCGTCTTTCTCGGAAACACTACTTGTATAAAAAAATGCATTATCGCGTGTATTAAAAAATCTATACACAGATGAATTAGCAGTTGAAATTACTGGCGAATTTTTACCCCAATAATTTAAATTAGATGTAGATATTGTTCCATCTCTAAATTGAAGAAATTCTACATCTGCCTTAACAGTTTCTACAGTTGATGAGCCAGTTTTAAATAAAATGTCAATATCACCAGTTAATGGATTTCTAGAAGGCGCATAATCACCTTTATCATTTCCTAAAATGGCTGTATCAATTCCAGATCCTCCAACAATAGTATCATATCCACCACCACCATAAAACTTATCATTCCCACCACCGCCGCTTAGATAATCATTTCCCTCATAACCCCAAAGAACATCATCACCATCTGCTCCATAAACTTGGTCATTTGAATTTAATAGCATTGATGTTAATACATCACCATCGTAAAGTAGCCAATCATTAAGATATAAATTTATGTCTGAGATTGCAATTACTGTTTGCGAATTTATAGATGCTGTAATTATACTAATTTTATTATAGGAATAACTCAAGGCTAATTTGTATACATTGCCGTTAGAGTTTACTGTCGATTGATATACTGATCCATTATCTATAATTTGACCTTTGTCAAAATCAACTCCTTCAAAAGGTGATAATAGATTACTAGGTGAATTTGGCTCTAAATGCAGCCCAAGTCCTTTACCAGTTGTCATCGGGTTGTTATAGACTACTATTCGTGTCATGATTATCCTTAATTATTTGGCAATGTTTTGAGACCATGTATAAGTTCGTTCCACCAAGCTAGCTTGAGGTTTCGAATTTATAATTAACGGTGTATATTTACAAGTATCAATATTTTTAAACGCTACATCATCTATATTTTTAAATCCAGAAGTTTGACTAATACTTTTATTATCAATAACTCCATTTTCCGACACGGAAAATTTGATTTTTACAATTGGAGCTCCATACGGTATATTAGTTGCCTCACAAGAATTAGGTATTTCAATTGCATAATTAGTAAGTCTAGACTCATTATTACATGCACTCAATAATAATATTGAGATTAATTTAACAACAAGTTTATATATCGATTTCATACGTTCAATTTGAATCAATTTCCCGGTACTTCACCATAAAAAGCCACTCCCTCGCCTTTAACCCCAACCAACTTAACCATTGCATCGTATTCGTCTTTACTTGCAGTGAAGTAATGTCCGCCAGATAAACCATTAACAGAATTGAAATCCTTATCATCCATCCATATTCTATAAACTGGAATTGCAGACTTACCTAAATCGTCAGTCGGAGTTGAGCTTGTGTAAACTTTGAAATTTTCACCTTCATATTTCCAATCATAACCATTTTGACCTGTAAGCGACCAAGAAATAATTTGGTCCTTCTCATTTTGGTTAATCGTGAAAAAATGTGATTGGTGCTTTTCTGACCAGAATCGGTAAACTGGAACAGCAATTGTTGGGTTGCTATGTGCAGCTTCAAAAGTCGCTGTTTTTTCAATCCATGGCCAGTTTGATTGCGACTTTATAGAATTAGCTTCTTGTACGCTTGCAGTATAAAAATAACTAAACGATGCTGGATTTATGCCGACTCCAATTTTTTCACTTTTAAATACATAAACTAAATCAGCTGCCGCAGGTCCTTTGAAAATAGAAGTGTCATTGACAACTATGCTAGCGCTTTTACCCTGCGTAGCTAATGTTAGTGTTTCCGCGCCTTCAGTGACTCCATCTGCTTTGATGGGAATACTGATAGTTGTAGTTCCAGATGATGATACAGCCACTGAACCTGAAAGAACGCCAGACTGAAGGTCTGCAGCGGAAACACCTGAAATTGAATAAGCAATCACAGTTCCAGTAGCGACATTAGTTGTAACTAGTGAGAATTGTGCTGATGAGCCTTCGTTTACAGATGCAGCAACTGAGCTTAATGCATAGGTAGGTGAACTACTGACCAAAATATTTGATAACTTGTAGTCAACTCCATTTGCCCGAACGTACTCCACGTTGCGAAGTGTATCTACTCCTTCATTTTTTGAAGTAACAATGACATTGGAACCACTAACAGCAAAACTAAGGTCTGTAAAAATACTTGCGTAGACTGCGTAATCAGTGTCTGCTCCGCCATCAATCAAATCATTTCCTAAACCACCTTTTAGAGTGTCTGAGCCTTCATTGCCATACAAAGAATCATTCCCTGCCCCGCCTTCCAAAATATTTGTCCAAGCGTTACCTGTAAAAGTAACTGCTATCGTTTGATTATTGAAAGTTTTAATATTCTCAGTTGCTGTGTTAAATATTGAGTAGCTAAATCCCACAAAAACTGTATCAACACCTTCGTACGAATTCTCTTCAACGCTATCTCCTGGTGAATCCAAAACATAAATATCATCACCAAGTCCACCAATAAATGTATCGTTGCCGCCACGCAATGATGCGTCCCAATCAAACGTATCGTTACCCGCACCACCGGTCAAATAGTCGTCTCCGTTGCCACCATTAATTACGTTATCTAATTCATTTCCTGTAATAGCATCGTTATATGGAGAACCATTGACATTCTCATACTCACCCCACAACCAAGTCCATTTAGTTGGATTTGCTAAGGACAAAGCAAGATAGTCAAGTGCTGTTGTGACAAATCCAACGTGATGAAGATTTGTTCCATTACTAAACAAACCGCCATCCAAATCTACTACTACTCCATAGGTCAAATTAGTACCGTCAAGCAAATCAGTTCCAGAAGCATCCCACTGACAGTTATAGTAGTTACCAACATATCGATTCAGGTCATATGTTGTATTGCCTGAGTTAAAGGTAGATTCACCATATAAATATTGCAGAGCTATTGCATCAAACAACATTGGTCCAATTGGTTGTGAACCTGAGTAAGCACCATCTCCGCCATTCTCGTAGAGGTCATAAGACATAACTGAAATCCACTGACGATCAGCAAACTTCATGTCTAAACTTGTGTAAGTTGGTCGACCAGTTCCTCCTGAATCATGCGGATGTTTTAACCCTAAGCCATGCAATACTTCGTGTAAGAGCAATGCAAAACTGCTTGTTCCATTTTCAAAAGTAGCGTTAGCTAAAAAAGCGTTGTTGTAATTCAGAAAAGTATCACCAGCTGCACCTAGATATTTGGTGTTGTAGTCAAGGTCTGGGAAATAACAAAAGGCAGTTTGAAAATTTGTAGTAAATTTGCCATCAGAAATCGTTGCGCCAGAACTATTTGTGCCGTTATATGCGTATGTAATGTTCAAATCTGAACCATTCAAATATGCATTTTCAAAGCCTGACAAACCATTAGCAGTAGTTATGTATCCTACGAAGTTAAATTGGACATTGATGAATTCTGCAATGTTGCCAAATGCTCTTGCAAAATCTGCTTGAGTTTCTGTAGACTGTAAGATTAGGTGGGTCCATAAAGAGGATGACACGGACCAATTCAGTACCCGAGGAGTCCCAACAGGGAAGTACCACTTATAGCCATTCGTTGTTACGTCAACAATTTCATTTCCTGTAAGAGGAAATGGATTGGCGAGGGTGTAGGCTGTGCTCATAATTTTGAAAATTTATCCTATCAGGTAATTCTAATAACTACAATGAGTTATTTAAATGAAATGGCAAAGATGAAAAAAGCCCTCTATTTCATAATTTTGAGCCTTTCAAGCCTAGCTTCAGCTAATGAATGCCGCATGACAATTCATGCCAAAAACGAGACCAACTCACCCGTTGCCGCTGGCTTGTTCAATGAACGAGATGAAAAAGTGGCTGTGATGTCTATCGGCGGTAAAGATGAAGTCGTATTCAAAGACTTATGCGCCAGTCAGTACAAAGTCATTTTTAAAGACGGGAAGAAATACACCGAATCTCAAATTCTCAACATTACTTACACGGTGACAGTTACTGGAAACTCCACAAGCACAAGTTGGGAAAACGGAACCGTTCAGTACTTTGTGACCAAGGGCCGCTCAAGTGGCAAAGCAGCAGCGGACAAATATCATTTCTAAGTGTCGTGTTACACGACATCCAAACGTATGCAGCTACAACTTTTAAGATGAAGCTGGTTTTTTCGCTCTTGTTTATAGCTTTTATCGGGCTAACAGCTTGTGGCGGTGGTTCAACGACATCCTCGCAGCAAACATCATTTCCAGCGAATCAACTATCACTTGACTACGGTGGCTTTAGATTGCTCTATGACTGTGATTTGAAATCTGCAATTCGGTTTGAGTACAAGTTAGACCGAGATACGGGTAATTTCAGCAGACCCACCACATTCAATCTTGATCCGAACTTATCAAAGAATTGCGGTCAACAACTGACAACTAACAGTTATGCCAGTGTGGTCAGTGGATGGGATAGAGGTCATCTCGTAGCATCTAATCACATTGACTACGATGCTGCTTATCTATTAAGCACAAACTACATGACAAACATAGTCCCGCAGCTAGCTAGTTTCAATCAAGGCTTGTGGAAAGAAACAGAAAACATCACCGAGTGCTACAGAGACATGGCGCCAATACAAGTAATTGGCGGGGTAATTTATTCAGATGCAAGCAATGATTTTTTCGTGTCGAGTCACGGGATCAAAAGTCCAGACTTCTTTTGGAAAACATTAATTACCACGGACTCAAACAATCAGATTGCGACTATCTCGTGGCTGTTTCCGAATCAATCTGCACTTGCTAATTTGAATTCATACATCGTATCAATTGACGATTTAGAGCGAAGGGTTGGTGCAGATTTGATTGGTCTTGATTTGGGAAGTGCCATCAAGCTGCAAAAAGCACCAAAGTCTTGGGACCTACCAAAAAACTGTTTGCTTGATTAAATGTCCTTTAAAAGGACATCAACAGGACGTGTATCTTTAAGTCAAGGCAACTCTTTAGGTATCTTCAAAACCATATTAGGTTCTTCAAGCTTAGTTGCAATACCCAAATCAATAGCTTGCTTTCCGCTAACCCAAGTAATTGACTCACACGAAGTCTTCATAATGATTTCAAATACTTTAGATGCTGTTTCAGGAAGCATAAATCTTAAAAAACTTCGAATTTCTTTAGCGCCTGCACTATCGAATTCAGTCTGACAAGACTTAGTATCCAGCCTCGTAAGGCTAGGTTGGTGCAAGCCAATTCTTGCCTTCGAGCCATAGAGAACTCGCTCTACGCCGCCCATAAAAATCAAGCCACACGAGGAAGCGCAATAGTCACGTGTGATTGTTCTGTAGCCCTCAAAGTGCATCTCTCTTCCAAGCTTGATGCCGTCAGCAATCAAACCACCAGTAGATTCCAACAAGATCCAATTTGTCTCGCAGCCCATTTGCTTAGATTTTTTAATTACTTCAACAAATTGAAACGTAGTGTCCCTTGTTATCTTTCCTTGAAGTGCAATGACGCAGTAACCATCAGACGCTGCACTAAAGATGAACCGTCCACCTTCATAAGGAACTTCAACGTTAATTTCTGGCTTTGGTAGTAGGTTCAACTTAACTACAGCAGATTGTTGAAACGTCTTTGCATCTGAACTGGGATCTCTGTTTAGCTTTACTCTTTCATACCATTTACGAGCTTCATTCAAGTTGAGCTCCACGCCCATACCTTTTTCATACATTGCTGCAATTGCAAATTGAGCAGCGATATCTCCCTTGGCTGCTACTTTTTTGTACAAAATTGCTGATTGCTTTAAGTCTTTAACAACTCCAACGCCCTGCTCGTACATCACCGCTAAATTGAACTGAGCACCCTGATGCCCTTCATTAGCAAGCCTAGTCCATAACTCAACTGCCTCCGAATACTTTCCTTTGTCGTACGCATCTAGTCCCTGCTCAAATGTTGAAGCTGAAACCAGTGTTGAAACACAAAGACTGACAACCACCAATAAAGCGGCAACGAATCTTGATAGTCTTTTGGTCTCGGGCATTTGATTCAAGTTTTAAGAATTACTAGCATCTTAAACAGCATTGAAAGCCAAGCTCATGGTTTGTCCTTTAAAAGGACATCCCACCACCTCCAACTGTCGTGTTAAACGACACCTGATCTCCAGTTCAACCCACGAGCACGGTACCCTCGCTGAAAGCAACTTAGAGCAACGGTTTTTGCGTAGCGGAATAAAAATGGGCTACATCCTTCTAGACCCCAAACTTGATTTAAAAGTTCTGAGAATTTGAGGCTGATGATTTTTCAACTATTTGCTTGTAAAGCGATCTGTTGCTGACTTC
>Ga0214919_10012874_pt1 | contig 10213 bp, 9 predicted proteins | sample LL1503_MetaG_FD_177994 | JGI IMG/M metagenome (GOLD analysis project Ga0214919, IMG submission 177994) | Freshwater microbial communities from Lake Lanier, Atlanta, Georgia, United States - LL-1503 | ecosystem: Environmental > Aquatic > Freshwater > Lake | place: USA: Georgia | collected 2015-03-15 | reverse complement strand
CATCAGTACGCCTTGACGCTGCTTCTTCGACATTCCACGCATGAAGTCAGGGTTAAAACCCATCTTGATGTTTGCGTTCTTATCACACATTACATATGCGGTATCCACCTTCCAGTCTGCAATTTTTGGAATATACATGCTCATGCCACCGAGAAATGGCTCTGCTTGCATAAGCTCAATAAAATCAGCGCCAAACTGATATTCAGCAGGATCAACTGCCGGATCTGGCTCATGCCGAACATTAAGCTCTGTAACCTTGTTTGTCGTGTCGTTGTTTTCGCTCATGTATGCACTCTACATGATCCCGGTAGAGAAGTCAAAAACTATCTTTGATCAATAACTTCTTGCTTTTGTTTTCTGGGAATGATAGTATCGCAATATATGCCACAAAACACAAAACTAGATAAAGATAAATGCGACTGCTGCAATAAAGTAAAAAATGGATCAATGATCTATATTGGGGGAGAACCCATGCAATTTTTTTGTTGTGATTGCAATCCTGCTATGTACAAGCGCACATATAAGGAACACTTCGAAGAATTGGCCGAACAACAGGAGCAACAGAATGAAGTGAGATGGGGAAAGAATGGATTGACTCTCTCACGATGATCTGATAGATTCGGTTTGTAAGCAAGAAACACTAACGAAAACAAAAGAAAGAAAAGGAAAACAATATGTCTCTCGCAGCACTTAGCCTCGATATCAAGTCCACAAAGCGCCTGTTCACTCGTTTCTCGCCAAATCGTGCGACCATGCTTCGTGGTCGTCATGGTATCGGTAAGTCGCAGGTTGTTTACCAGATTGCCGGTGAGTATCGCTCAGACTTCTATAAGGAGCATGGTAACTGCGAGCGTGTAAGCGCAGCCTTTGCCAAGGAGTCCGGTGTTCGTAAGATGATCGAATCCTTCTGGAAGAAGAACGGTGCTGATCCAAAGTATGATGGTTGTGACCGCAATGTCTGGCACTATGACATGGGCGTGCCTGTTATTGAGCGTCGCCTTTCTCAGATGACTGAGGGTGATATTACTGGCATCCCTTTCGAGGGTAATCGTGGTGGCACGGTTTTCCGTGCGGTTGAGTGGCTTCTTGGTACTTGTGAGTTTCCTTCGGTTCTCTTCCTTGATGAGCTTAACCGAGCGATCAAGGGTGTTGAGCAAGCGACGTTCCAGCTTGCCGATAGCAAGGCATTCGATGGCAACCTGCTTCATGCAGAGTCACGGGTGATGGTTGCGGTAAACATTGGTGATCAGTACGATGTTACACCAATGGACCCAGCAGCAATTAGCCGATATGCAGTGGTCGATCTTGACCCAACACTAGAGGATTGGGTTGCATGGGCCGGTGATAATTGCCACCCTGCACTGGCAGAATTCATCCGTAGCAATCCACGCTACCTTGAGTTCAAGGATACTTGCGAGCCAAACAAGAAGTACCCAGATCGTCGTGCTTGGGGAAACCTTGATGGAGAACTGCAATATGCCGGTCTTTACAAGGAGTGCAACGATGTGCTGTTCTGCCACATGGCTGCATCAATGGTTGGTTTCGAAGCCGCTAACGCTTATTGGAACTTTTTCAAGGAGCGTGCCGCTGATATCTCTGCGGAAGATGTTCTTGCTGACTGGTCCTCAGTCCTCAAGCGTCTGCCAAAGGATGAAGCAAAGCGTCACCAGAAGTTTATCGAAATCATGGGCAAGATGGATCATCATCTAAAGACCCATGAGATGACTCCCGATGAGGCTGCACAGTATGGTAAGTATATGAATGATGCACCAGCAGAAGTACTAATGGGAGCTTGGAAGTCGATCAATGTTAACAAAAAGAATCTCTTTATGACTCATCCCCATATTGAGCATCTGATTGTCCGAGTCCTTGCATCCACAAATGCAGGAACACCGGCCCCAACGCCTCCAGCGCCAGCACCGGCTCCTGTTCCTGCAAAAGCAGTCAAGCCACGCACCCGCAAGTAATCAGGCAATCGACCAAATAAACTAAACGAGGGAAGCATAGAAATATGCTTCCCTTTTTTATTGGTTTTTTTACCAATCACTTGATTCTAGCAAAATGTGTTGCTATGATCTTCTATAGAAGAGGAAAATTATGCAATCAGTCATTACAGGTCACCAATTAACAATCAAATTTATTAAAACACATCCAAATGCTTTGTTGCCTAAATCTGCACACCAATATGGTGATGCAGGATTTGATATTTATGCGGTAGAAGAAACAGTGTTACCTCCAGGAGAAGTCACTGTTGTTCGAACCGGATTGCAATTAGCAGATTGCCCCACCAATGGCATTAACGGAGCACAATACTATCTTGATATCAGATCACGATCTGGACTATCCAGAAAACTTGTATTCCCTGTTACCGGAACAGTTGATGTAAATTACCGTGGAGAAATTGGCGTGGTTCTTGCTAATCTTGCAAAAGAACCACATGTAGTGAAACCAGGAGAACGTGTTGCACAACTGGTTATCCAGCAAATTATTGCCAATACACCAACAATGTCAGTTGTTTTTGAGGAGACTGACTCCGTAGCAGATACAGATCGTGGAGCAGGTGGATTTGGTTCCAGTGGCGTCTGATAATGTTATTAAAAGATATTATCAGTATTAAACCAGGAACATTAATAAAAGGATTTAAAATAAAACCTTTTCGAAACCGATCTGCTATATTTAATTTAGATGGATGGGAGATTACACCAGAATTTGAGTTTGAATGTATTCAAACTATATTCTATCCTCTAGGTTATATTCCAAAACAATATAAAATTTATAATAGCAATGAATTACAAGTCAGTGACGAAGAAATAAATGAATTGCACCAAGAAGACTTTTGGAAATATTGGGATCGTAGTTATTTTATAAAATATAATATTGGCGATCCCATCGGTGTCCATCTTGGCGAATATATTATTTGCAACGGTGATGAATTATCTAACAAAGGTACAAGCTTATATTCTAAAATATTGCTACCAAGTGGGGATATAGGTTTTCTTGTATTCCATTCCAAAAACTGGAAGAAAAAAGAAATGGAACTTGTATGATTAATAAATCAATTTTAGTAATTGATTCTTTCAATGTTTTCATGAGACACTTCTGTGTAAATGAAACTGTAACAGCTGGTGGGGATCTTGTTGGTGGAGTGGTTGGATTTGTTAAAGCGTTAGGAACATATATCGATCAGCTAAAGCCAGACTCTGTTTATGTAATATGGGAACAAGGTGGTCCATCACAAAGAAGAAAACATATCTATCCAAACTATAAAGCAAATCGTGCAACCAATAAAGCTTTACAAGATGTTTACCGCAATGATGGAAAATATATAGCATCATCAGATGGTAAAAATAAACTATTCCAATTACAGATTTTAACAAAAATTCTCGGTCATCTTCCTGTTTGTCAAATCTATGTGCAAGACACAGAATGCGATGATGTTATAGCTTATCTCGTAAAAAGAAAATTCCAAAACAATAACCAAACAAAAATTATCGTATCCAGTGATAAAGATTTCTATCAACTACTAGAAGATAAAGATGTAAGAATATTTGATCCAGGGAAAAAAATCTTAATAGATTCTAAATATGTTTTAGATAACTTTGGTATATCAGCAAGAAATTTTACTCTTGCTCGTACTTTAGTCGGAGATACATCAGATAATCTTAATGGCGTTCCAGGCATAGGTCTTAAAACTGTCATCAATAGATTCCCAGATTTTAAAAAAGAAGATGTAGATCTGGATCTATCTTGGATTAAATCTGAAGCCGCAAAACTTCTAAATGAAAATAAAAAAGGACCAAAGTGTTACAGTGACATTGTCAGTCATATGGATATCATCGAGAGAAACTGGAAATTAATGTACCTAGATACCTCCTGCTTGGCCTCTACGCAGATTTCTAAAATTGACTACCGCCTTGAAATATTTAAACCAATTTGTAATAAAATGGATTATATTAAAACCTTTGTAGGGGCGGATATTCCTTTAACTCACGACATCGACCAAGCGTTTTTATATGCTAAAACGCTACTTCGATAATCTTTTGAAACTTTCAAAGTAGTCTATAGTTACACTTACAGTGCTCAAGTAGGTGCCAAAACTAGTTTATAAAAGTTATCAGATAGTATACATTCAGTCATAACAACCCAAACCCAAACGGAGCTATTTATAAATGTCAACAGGTAACAGTCCAGTATTATTTGCATCACTTGGAAAGTCATTTCAAGAAAAGTTACTCCAAGCTCTATTAACAGATAAACTATGGGGTACTCAATTCATCGAAGTATTCAATGTCGATGAATGTCTAGAGCCAATTTATCTTAAAATGATCGCTAGCAAGTATATCAATTACTATCATGCATATAAAGAATTCCCAACACTAGAACTTCTTATCACAATCATCAAAGATGAATTAACAAATAATCAAGACCTTGTTCTCCGTGAACAATGCTATAACTTCCTCCAAAAAGTTATCCGAAATGAAAATGGTAACGATCTCCCCTGGGTAAAAGAAAAAGCTTTCACCTTCTGCCGACAGCAAATGCTTAAAAAAGCATTAACAGAATCTGTAGACATCATCCTCACAGACAAATATGAAACCGTTGTAGATATCATGAAAACTGCTATCGCTGCCGGGATGGCTTCGTCAAATGGTCACGACTATATGAATGATATCGATGCTCGATATTCCGTAACATTCCGCCATGCAGTAAAAACTGGAATCCCTGAACTAGATGAAAAGAAAATTATGGGAGGTGGACTTGGTGCCGGTGAAATCGGTATCGTCTGTGCGCCATCAGGTGTTGGTAAATCACATTTACTAACACACTTCGGTGCTCAAGCACTCCTGCAAGGTAAAAATGTATTCCATTATACCATGGAACTAAATGAACGCTATGTAGGTATCCGTTATGATAGCCACCTAACAGAAATCAATTCATCCGATTGTTCTGACGCAACTGACTTGATTAAACAATACTTTGAAGCAAATCGTGAACATATGGGAAGATTAATTATTAAAGAATTCCCAGCACGAAGCATCACGTGCAATAACATTAAATCACATGTAGATAAAATGACATATAAAGGAATTCGTCCAGATCTAGTCATTATCGATTATGCTGGAATTATTCGGTCAACCGAGAAATATGATCTCCCTCGACTCGAAATGCAATTCGTCATTCAAGAAATTCGTAAAATGGCCAAAGAACTAGATGTACCAGTCTGGACCGCCCTCCAATCAAATAAAGAAGGAGCCAAATCAGATATCGTAGATCTTACAAACCTTGCCGAATCATATGGACAAGCAGCAGAAGCAGATTTCGTTCTCGGACTCCAACGCATGAGTACCCAAAAAGCAACAGGCTTCGGAACTATGTTCATCGCTAAAAATCGATTCGGAATCGATGGCCTGCAATTTAAAGTACACCTCGATACCGCTCGTAGCAAAATCCGTGTGCTAAGCAATGCAGAAGTAGAAGATATTAAAAATGATAACGATATCGAAAAAGAACGTATCCAAAATGATACCGTAAGTAGATTTAAAGCGGCAATCAAGAAAAGCAAAGAAGATCTACAACTCAGCAGCCTGTCAGCAAAATAGGAAAATACTATGTTACTAAATGGAAGAATCACATATAAACCATTCGAATACGCAAAATCTTACGATTATTGGCTTCGACAACAACAATCGCATTGGCTCCCAACAGAAGTACAAATGGGGCCAGATGTCCAAGATTGGAAACTCAATATCACAGAAACAGAAAAATCAGTAGTCGCTGGTGTACTAAAAGGATTCATCCAAACTGAACTAGTAGTAAATGATTATTGGACAGGGAGAGTCGCAAAATGGTTCCCACATCCAGAAGTCGCAATGATGGCAACAACCTTTGGTGCCTTCGAAACAATCCATACAGTAGCTTATGCTCACCTAAATGATACGCTAGGTCTCGAAGACTATGATGCATTCCTAACAGAACCAACAGCAAAAGCTAAAATCGATCGCCTCCTTTCAATAAAAAATAGCAATGATAAAAAAGAAATAGCAAGAAGCCTTGCAGTATTCTCAGCATTCACAGAAGGTGTTAGCCTGTTCTCGTCATTCGCTATCCTATTCAACTTCTCCAGATTCAATAAACTAAAAGGAGTTGGACAAATTATCTCCTGGAGCGTCCTGGATGAATCCCTTCACTCTGAAGCAGGTACATGGCTCTTTAGAGAATTTATTAAAGAAAATCCAGAAGTATGGAACGATGAACTGAAAAAATCAATCTATGATGCAGCAAGAGCTACAATTGAAATCGAAGATGCATTCATCGATAATGTTTTCAATAATAAAACAATCGAAGGTATCGATCCAAAAGATCTTAAATGCTTCATTAGACATAGAGCAAATGTAAAACTCGGTGAAGTAATGTGTAAAACAAATTGGAAAAATATAGATCAAGAAGCACTAAAAAGAATGGCTTGGTTCGATACCCTATCACAAGGCGTATCACAACAAGACTTCTTCGCCGGTAGAGAAACACAATACTCAAAAGGTTCCATCTCCTTTGAAGATATTTTTAATGAAAAGAAATAATATGAAATCACTGCAAGAACTAAAACAAGAAAACCAAGCTCCAGAATTCTTAACAGATGAAGGTTACAAAACTCTCTGCGGCGGATACCTGCTCGAAAATGAAACACCAAAAGGTATGTACCAAAGAATCTCTAAAGCCTCCGCTCAAAGACTCAATAAACCAGAACTAGAAAATAAATTCTTCGAACTGTTCTGGAAAAATTGGCTGGGGCCAGCTTCACCCGTCTGCTCAAACATGGGATCAAATAGGGGACTCCCAATCTCTTGCTTCGCTGGATATATCCCAGACTCAGTAGATGGTATCATGTCCTCTATGCATGAACTAGCATCAATGTCAAAATATGGTGGAGGTGTGGCTCAACACTATAATGATGTCCGTGGACGAGGTAGCATCATCGCCGGTAATGGATACTCAGATGGTGTAGTCCCATTTATGAAAATTCAAGACTCCACAACAATCGGTATCTCACAAGGTGGAACCCGCCGAGGTGCAACAGCTTCATACCTCCCAATCGAACACCCAGATATCGAAGAATTCCTCAAAATTAGAAAACCTCAAGGTGACCCAAATCGTCAATGCCTCAATATCCACCATGCCGTCTGTGTCTCAGACCAATTCATGGATAAAATTAAAAATGGTGACGAAAAAGCAAGATACCTCTGGAAAGAAATCCTGAAAACTAGATTCGAAACCGGTGAACCATATCTCTTCTTCTCCGATACAGTAAATCGAGAAAATCCAGATTGCTACAAAAATAATAACCTATCAGTACTCGGTAGCAATATTTGTACCGAAATTACTCTCGCAACAGATAAAGAACATAGCTTCGTCTGCTGTCTCTCATCACTAAATCTTGCACGATGGGACGAATGGAAAGATACAAATGCAGTGCAACTAGCTATCTGGTTCCTGGATGGTGTCATGGAAGAATTTATCATCAAAGCAAAAAATATCCCAGGATTCGAAAAATCTGTCCGATTCGCAGAAAAATCTAGAGCTCTAGGTCTAGGTGTGTTCGGATTCCATTCACTCCTCCAACAAAAAGGTCTCCCCTATGATAGCTTCGAAACCTATCGACTCAATAACCAAATCTTTAAACTAATAGAATCTGAATCTAAAATCGCTACCCAACAATTAGCTGAAGAATATGGTGAACCAGAATGGTGCAAAGGTTCCGGCGTCCGCAACACACACACAATCGCCCTGGCACCCACTGTAACAAATGCTATCATCAGCGGAAACGTCAGCCCATCAATCGAACCATGGACCGCTAACGCATTCGCAAGAAAAACCGCAAAAGGTACCTTCATCCATCGTAACAGCATCCTTGAAGCTTTACTGGAATCTAAAAATAAAAATGATGAACAAGTCTGGAACTCTATCGTATCAAATGAAGGTAGTGTGCAACATCTAGACTTTCTATCCAGTGACGAAAAAGCTACTTTCCTAACAGCAAGAGAAATTAACCAATTCGTTATCGTTAAACTTGCCGCACAAAGACAAAAATATATCGACCAAGCTCAAAGCATTAACCTCTTCTTCCCTTCAAATGCTGATCCAACTTATATCCATAAAGTCCATATGATGGCTTATCATGAAGGTCTTAAAACTTTATACTATTGTCGGGCAGGTAGCGTCCTAAAAGGTGACTCAGGATCTAGAGCATACAAACGTGAAGAAAATGAATGTGTCGCCTGTGAAGGATAATATCGTTGTCATCTACCCCTAGAGAAATAATACCAACCCAATTCAATCACTCAATCACAATACCACTTTAACCCCACAAATCAATAATTGATATAAAATATTGTACTTTTCTCTAGGGGTAGAGACAACAATATTTTATATCAATTTATTCCAATTGCCACTTTATACCACAAAAACATCAATTAAACATTTTTAACCATTTTTAACACTTCTCAAACCTAACAACCATATCACCAATAAATTTATCAATTGCCGTTTAAACATATGCCAAGGCCAATTGATAAAATAATGGTGTCATTTCTCTAGGGGTAGATGACAACAATATTATCATTTCTTATCTCTTGACCCATCAATCAATCTATGATATACTGGATACCTGTAATAACCTCTAACTCAGAAAGATTGTAACCATTATGCTAGGTCTTTGTTGCCAATTCCTTGAACCCCGTACAAAACGTGATGGCTCAACCGTATTCGAAAATAGTATCAATGAACAATCTATGCAACTAGGCCGATTCAAATCAGGGGCCTATAATACCACTTATATCCAAAACGTCTACCGAAATAACGTCGAGGAAGTCATTAAATTGATCCCTAAGCTCGTAGCAAATAATATCCATTGCTTCCGGCTGTCAAGCAATATCTTCTCCCTATGGGAATTCAATAACCATATCGCCAAACAAGATGATCTCCTAATCTCTAGGCTAAATCATTGCGGCAATCTATTCAAAATTAATAATATCAGGGTAACAACACACCCAGGACAATTTACAGTCCTATCCAGTGATAGTGATGATGTAGTCTGTAAATCTATCATAGAACTAGATTATCATGCTTGGACCTTCGACCAAATGAATCTACCACAATCACCAGATAATGCAATCAATATCCATGGAGGTAAAGCAGATAGATCATCTAAACTTATCTCCGTAATCAATTCATTGCCTCATCATATCAAATCTAGGCTAACTCTGGAAAATGATGAAACATCCTATAACCTCATGGACCTTATCAATATCCATGATGCAACAGGTGTTCCAGTATGCTGGGACTCGCATCACCATGTCTTCAATGATGCAGGCATTCCAATGGATGAAGCCTTCCATTTAGCTACTATGACATGGAATAAGACAGGTTGCAAGCCCCTTCAACATATTAGCAACACTATCCCAGGTCAAGAAAATGGTAACTATACCGAAAGACGTAAACATAGCGACTATATCCACTATGTACCACAACCACAACTATTAGGTCTGCAAAATAATGTCATCGACCTTGAAGTAGAAGCAAAAATGAAAAATCTGGCCATCTCAAAAATGAGAAACGATTTCAATGTCCAGTAATTAATCCATCACAAACGCTTGCCACAATATACCCATTATATAGCCAAAATAATGGTAATAAAAAAATATTGTGGCAAGTGCTTTTTTTTGACAAATTTTGATATCAATTAATATTTATCAATAATGTTGTGTGCGACGGGATTAAACCCCCTCCCTTGAAATTGTCCCTATTTTATACTTATTCTCCTATCGCCCCACACATCATCACCCATGCTGGTTACTTCTCACAAGGTAGCCAGCATGCTTTTATGTTATCTCCTTCATTTATTATTTTCCATTGATTTCATCACAGACCTCCACATTGCAATCATCTATGGTATGACATAATATGTCCTATGGGATGCAAAAAAATCTACAAAACAAGGCAAAAACAGAACTGCCTCTAGCGGGGTTGCCAGAGGGGTTTTTATATTGGCGTTTTTAGGGGTGCCAGAGGGGTTTTTAAAATTGGCCCTAGCGATAGTGCCAGAGCCATTTTGGAGAAGCCTATTGTGTAGCGCTATCAAAAACGCCAATTTTGGATATTTTGCTGGATATTGATGATGAGAAATGCTTAGAAAACAGATGTTTTGATAGATTGTATC
>Ga0214919_10012873_pt1 | contig 10214 bp, 14 predicted proteins | sample LL1503_MetaG_FD_177994 | JGI IMG/M metagenome (GOLD analysis project Ga0214919, IMG submission 177994) | Freshwater microbial communities from Lake Lanier, Atlanta, Georgia, United States - LL-1503 | ecosystem: Environmental > Aquatic > Freshwater > Lake | place: USA: Georgia | collected... | reverse complement strand
TATATAATCAACCCCATTATCTAATGTAGCTGGTTTAACTGAGATATTATCAAATAAAAACTTCATTTCATAATAGAAATTTTTATCTATATCTTCATGCTCATCTATGACATTATAATTTTTTAACTCTGCAGGGATAACAGTATCTATGAAAAAATGATAACATTCAAATTGTTGTTCATATAAAATCTTTCTATTTTTGAAATATAAATCAATTACTTTCCAATTGTTATTCATTATAGATAATATTTAGATAAAGTATATACTTTATATAGTTTAATTCATTTTTTTTTTATAATTAAAGATATACAATTACTACATATATGCACTATTATTTAAGTGGCATATTGATGGTTTCTTATTTTTTTGAATTAATATATTATTTAGAATGGAACAAAAACATGAAAAATTATTTATTTTATGGGAATAATTTGATATTACCTTTTTTTACTAGTCTTATTTTAGGTATAACATTTTTTATAAATAGAAAAGATAGAAATAATAGAAATATTGATTATTACTTTCCTGGAATTTTTCTAGGATTGTCATTAAATTTATTTGAATTATGTAAAAATAATTCATCAAATATATTATTACTTTTTGAAAAAATAATATTAATTTTACTTTTTATATTAGGTTATACTAATTTAAAAAAAAAATATAAACTATGTCATTATTTAAGTTTATTTTTAACTTTATATGCAACAATTATTTATGTTTTACCTTCTTTATCAGATATTACTTTTAATATTTCTGGAATTATATTTTATATTTTTGGATTAATAGTATTAGCATATTATTATAATTTTATAGAAATTGAAATTAAAAATGAAATTAATTTAATACAATTTTATTTTATAGTTAAATTAATGGAAACAATCTTCAATATTATAATTAGTATAATGCTAACTACAAATTTAAGTATATTTTCAGAAGTAATACGATATCAATTCTCAAAAATAGAATATATTATTAATTTAATTATTTACTTAATTTTCTCAATAACAAATACATTAATATCATTTAAAATAATAGAAAAAACAAGTAGTAATTATATTGTAACATTAAATTTTATTAAAACACCTATTTTTGGATTAATTACATCAAATTATCAAATCACATCTAATTTTGTTTTATCATTTATAATTACTTTAACTGCAATTATTGTATATGGTTCTTCAAGTGATATGCCATTACCAGTTGCAATTGAATATTATAATATAGTGTGATTATTGGTAAATACTTAACCCAATTAAATCTTCATTTTCTTTTAATTATTTAAATATTCATTTCAGAATTAATAACTGATGTTGTCATAACATATGCATTAGCTACATTAATTGTTTCATTTAATAAATCATTTAATAAATGAGTTAAAGATTCTGACATCTGTTGGGGTATATTTACATTATCTATTAATGGTTGATAAACATATGAATTTTCATTTGTTGAAGTATATGGTGTTAAATTACCAAAAGATGTAAATATATTACTTAAATTTGATGAAGTTTGATTAGTATTTATTGGTGGTAAAGTTAACATTGTTGATGGTAACATTGTTGAAGGTAACATTGTTGAAGGTAACATAGTAGAATATCCTGTTAAAGGTTGTGAAGAAGAAAATCCTGATACTGGATAAGATGAAGAATAACTATCATATAACAGAGTTGTTTCATTTGTTTCTAATAATAATTCTTCATAATCTAAAGAACTATTCGTAATATAATGGTATTGTACCATATGTTTTAATTTATTTTTATTTATAATATTTCTTTTACATAAAATACATTTAACAATGCGATATTCACATAATTTTTCATGTTCTTTTAATTCTGATTGTTTACTTATATAATTACAACCAGATATCCCATATTTACATTTTTTAATATACGTTGAACAGTTTTTAATATGTTCTTTCATTAAATAAGGATCATTAGTTTTAAAGATACATTCTTGGGAATCACAAAAACGAATATCATTATTCTTTGTTAATAAATATTTTACAATATTATCTTCATCTTGAGTACAAATAAAATAAATATTATCTTTTGAAAGTAAATATTTTTGACAAACTAAACATTGATATTTTTTTGTTCGTTCAGATTGTTCTTTATCTAATTCAAAATATAATTTTGTACAATTTAAACAATATATATGATTACATTTAGGTATTGTTGAATCCTCTGGGCATTCAACATTCCATTTAACTGGTGGGAAAGAAATCCTTTGACAAATTGCACAAGTATATATATCAGTAAGTAAAGAATCTATATTCATAAATAATCTAATTTGTTTATTTTTATATTAATTATTACAATATTAAGATAAATATAAAATTATTACATTATTTATGAAGTATTATTTAGGTCTTAATGAAGGAATACCAGCATTAGTTTCTACTAAATTACAAGATATTAAAGATGTATCTGAAGATATTAAAGAATTTGAATTAGAAACAGAAAGTACTATTGAATTAGTATATGTTATTTGTCAATATAATGAATATTTATTTTTTAATGATTTATATGAAGCATTAAATTATGCTATTTCTGATTATGATAAGATTTATATTGTAAATAAAAATTTAGATGATGCAGGAATTTTTAATATTACTACAATGAAAGAATTACCATTAAATTATATTAGTTCAATGGAACTATTATATAGAATAAATAATAAATTAAATAAAGAAGAAGCATTTAAAGAAGCATATAACTTTTGGAAATTATTCCATAATGATTATATCTCTACATTGAAACTATTATGTGATAAATATCCTAAATATAAAAAAGAATTTGAAGAACATTTAAATCAAGCAAATATTCTCAAACAAGAACTTTATAAATCAAGAGAAGAATTTATTGAAAATGTTTATAAAAATATTTGAAATAACTAATTTAAGGCTTACATTTATATAATATTATATGCCGAAAAGAAAATATATATCTATAGCAGAAGATGAAAATGAAGGAGAAACTACAACACCTAGTAATATTCATGTAACAAATAATCATATTTATTTTTATGAAGAAGTAACAAAAAAATCTACATTAGATTTGATTGCTACAATTCAAGAATTAATAAAAGAAAATAAAAAAATGGCAATTGATTTTGATTTAGAAGACCCACCTCCTATTTATTTACATATTAATAGTCCAGGTGGTTTATTAATTGAAGCATTTGCTATTATTGATATCATCTTAAATTGTCCTATTAAAATTATCAGTATTATTGAAGGACAAGCTGCTAGTGCAGCTACTTTAATTAGTGTTGTATGTGATGAAAGATGGATTAGACCAAATGCATCAATGTTAATTCATGAATTGAGAGGAGGTAACTGTGGTAAGTATAGTGAAATTGAAACAGATATGGATAATTTATCTGATTTAATGGATAAACTCAAAAATATTTATCTCAATTATACCAAACTTACTAATAAAGATTTAGCTAAGATATTACCAAAGGATAGAGACTGGGATGCTGAAAAATGTAAGAAATTTGGTCTTGTTGATCTGATTGTTTAAAAATTGAAAAATCAATATAAAAGAATTTATATATCTATTTATACATGTTAGATAAAATTAAAAGCATACTTAAAAGAAAGAAAAAATTTAGTTTAGATGATTTTCCTAGTATTAGAGAATCACTAGATATTAGTATATCTAATCTTGAATTATTTAGAATTATTCAAGAACATATTTTTAAAATTGATAATACACCTATTGAAATTAAACTACCAAAAGAATTTGAACACATAGATAAACAATTTACATTTTTATGTTCTATTCCTGAAATAGAACAAAAATCTGAAGAATGGCATAATGTAAGACATAATATGATTACTGCTAGTTCATGTGCTGAAGCTTTAGGAGAAAGTAAATATAAATCTAGAACAGATTCCGTTATTAAAAAATGTTTACCCTTAACTTTTGAACCTACTTTAACAACACATCATGGAACAAAGTTTGAACAAGTGGCAACTCAGATTTATGAAGAAATATATGATACTAATATCTATGAGTTTGGATTAATTCAACATCCTACAATTTCTTATTTAGGTGCATCACCTGATGGCATTTGTAATAAAATAACAAAACATAATAATAAGAAATTTTCTAATAAATATGGAACTATGTTAGAGATTAAATGTCCTAAATCAAGAGTTATTAAAAAAACTGGTGAAATTGATGGAGATATCTGCCCACATTACTATTATGTGCAAGTGCAGATACAATTAGAGACATGTGATTTAGAACTATGTGATTTTTGGCAGTGTAATTTGAAGGAATATGAAACTAGAGATGAATGGATAATGGATGTTCCTAAGGATGTATTCATTACTGAAGGAGTTAAAATAGAAAACCCAAAACTTTTAAAAGGTGCAATCATTCAATTTCTTCCTAGACAACAATATTTAACTGGTAATCTCTGTGTATTTGAAGCAAAATATTTATATGCTCCATCATTAGATATGACTTGTTTAGAATATGAAAATTGGATTATGTCAGTTATTTATAATTTACACAATACACATAAGGATATTTGGGATAATTATATTTTTGATAAAATAATTTATTGGAAACTAGAAGATTGCCATGTACAAGAAATTAAAAGAGATAAAGAATGGTTTGCTAGTGTTAAACCAAGATTAGATTCATTCTGGGATGAAGTTCTGTTTTATAGAAATAATCCTGATAAATTAAAAGAACTACAAAAGAAAAACTTTTCATTTGATTCTGCATAATTTATTTACCATGACGATAACAGAATATACTATTATTTTTTGCACTATTACCACATTGTTTTTTATTTATCAGAATAAAAGAACATCTATCTTTTGAATGTTTTGAACATAATTCACTATCAGTCAAAGTCATTTTATCACATTCTTTACATTTTTTTTCATATAAATGTAAGTGATAAATTCTACCACAATACGGACATTCATTTATTCTATTTTTTTTTAAATATTCTATTCTATATTGATGACCACAAGATAAAGTAATACCATTTTTATTAGTAACATCTAATCTACTAATTAAACATTTATTAATTGTTTTTGTTTCATTTTCAATTTCATTCAATAGTTTATTCAATTTATCATCAACAAACATATTATTATAATTTAATTATTTCGTTTTTTCTAAATATATTTTGTATGTAAATTTTTATAGATAAATAAAAATTTAGTCAATTACCTAAGAAGAAATTTCCTAAAAGAAAATCCTTATAATTTAACCAATCTAACTCTGGTCTATATGTTTTAACTTCGTCAAAGTCTAAGTAGAGTCCTTTACCACTATCACCAGTAAAAGTTTTTGAAACTCTATTTATAGGTGTTTTCTGTATTAATTGTATTTGTGAATTTTCTGTACTTGTTATAAATTTATTTTTAACAGTGTATTCACCAGCTATTAACAAGAAAAACAGAACTAGAGTATATGATGCTGAACAAATATCAGAAGAAATTATTAATTTTATTTTTCCTTTATAATTAGTTTCGCATAGACTATCATTTTGAAAAATATAATCTCCAAATATACGATTTGTTTCTTCTACAAAATTATCATTTGGTATATTACTCCATTCAATATTATTTCTAATAACTGTTTTATCCCATAATTCTCTTCTATTATCTTTAACTTTATTTTTATTAAAAAATAAACCTAAAAATATTCCAATATATTTACGTCCACCACCACTACCTGGTTCAATAATAAACTCATCATAATTATCGCGACAACTTAAAATATGATTACATAGATCCATAAATTCATTTTCATTGTCTTCAAAGATCCAATTAATAAAACTAATTTTATTATCTTCTATTGAGAATTGTTCTTCAATAATTGGTTTCATAATCATATTTTTGTGTTTCTTTAAAATATATCTTGATGTTAATTTTATATATTCATTATTTTCTAAAGTAATATGTTGTAAAAAAAAAGGAATACTATTTGTTAATAGATTTTTAACACATAATGTATTAAATCTATTTCTTTTAGCAATACAAATATATTTTTTATTTCTCTCATAAAATTGTTTATAAGTCAAATCATTAAAAAGTTTTATTTTTTTACCAATTAAATTTATATTAACACATTTTTTTATTTCCAAAGTCCACGGATCAAAAAATAAATCATATTCTTGTAAATTTGTAAAATTTAATTGGACATGAGAAAGTTTATATTTGTATATTTTTTTAATTAAATCATATGTATAATATTTATTTATTGTATCAAATGCATTAGATAATTTTTCTAATGTTTCATCCTTTAATTCTAGATGATTCATGTAATATACTAATATATTTATATTTGTATATTTGTATTAATTTCATTTTTTTTTAGTATAAAATAACTAAAAAAATATAATTAAAAAATTAATATTTTTAATGTTTATGAAGCTTAAAATAATTGTTCCATATAGAAATAGAAAAGAACATTTAGATATATTTATTCCACATATGATTAATTACTTAAAAGATTATGATTTTGAAATTTGGGTAATAGAACAAGGTAATGATAAAGATTTTAATCGTGGATTTCTAATTAATACTGGATATTTACTATCTAAAGAAAATAATTCATATCTTTGTGTTCATGATGTTGATCTTATCACAAATGAAATTGATTATTCATATCCAGGTAAAGTATTTAGACATCCCTTTGGAGGTGCTATAAATCATAATCTTGGATTAATGTTTTTAACCGATAACGAATGCTTTGAAAAATGTAATGGATTTCCTAATAATTATTGGGGTTGGGGAATAGAAGATATTACTCTTTTACATAGAGCTCAAAGATTGAATATAAAAATAGATGAATCCAATTTTTTATATCAAGGAAGATGTAATACTTATGAATTAAATCATTCAAAGAATTTTAATCTTAAATTAGCTGAAAGTAATAATGAAAAAGATAAAATTGATCATTTAACATGGCAAGAAAATGGATTATCTAATTGTAAATTTACAGTCTTAGATAATAAAAAAATAAATGAAAAAGTACATCATGTCATTATAGATTTTTAAAATAATATTAATTGATTATTAAAAATTTTACCAACTTCTTTTAAATCTTGATCAAAAATTTTTTCATTTTTAGTATAATATTTATTTTCATTAATCATAACTTGGTTATAAATATTTGTTTCTTTTTTTGAATCTGAATCAAAAGAAATATCTTCTACATTATCATCTACAATCCCATCAATTAAACTTTTAGGTGTATTTTCAGTAATTTTACTTTTAATAGCAAATGTTAATCCTTCATTAAAATCAAAACCATATTTTTTTGAAAGTCTCTTAACAACTTTTACAATCTCTTCTGTAATAATATTATTAAGAGAATCATTGTTTGATTTAGAATCAATATATTTAGTAAATTCATCAGAAAAATCTTTGAATAATGATTTTACTGTTGTCATTTCTCTTTTCTTTAAGTTAATTGAAGGGTTTCTATACTTTAAAGTAGTCATATCTGTAAGATATTATATTATTATATTTATAAATCAATTTTTTAATTTAGAAGATTTTCATCTTGTGTAAGTAATTTCTCTATTTGAATATATGATAACATTTTCATTTTACAACAATAACGAATTAATCCAATTTTATTAAATAATTCTTTTCTCTTTTCTATTTTTTCTTGATTAGATAATTTGTTGTCTGATAGAATTTTTTCTAGACTTTCTTCATATATGATTTGTTTATCTGCTAATAGAAAACCACAAGTAGGACATACTGGATAAAGCATAATAATTATATATAAATTAATAATTTAAGTATTAATTTTCAATTTTCTTTCTATACAATAATTATGGTTCAAACTAATAATTTGATTGAAAATAATAATTTATCTATTTTTTTTAATAATTTTATAGATAGTAATAAAAATTTATTTGACAAACTAATGAATAAAACATTTAATTACAGTGACCTTAATAATACAACATTATTTTATTTAGGAGTTTTATGTATATTTATTGGTATTTTAGGATTAATGTTAAATTGATAATAAATACTTAAATAAACATTATAGTTATTATTTATGTATAATTATTCATTTGAAGATAATAATTTTTGGATTAAATTAAATGAAAATAATAAAATTATTAAAACAACTGATGATGAAGAAAATAGAGAACCAATTAATTATTATTCAAATACTGGACAATTTATTAGTAATTGTTTCTTTTTTATTGAAGGAATAGATTCTGATTCAGTTAATAAGAAAATAAATGATATTATCAATTCAAAATCTCCACATCATGTTTTAAAAGATATTAAACATCTTGAACATCAAGATTTTGTATCTACCTATATTTTTAAATACATTATTCAAAGTAATCAATGTAATATAACTTTATTAATTAGTTGTTTAGAATATTTATACAATACTAGTCTTTATTTAGCAAAAAAAATTGGAATGAAAATTGATCAACAATTTGTTAATAAATTTTCAAAAATAGAAGATAATTTTATAATTAGATGTTCATATAAATTTTGTCATTATACATATTACTGTCAATATAATTACCCAGAAAAAATACAAAAAAATAATAAAGGATGTTATTCAGACCATTTTGTTCATAATAAAGTATCTCAAGATTTATTTAATTTAATTAAATATATTACAAAAAATTATAATGATTCTGAAAATTTAAGATCAAATCAAGAAATTATTAAATGTATTAACACTATTACTTATTGTATTAAACATATGTATGATGAATTATGGAATATTTATATCTCTACACCAGATAAAGAAAATTATGAAGATTATCATAAAAATATAACATTTAGTTAATTATTTAGATATATAACATTGGTGGGAGAATTTCTCTTTGATTAAATCCAGAATAGTATGAAAATGCTATATTTTTATTAGGACATATTTTCGGTTCTTCTATCACAAACAAAGACGTTAGAGTAACTAAACTTATTGTTAGTGCTCTAAATCTTAAAAATCTTTTCAAATATAATGTACGATATTTTAAATCATTCGTCTTTAATGCTGTGTATAATACTGAAGTTGCAAAAATACTTGCTACCATAATATTTTAAATATTGTATATTAAAATATACAATATTCATTTTTTTTATGTTAAAAAATTATTATATTACATATTCAGATAATATGGTAATTTTTTTTATGTTAAAAAATTATTATATTACAAATAATATGAATAAATACATTGAATTAAAAGACGGTGAAAAAATATATTCTGGTGATTATATTAGATATTATGATGAATGGAATCAAATAAAAGGTACTGGTGTATTAATTAAAAAGATTATAAATAATTATAAACCATTAACAGAATCATATTATTTAATTAAAAATATAAATAATGGGCGTTCTTGGAAAATTAAATGCAATAGATACAAATTTTATTATAAAAGAAATACAGGTAGAGAATCTAATTTATTTAATTCGGAATTAATTCAAAGTATTACTAATAATATATAATCTATTTATTATTAATGTTACTTATTATAACTATTATAACTATTGTAATATGTATTATTATAATTTATTCAAATATATATATTATAAATTTTGTAATACATAATTTAATTAATCAACCATATCCATATAATATATATAAAGAAGCTATTAAAAATGGGTTATCAACAACATTTAAAAAATATATTATTGAACAAGGTGGTTATGCAATCATTAGATTTCCACTAGAAAATACTTATGATATGATTACTAATGAAAAAATCCCTATAGAACAATATGATAAATTTAAAAAGAAAAATTCTGTTCCCAAAGCAATTTTAGAAATTGCATTAATAACTGATAAAGGAACAAGTATATTTTTAGAGAATTATGAAGATAGAGGAATTGAAAATCAAAGTAAAATTGAATATATGTCAGCATTAACATTTACACAATTAGAATTGTATAAAAAAATAATAATAGAAGTTTTACAACGAAATAATTTATCAATATTTAACAGAATTATGATAATAACATGGTTATTACATTTTGGAATAGAACCTAATAATAATGATATTGAATATATGATTTTATTTTCAAAATCTTTATCTAATATGAGTGATTTATTAACAAGACAAAAATATATTAATAGAAAAAAAGAATTTTTTAATCTCTTAAAAAAAAATATAAATAATAGTAAAAATAATTCAATATGTGGTATCTGGACTCAAAGAAAATATTTTTCTATTGAAAATATTGCTATTG
>Ga0214919_10012870_pt1 | contig 10215 bp, 9 predicted proteins | sample LL1503_MetaG_FD_177994 | JGI IMG/M metagenome (GOLD analysis project Ga0214919, IMG submission 177994) | Freshwater microbial communities from Lake Lanier, Atlanta, Georgia, United States - LL-1503 | ecosystem: Environmental > Aquatic > Freshwater > Lake | place: USA: Georgia | collected 2015-03-15 | reverse complement strand
GCCTGCGGCTCAGGATGACGAGGTAAGAAAGGATCCTTCGCCTGCGGCTCAGGATGACGAGGTAAGAAAGGATCCTTCGCCTGCGGCTCAGGATGACGAATTTCGTCAGCGAAGGATCTATTCTTTCTTTGGTTTGAATTCTTTCAGGGCACTGGCCATTTTCTGTTCAAAGGCGAAGGCTTCGATGTCCAGTAAGTGACGATAAACGGAAATCAGGCGGTTTTTGCCTTCATCAACCATGACGCCGACGTGGTAGCCAAGTTTTCCTGGGCGCATTTGGCACCACATCACGTGACCCTTGATGACCATCGGTTTTGGTTTGCCAAGGTTCAGGGTGATTTCCTCGCCTTGTTTCAGCTCCAGGGGCAACCAGATGCCAACCCCGTCTTCTGAGATGTCCCAGATCAGGAATGGCGCGTGAGCCCGGTCTGTGGTTCGGGTCAGGACGCCCTTGACTTCATGGGTGCCAACTTCCGTACGCACGCCTTTGCGCCGTGTCTTTCGGCGTGCCTTTGGACTGCGCGACATCACTCCGGCCATGACTCCCCTCCCGGTTAAGAACCCTCATCTTCATCGTTATATTCAAGGGAAAGTTGAGGTGTTTTTAGGGATACGACTAAAAACGTCAAAAGAATCAGGTTTTTGCGAGGTTGGGCGGATCCAGCTTTGACACTTTTGGCGGGCTCTGTTAACACCAGTGACGTTTGGCCACCTTGGCGGAACTGGTAGACGCGCTGGATTCAAAATCCAGTGGGGTTAACCCTCGTCCGAGTTCGATTCTCGGAGGTGGCACCAAACACTTATTTTCCTTCTTCTTCTTCTTCTTCTTCTTCTTCTTTTAATCGATGAAAAAACACGCAGAGCATGACGGACATCACCGCGGCACTGATGCACCAAATTGAGATAAAAGCATAATACGATACCGTGTAACTGATGATTCCAGCGACCGTGGTGCAAACGCCAAATGCTTTTAGTTCTTTGCTGGTGCTGGCGATCAACGGAACAAGAACAATCGTCGCGTAAAATATTTGCCAGGCTTGTGCCGGTAAGGTCGAAATCAAGGGCAGGTATTTGAAATTGTACTGAATCGAATGACGGGCGATGGTCATGGTCAGTTGCCCCGTCGCTGGATCGACGACCGGCAAATAAAGCATCAGACCAAAAATCAAACCCAACATTGCCATGACGGCGAATGCCCGCTTCAGGGCTTTCCTTTTTTCAATGAGGGCGATGCTGAGCGGGATCCACCACAGCCAAAAAAAGAGTGCGAAAAAGAGAAATCCAAAAGCGCCTGGAATGATGGACAAAGGGATATAGCGGTGGTTCTTTTTAATGGCCTTGGTCGTGCAGTAGACGCCTGCCAAAAGGAGGTTGGCACCTGTAAATGTGCTGATTTCTGGCGAATAGCACATTTAAGAAATTCGCCTTACTGGGAATCGGATGTTCTACGAACCGATTTTTTTGACCTCGGCGTCCATTCTTCCAGTGACGATCAAGCCAAACATTTTAAAATCGGCAATCAATGACCAAAGGGGGTGCTTGAAGGCAGCAGGACGATTTTTCTCAACCGTGAAGTGACCGAACCAGGCAAATCCGTAACCAAAAACTGGCGCCAGGGCAAAGCAGAGGGGATTCATCGTGGCGACACCCCAACCAATGCAAACCATAGCAAGAAAGGTGCCGGTGAAGTGGATTTTGCGATTCAACGGATTGCGATGCTCGTGGACGTAGAAGGTCCAGAATTCGCCGAAATTTTTCATCTTGATACTCCTGTCAGTCCCTTACATCATGGAACCCATGAATCAGAATATTAACACCACCGATGCGGAATTGTCGCAAACTACCCGGGACACGCCAGGGGCGATTGAAGAGGCCGTTCTGTTTCCGGATTTTAACGGACGGATCTTTCGTCCGCCGCCCGGTGCGCCTCGCCCCGTCAAAGGCCGTGTCGTGTTGGTGCATGGGCTTAATTTGGCCCCGGCGACGATGGATCCCCTGGCACAGTGGCTTGCGGCTCAGGGTTTTGTGGTAGCCCGCGTGGCCTTGTCAGGCCATCGGGATCGCTTCATGGATTTGGTCCGGATCAGCCATGAGGCTTGGCAACACGACGTGGCCCTGGCTGTTGCGGCGTTGAACCGGATGGAAGTTGATGTGCGCGAAGCGCCTCTTTCCGGTGTCGGTTTTTCTTTGGGTGGCCTTCTTCTTTCCCATCATGCACGCAAGCACTCTGCCCACGAGTCATGGCATGGGCTGGCGCTGCTGGCTCCGGCATTTATGCCACGCCTGGCCACGGGATTTCCCGTTGGAGTTTTGCCCCGTTGGCTGCCTTATTTCAGTTTCACCCCCAGGCGTTTCCGGCGGTGGGCGTTTTGCCCCCACAGTGCTTACCTTGCCATTGGCCGGCTCATGCGGTCTCATGCGCACCTGGTTCGCAAGGCAAAGGGGCCGGCGGAGTCAACTGAGTCAGCGACAGTTTTGAAGGGGCCAAAATGTCTGGTCTTGATTCATCCGCGAGATGAACTGGTCCATGCCGGCCGGTTGGTGGACCCCGAGTTTGGCAATGGCTTTGATTCCTACGAAGTTCGATACATGCGGGATGTTCATCGCTCTTGGACGGTGGCCCGTCATCTGATTTGCCATCCGTCGTCCCTCACCGATGTGGCATGGGGGGAGATGTGCCATCAGATCCTGCAAGTGATTCAGCCCTAGCCTGAAATCTCCGGGCAGTCGTAGGCCTTGCGGATCAAATTCTGAAAATGATGCATGCCATGCTCGTAGGTCACGCAGATGCGGCCCCGGTCGTACGATCCGGATCCAAGCCCACGTTGCACGTGCTCGCAGATTGCAATGTCTTCGGCCTGCACGAGGTCGCTGAATTCAATGTCGCGCGCCATCTGATTCGACGCCCCTGGGGTTTCGATGTCGTCGTAAAAATAATCGAAAATAATGTCGGTGCGGTCGGCACTGCGAGGGACGATCAAGTTGACCTGAAGGCGACTTCCCGTCAGGTTCAGCATGAAATTGGGATAAACGCAGTAGTAGACCATTTCTGTTTGATCGTCTTGGGGTACTGATCCGTCCGCAGCATACGGATTCGTTCCGCCGTTGCTGAAGGGGCTCGTTTGCAGGATGTAATGCGGATGGATATCCGTGATGTAGTTGTCGAATTGCAAAACGCTCGTCAGCCCTGGATGAACAAAAGGAACGTGATACCCCTCGAGGTAATTGTCCATGTAGACCTTCCAGTTGCACGCCGCCTGGTAAACAATCCGGCGGTGAAACTTCTTTTTGTGGACGGGGCAGCCTTTGGTCCGCTCCCGTGCCCCGGCAAAGACCTCTTCAATGGTGTGAGATGGGTTTTTTGCGAGGTTGACGAAAACCAAGGTCTCCCACGTGGTCAGGTTGACCTCTGCCAGTTTGCAGTTTTTCCGGTCAAAATCGGCGACATTGTCAAAGTGGGGCGTCCCGGCAAGGCGGCCGTCCAGTGAGTAGGACCAGCCGTGATAGCGGCATTGCAACACCCGCCCCGAACCGTCGGAAGTGGCAAGGGGGCCACCCCGGTGGCGGCAGACGTTAAAAAAAGCACGCAGTTTCTGGTCGTTGCCGCGGACGATGATCAGGGGTTTGCCGGCGACATCGGCCAAAAACCAGTCGCCAGGGTTTGGGGCTTTGGCCTCGTATCCCACATATTGCCAGGTCCGGCCAAAAATAAGTTCCCGGTCCAGGGCGTCAAATTCGGGGTCGGTGTACCACGAAGCGGGCAGGGTCTCGGCCTTTTCCACGGGCAGGATGCGGCGCGCCTCGGCCAAGATGCTTTTTCTTGCGATTGATGTCAGTGTTGACGATGAAATCGAGGGGGTGGGGGACATGTTTGCCATTCCTTGTAGCCTTGTCGTGGAGCCTCGTCGTGTAGCCTCGCCTTGACGGGCGACAGTCCAGCGGCGACAAGATAGTCCAAAGATCCGGGTTTGTCTGCACAACGGAGTATTATTTTTGACGGATTTAACCTCAATATCCCCCAATTTGACTGGTTTTACAGAACTCCTGCCAGAGCGTATTTTCACCTTTGCCGAACGGTTTGGCGGGGTTGCCACTGGACGCTTTTTGGGACTCAACGCCCTTGAGAACCGGGTTTACGAAGTTGAGCTGGAATACGATGACGGCAGCGAAGAGTCCGGGCGCATGGAAAAGCGCATTGTGAAGTTCTACCGGCCGGGCAGGTGGTCTCGCGCATCCATAGAATCGGAACATCGATTTCTTCGTGCCTGCGCAGAGGCGGAAGTTCCAGTGGTGCAGCCCATCGCAAACGATCAGGGCGAGACCTTGTTTGAAGATGACGGGATTTTTTGCGCGGCATTTCCAAAAATGCGCGGTCGTCTGGAAAGTGATTTGAATAAAACCCAGCTGGAACGTCTGGGGCGTTATCTGGCGCGCCTGCATCAAGTGGGTGCGGGGATGCCCGCGCAACCGCGCCAGCGTCTGGATGCTGACACGTTCGGTCGTGGACCGCTGGCTTTCATGATCGAATCGGGGGCCATGCCGCGCGACATCATTCCGCGCTACGAACCCATCGCCAGCCGCATCATTGATGCTTGCGACCGCATCATCAAGCCATTTGCCGCGCAACTGGTCCACGGCGACTGCCATCAGGGCAATGTTTTGTGGAACGGCGATGAGCCCGTTTTTATCGATTTTGACGACATCCTTTATGCCCCGCCCGTGCAGGACATCTGGATGCTGACGGGTGGTGATCCCGAAGAGGAATCAACAAAGCGTACCCATATGCTCAAGGGCTATGAGGAGATCATGGATTTCAACGAAGATTCCCTCAGGATCATCGAGGCCCTTCGTTCTTTGCGAATGATTCACTTTGCAGGCTGGCTGATCCGCCGTCGCGAAGACGGTGCCATTCGCCTGGCCTTTCCAACGGTCGGGACCGACCGGTTTTGGGGCGAGCAGCTCGAAGGGCTTTACGCCCAAGCCGAGCGCCTGCGGGTGAATTGATTTCTGAGCCTTCTGAAATTTCAGGGAAACCGTGCGCCGTTGTCTTCTTCCCCTTCGACGACGCTCAAAGTGTCCGCGTCCACGTCTGCCAGGATTTGGCGATAGGATGTATTTGATCCAGCAAATGCCGACAAAATCTTTACCGAAGGCGGCGCATCGTCAAAGGGTGCCGGTAGTGCATTGCTCATGACATCGGCATATTTTGACGCCGGCGATCCCGGATTGGCAGCTTTCACTTTTTCGTTCAGGGCGGCGTTCATGTAGTCAAAAGAGTTGCATCCATCGAGGAAATACAAGCGATACAATCCCGCCGGATATTCCAGCAACTGAACCAGTCCGCGAATGTTGCGTCCATAACCGGAATGACCACCGTAATAAATGAATTCTGCATCCCGCGAGGCAGAGGCAATCACTTCTGGATTTGCGATCCCTTCAATTGAATCCACCAAAATAATTTTAACTTTCATGGTTTTGGTTCCATCAGTGCCGATGTTTCCAAAAATTAATTCAGCACTATTTTTTTCAGGAAACGGACCTTTTCCATCGCCGTATATTTTTGCGCCGTTTGTGCTCTTGCCAAAGGCAGTCATGAGATTGGCATATGTCCGGTTGAATTCAGCGCTACCCACATCGTCTGGACTGTTGGATCCTGGTGAGTCCTTGGCATAGATCAAGAGGGCGTTCATTTGACCGTCCCTCCACACGCGATCGTATTCAGGATTTTTGTCGGGTTTTGCGGGTTGCAGGACTGCTGCAATGCGTGATCTCGATACCGGGATTGTGCTCATGTTCAGGATGCCATAGGCCGTTCCTGGGCCAGAGGCCAATGGTGCCAGTGGACACTTGCTTTCCTCTGGCCGGTAATGCCATGGATTCGAGATGTCCGTTTCTTCTCCGTCGTTGCAGTTTTCGCTAAATGTTTCTGTGAATTTAGTGAACCCTGTCCCCTTCACGGTGCCCGGCATGATGACGGAAAATATTTTTGGAAACTCCGTGCCCTTTGGCCAAGCCACAGTGAATCGGGCGCTGTAGTGAATTTCAATGAGTTTCCCGTCAGAAACGGCAGCGTCCTGGTCGGACCCGGTTCGGCTGATGATGGTAATTTGTGCGCGATTGAAATCAGATCCAGCCGACCGACCTTTAAGTTGGCCGACAAAAAAATACTTCAACTGCATGCGGATCTGATCCATCACGGCGTCATTGTCCGTGGCATCAGATGCTTCAACCTGAATGACAGCGTCGGGGATGACCGCGTCCAGAAAGTCCGCCGTGGCCGAAAGGTTGCGCAGGTCGCTGGAGACTCGCGATTTACAGCCCGAGAGCAGGACGATCATGGCGATCCCCATCATCCTGAGCGTAGCGAAGGATCCTTTCTTCATTTCTCAACCCCCAAAAAAACCGAATTTTCCAAGACCCAAATTCAATTGTCTCACACCCTTTTCAAAATGATCAGTCTTCATGGAATGTTATGACGATCGATTTAGGCCTCGGATTTTGTAAATAAAACTAAAGTTTTTTGTGAAAATGCCGATAAGGGGCGCAAGTTGGAGGATGTTGTCTCATGAAAAAGTTGCCAGTATATCTCACAGTCGTCGTTTCGAGTTTCGCCGCCCTTGCCGCCACTGGTTGCAAGCCCGCTGGGAAAAAGAACAACAATGCAAATCAGTCGGATCCGAACCAGGGCATTTCAATTGCTCCGGTTGGTGTGTCTGGATCTGAGATCCAAGTTGCCGGGTCATCTTTTCCGGCTCGAATTCAGTTCAAGATTTCTGGTGTGAGCGACCCATCCACGATAACCCTTGCGATGGTTGAACGCCCCGCGAATACCATGATTGAATCGCGTGCCACCCTTCAGCCAGTGCTCTTGTGGACGCCATCAATTAGTCAGCCGCAAGCCTACGTTCAATTTGTGATTCGTGACATGAAGCGCTGTGAAGCCGCCACGGGCAACCGTGCCACCTGTTCTTTGGTTGATGGCCAGATCAGTTCCGGATCTCCGGTGCAGCCTTACGATAAACTTTCGACGCGTTACCTCTTGCGGTTTACCGGCGACAGCCGCGTTCTGCAAGCCAGCAACAACGCAGTTGTACCAGGCAATCAAGTGGTCCCTGGCACGAACGGTGGGTCTACCATCGGTGGTGCCGTGTTCGATGCGGTAGGCAATCAGGTTATCGCTGGAGCAGGCCGCATGGCGTATACGTACATCGGCAACGGATTCAGCACCAACGGCATGACGTGGCAACAGATTCTGCAGAACGGCTTCGGAATTCCTTCGACCACGACGCCGCCTGTGACTGGGACTGGCACCAGCGGCATCAGGTAACTTTACCAAAAAACAAAACCCCGCTCTCTCACGAGGGCGGGGTTTTTTTATGTGTTAGCATGATGCCATCAACCAACGGGAGGCTGGCGATGGCAGAACCGACAAAGTCCATCTGGTTCAAGGAATACCGTGTCGAAGATTTAAAAGCATCATCGAGATTTCCCGGTCAGGCTAGCATGGCCCGCATGCACAATATGGACAATATGGACAGCATCCTGGGAATCGAAGTTGTCGAAGTTGGTCCTGATTTTCTTAAAGCCAGAATGCCAGTCTCAGAACGCGTGCGGCAGCCTCTGGGCATCGTGCACGGTGGGGCCAATTGCGTTCTTGCAGAAAGCATTGGATCCATCGCAAGTTGGATGTCCATTGATCACGAGAAATTCGTCGCATTGGGCCTTGAAATCAATGCAAATCACCTGCGCCCGGTCCGCGATGGTGCGGTTGTTGCCGTTTGCCGCCCCGTTCATAAGGGTCGGACAACGCACGTGTGGGATATCCGGTTGTATGATGAGGCTACGGGGAAATTAAGTTGCATCAGCCGGCTGACGGTTCAAATTGTTGCGAAGAGTGCACTTTCCATTTAGGGCCATCCCAAATTTCTGAATGGCTGGAAAAAAATCAGGGCAATACGCAGCGATAATTGTCGTCGTCGCTGCAGTTGCCAAGGTATCCGATCCCGGAATTATTAAGCCAACCCACCAAGCTAGAATCGTTGTACCAATCCAGCCAGACGTTACTGTAATATGCCGTGGCGGTCTGACCGCAGCCGGACGAAATTGCCGGTGGGACACCATTGGTTCCAGCAAAACTTGGGGTTCCGTCGTTCGTGGGGAAATAGGTTGACGTAGTGGCTGTGGTGTTTGTTTCAAAGACCGCAGGAAGGCGCATCCCTTTATCTGCACATGTTTTACCGTTGCCTTCATACCACGAATGGTTTACCCCCCCTCCGCTGCCGGCAGCCCTCACGAGAGCAGACGGATAACCCAAGTAATCCTCATAAGGAATCGCGTTAACCCGAGTCGGCCCACTAGGCCACATGCCATTTCCTGCTCCCCCATTGTCGTAATAGAGGCAATATCCCGTTGCAAACTTGCTGGCATCGTTGTCATCGCTGATGTGAACGCTTGGCAGGGTGCTATTGGGTGGGCAAGCGCGTCCCGCAATGTTTGTCAGGGTCGTGAAGTTGGTGGTCGTAAATCCGTTTCCGTTACGATTTAAAGTTTTCTGCCAATCAGCACTGCTCGACCACAGGCCGCTCGCATGCAAGATACGGCTGCCGTTATGTTCTTTCCAAACTGAGAAGCTTCTAGTTGTGAATACGTAATCGATTTGAGTTCCATCAGCAAGGCACGCAAAACCATCATTTTTTGCAGTGTTGTTGTCGTAACAACCATTGCCGATGTTGCCACATAATTGATAACTGCAAGAGCCGGTTACCGATGACGGAGTTGGCGTTGGAGAAACGCCGACGTAGACCCACGGAGAAAAGCCGGCGACCGTCCCACTTCCGTAAGGGTTGTATAAATCATAGACCGCCCGGACCCTGAAGGTAGATGCGTCGGAATAGCTCACGAACATCTCAAAGGAAGGAGTGTCCGTTTCCCAAGGGATTGCCGTCGGGTACGCTCTATAACCACCTTGATTATTATAATAATAATATTTGGCAGATTCGTACCCAGCTGCACCTGATGTGGACGACTGAAATTGATATCCCACGACTGGACCGTATGAGTTGGTCATCTGGCGTGGCGGTTCCCAGGAAAGTTTGAGTTTCTTACACGGATACCCACCCTCGCTGTAACAAGTAGCGTCACTTCGATTTACGGACAAATTTCTGGGTGCTTCGCCGCAGGTTAAGCAAATCAAAGTAAACAGAGTGTTTGCGGTCGTAGTTCCAAAAGGGGTAGTAACTAAAACACTCACAGCACCTGCGATACCGCCAGCAGAAGTGATCGCAGTGATTGTGGTTGCGCTCACCACGGTGACATTAGTAGCCGCAATCCCGCCAATGGTAACCGCCGTTGCTCCGATCAAGTCAGTTCCTGTGATGGTAACGCGTGTTCCACCCAACGTGGTGCCAGTATTAGGTGAAATAGAAGTTACCGTTGGCGGTGGTGGGGGAGGAGCGACATACAGGTAGGAAATACTGACACGATCAAGGCCAACCGTATCGGAACCGTCCTTCTCATATTTGAGATTTATCGTGTCGTTGGTCGAAACTCCGACTGTTGACGTGAAGCACGAAATACCATCCACAGAACCAAGGACAGCGCCGTTCTTTAGGATGCGCCCGTAGTCATAACCGGACTCTGAAGATGCGCAGATTTTGAAAGTCAGAATTCCTGTCGTATTCACCTTAAAGTTCAGGTCATGCGTTGAGGAATCCCCTAATCCGCCAACGTAACCAGTGATGAAGTCTGTTGATGTCCCTGTGCCGGAAGAATAGCTTAAATTAGTCGTGCTGTTGGTGGACAAAAATGTAAGTGGGGCCAGAGATGGTGTTGTCCAAGTAAACAGCGTGTTTGCGGCGTTGGTTCCACCAGGGGTGGTGACTAAAACACTCGCAGCACCTGCGGTACCGCCAGCAGAAGTGACCGCAGTGATTGTGGTTGCGTTCACCACGGTGACATTGGTCGCCGCAATCCCACCAATGGTGACCGCCGTTGCTCCAGTCAAGTTGGTGCCTGTGAGGGTAACGCTCGTGCCACCCGCCGTGATGCCAGTATTTGGTGAAATAGAAGTTACCGTTGGCGGTGGTATCGTCCAAGTAAACAGCGTGTTTGCGGCGTTGGTTCCACCAGGGGTGGTGACTAAAACACTCGCAGCACCTGCGGTACCGCCAGCAGAAGTGACCGCAGTGATTGTGGTTGCGTTCACCACGGTGACAT
>Ga0214919_10012869_pt1 | contig 10215 bp, 9 predicted proteins | sample LL1503_MetaG_FD_177994 | JGI IMG/M metagenome (GOLD analysis project Ga0214919, IMG submission 177994) | Freshwater microbial communities from Lake Lanier, Atlanta, Georgia, United States - LL-1503 | ecosystem: Environmental > Aquatic > Freshwater > Lake | place: USA: Georgia | collected 2015-03-15 | reverse complement strand
AGTGGTGCGAGCGGTGCTCGCGTTGCGAATTCTCATGATTAAAAGTGAATCGGGAAAGTGCAGCAGATAACTGTTTTCCAAAGCCAAGTGTTACGGCACGAGCGTCGGCCTGGAACTCGGCATTTTTCCCCACGATATTGTTCAAAATGTGGGCACTCAGAAGTGATGCTTGAAAAATCCACGCAGTTGCAGTGAACAAAGAAGTAATCACTTTGCTCGGGATGCGGAAGTACCGATGACGTTGTACGAGATATTTTTCAATACGAAGTGACGCACCTTGTAGAACAAACCCAAGACGCGCGCATGCAATGACGGGCAAACTCAGCCACTGTCCTATCGACAAAGCAACAGTGTGTGCGCCAAGGTGGTGACTCATTTCATGGGCTACCACACCAGCGAGTTCATCATCACTGAGAAGTTGCACTGCAGATGAACTCACCACAAGTATGTGCCCTCCGCATGCGAAGGCGTTGATGTCGTTGCTCTCATCAATTGCAACGACAAAACGTGGAGTATGCAAGCGCGCACTTTGGGCCACCGTTTTTATAAGTGGGTTAAGTCGTTTCAACTCCTCTGAATTTGGTAAACGAGTTCCCAAAAGACGCACTACGAAGAAGCGCTGAGCAGGAAGAAAAAACATGAGGCCAGCGCCGAGCGCAACGACAGCATGGAAAATGAAGAAATTCACTGAAAAAATAAGCGAGAAACACCACCAGAAAATTGATGTTGAAACGGTCCAAGCCGGAAGCAGTGCAATGACGGGGATAACGGCACTGAAGGCAGATGATTCGACCGATTTCCTCTGTTGCCGCATAGATCTAGGCTAGACGCGAAGACAAGCCAATCAGTGAGACGATCTACACTGTGCAGATGGCAACTCATGAGGTAATGGCTGGTGCAGAAGCGTGGTCTCATCAAGGAACTCTCACCACAGGTGTTTTGGTAGTTCACGGTTTTACGGGTAACCCTGGTTCCATGCGTGGCCTCGCTGAGGCCTGTGCATCGGCAGGCTTCCATGTAGAAATGCCGCGACTTGCCGGGCACGGAACTGATGTGGAAGACATGTTGCCGACGACGTGGAGTGATTGGTTGCGCGACGCCGATACCGCTTACGTCATGTTGGCTTCGCGTGTGGAAAAAGTAGTGGTCATGGGTTTATCCATGGGTGGAACAATTACTTTGTGGCTTGCTGCCCAACATCCTGAGATCGCAGGAATTGTTTGTGTCAACCCTGCTACCCAGCCGATGCCTGCAGAAATAGTGAGTGCAATTGAAGGCATGTTGAAAGACGGGACAGAAGTCATTCCCGGAATAGGAAGTGATATTGCCGACCCTGACACAACGGAAAATGCTTATCCCGGCTCCCCCGTGCGTCCGCTCCTTTCTTTTATCGCCGATGGGCTCACACCATTGCCTCAACGGCTGCCGGAAGTAAAAGTGCCGTTGTTGCTTTTTTCGTCAACCCAAGACCACGTAGTGAGTCCGGCCGATAGTGATTTAGTTGTTGCAACATATGGTGGACCCGTAGAACAGGTGAAATTGGAGCGCAGCTTTCACGTTGCAACTCAAGACTTCGATAAGCAACTCATTTTTGATGGTGCGGTTAACTTCACCTTTACCGTGACCGAAAGTTAACTCAGTGTCTCACCTATATATATGGGCAAGCATCCCAAGTCCTTCTTCGGGGTCGCTGCATATAGGGCCTCTACGTATGAATGCTTATGGGCTCATGATTGCGCTAGGTGTGGTTGTCGCAGTGTGGTTGACGGGCAAGCGTGTTGAGGCTCGTGGTGTTGCCACAAGCGAAGACATTGGTTCCATTGCAATGTGGGCAGTACCTGCCGGAGTTGTTGGTGCACGTCTGTATCACGTCGTCACCGATTGGTCGCGATTCTCCAACAACTATGGCGACATCATCAAGGTGTGGGAGGGTGGCTTAGGTATTTGGGGCGGCATTGCGCTGGGAGCGATTGCCGGAATGTGGGCTGCTCGGCATCACGGTTTACGCGTTTTACCGATTCTGACGTGTGCTGCCCCAGCACTAGCTCTTGCTCAAGGAATTGGTCGATGGGGCAATTGGTTTAACCAAGAACTTTTTGGAAAAGCGACCACGTTGCCCTGGGGCCTTGAAATTAGTGCCGACAAAACGATGAGTGCTGGTTTTCCTATTGGTACTACTTTTCATCCAACATTTCTGTACGAGTCACTTGGTTGTGCTCTTTTGTGCTGCGTGTTGCTTGTTATCGATAAGAAAATCCCCTTGCGACCCGGGCGGCTCTTTTTTGTGTACTGCGCGGGGTACACCGTGATGCGATTTTTCATTGAAGGTCTGCGCATTGATGATGCTCAACATGTGGGTGGATTACGGCTGAATCAGTGGGTTTCTCTGACAGTCTTTGTCATTTCTATTGGCTTTTTGGTGCACGAGGCGCTCTGGTATCGGCGTAGTGAACCTGACCCGTCTAACGTTCTTCCTTATGGCGACCTCCAATAACTCAACAGCAAACGACACAGTCCTTCTTTCGCATCCAGCGTCAGGTGTAGCGCTTCTTACGTTGAATCGGCCCGATCGATTGAATGCTTGGAATGGTGATATCGCCGTGCGCTATTTCGAATTAATGGATGAGTGCGTAGCAAATGATGAAGTGCGGGTTCTTGTTGTAACAGGTGCGGGAAAAGGTTTCTGTGCAGGCGCCGACATGAACCGATTAAAGGCAATGGGTGATGCGCCAGGGAATCCCGATACAAAAGCAGAAGTAGTGAGTCCACTGCGATTGCCTTCATATACGACGACCATCCCTAAGCCGGTAATAGCTGCCATTAACGGCGCATGTGCCGGTGTCGGTCTCGTCCAGGCGTTGACCTGTGATATTCGATTTGCTGCTGCTGGGGCAAAGTTCACTACTGCTTTTGGGCGCCGAGGGCTCATTGCGGAATACGGAATGAGTTGGTTATTGCCGCGTCTCGTTGGTACCGCAAATGCGCTCGATGTGTTGTTGAGCGGTCGTGTGTTCCTTGCTGAGGAAGCTCATCAGATGGGAATGGTGAATGGTGTGGTTCCTGGTGATCAGTTGCTTGCCCACGCCATCGCTTACGCCAGTGATCTGGCCTCCAATGTTTCACCCGCATCAATGAAAGTGATGAAGGAACAGGTCTACGCAGATGCTACGCAACCACTGAGTTCTTCTGAGCAACGGTCTCTTATTTTGATGGAAGAATCAAAGTTGCGGCCCGATTTTAAAGAGGGAGTCGCTAGTTTCATGGAGAAGCGACCTCCTCAATTTGCTCCCGTTACTCGGTAGCATTCACTCCTGTGTCTGAACGTCTCTCTGCCGCCGATGTAGCCAAAGTTGCACGTATGGCGCGTCTCAATATTTCAGCCGCCGATGTGAAGCGTTATACGCAACAACTCGACGGCATGCTCGATCATTTCGCCGACATCGACAACCTGCAACTTGCCGATGTTCAGCCTATGACCCAGCCGTTCCCGCTCGTCAACGTTTTGCGTGCCGATGTTGAACAGCCTTGCCTCGACCGCGAAGAAGTGCTGAGTGCGGCGCCTGCAGCAGAGCAAGGTCGCTTCCGCGTTCCTCCATCTGGAGGCGAAGATGAGTAACTTCAGTACAGCTACTTCCATTGCTTCCAATGTTGCAACTGGTTCACAGTCGGCTGCCTCTGTTGTCGAAGAGCATCTGCAACGCATTGGCCAACGCGAAGAAGAAGTACATGCCTTCAACTTGGTCACAAGTGCAGAAGCCCGCGAGCGCGCTGCCGACCTCGACGCACGCATTGCCCGTGGTGAAAATGTTGGTCCACTTGCTGGTGTTCCCATTGCTCTCAAAGACAACATGTGCACTCGTGGCATTCCCACCACATGCTCGTCGAAAATTCTTGAAGGTTGGAAGCCTCCATACAACGCCACCGTTGTCGACAAACTTTTTGCGGCCGGTGCAGTGTTCGTTGGTAAAACAAACCTCGATGAATTTGCAATGGGTTCCAGTACAGAAAACTCTGCATTTGGCCCCACACGTAACCCGCTCGACACTTCGCGCGTTCCCGGCGGAAGTAGCGGCGGAAGTGCTGCTGCAGTAGCTGCAGGTTTCGCTGCGGTTTCGCTAGGTAGCGATACTGGTGGAAGTATTCGTCAACCAGCTGCACTCTGCGGAGTCGTGGGCGTAAAGCCAACATACGGTTTAGTAAGCCGTTACGGCTTGGTTGCTTTTGCCAGCAGCCTCGACCAAATTGGCCCGTTCTCGCACAGCGTTGCCGATGCAGCACTTCTCACTGAAGTTATTGCGGGGCACGACCCCATGGATTCCACCAGCATTCCCAAGCCCGCTCCTTCTTTAGTGTCGGTACTTGGTCGGGGGGTAGAAGGAATGCGCATTGGTCGCGTTGCCGACTTGCCGGAAGGTGCCGATGCCGATGTGCTCGCTCGCCTCGATGCTGCATTTGTTGCGCTCGAAAAAGCTGGAGCAACCATTGTCGATGTGAAACTTCCCTCGTTGTCGTATGCGCTCACTGCGTATTACCTCATTGCGCCGGCAGAAGCGAGCAGCAACCTCGCTCGTTACGACGGCGTGCGTTATGGCAATCGAGTTGCCGCAAACGATATGAACAACATGTATGCCGACACGCGTGCAGCGGGTTTTGGCGATGAAGTAAAGCGCCGCATCATGCTCGGAACATATGCGTTGTCGGCTGGTTATTACGACGCGTATTACGGCAAAGCATTAAAAGTGCGTCGTCTCATTTCCAACGACTTTGCGGCGGCCTACGCAAATGCCGATGTCATTTTGACTCCTACATCACCCACGGTTGCCTTCCCATTTGGCGCAAAAACCGACGACCCTCTCACCATGTATCTCTGCGATATTTTCACCATCCCTACCAACTTGGCTGGCCACCCTGCAATGAGCGTGCCATTTGGTGCTGGCCAAGCAAACATGCCAGTAGGCGTGCAAATTTTGGCACCCACTTTGGGTGAAGAAGCAATGTTCAAAGTAGCCGCAGTGTTAGAGAGCGCAGCATGATCGACAATGGCTTGCCAGAAGGTTGGGAACTTGTTGTTGGGCTCGAGGTCCACGTAGAACTTGCTACCAAAACAAAACTCTTTAGTGGTTCACCAAACCGCTTTGGCGATGAACCCAATACCAATATCGACCCAGTAACACTTGGCTTGCCAGGTGCGTTGCCTGTGCTCAATGAGCACGCAGTTGAACTCGCCATGCGTATTGGACTCGCACTCAATTGCACGGTGAAGCCCAGCACCTTCCACCGTAAAAACTATTTCTACCCCGACTTGTCAAAGGCGTACCAAATTACGCAATACGACGAGCCGCTCAACGTCGATGGCTTTCTCATGTTGCCAGGCGGGGTACGCATTGGCGTAGAGCGTGCCCACATGGAAGAAGACACCGGTAAGTCAACACACTTCGGTGGTGCAGGTGGTCGTATTCACGGAAGTGACTACTCACTCATCGACTTCAACCGCGCCGGAGTTCCACTTGTGGAAATTGTGTCGCACCCCGATGTGCGTACTGCAGAGCAAGCTCGCCAATACGTCAATGAGCTGCGCGCCATTCTTGTTGCGGTCGGCGCAAGCGATGCCAAAATGGAGGAAGGCTCCATGCGCTGCGACGCCAATGTCTCGGTACGCAAGTACGGTGCTGCACTAGGCACGCGTTGTGAAATTAAAAACGTCAACTCGGTGCGCTCACTTGGCAAAGCAATTGAGTACGAAGCTCGTCGCCAAATTGATGTTTTAGAAACGGGCGGAACCATTCGTCAAGAAACGCGCCACTGGGATGAAACCGATGGCCGTACGCACACATTGCGCGCCAAAGTAGACGCCAACGATTATCGCTACTTCCTCGAGCCCGACTTAGTGATGCTTGCCCCCGATGCAGAGTGGGTAGAACGTGTTCGCGCTGCATTGCCAGTGTTACCAGCAGCTCGTCGTGCCAATCTTGCAGCCCTTACTGGTGCCGAAGAAGACAGCGAAGCAATTGCAGTTGTTGTGGAGCGCGGTCAAGACACCTATATAGAAGAGGTCAAGAACTCAGGTGGCGACCCCGGCCGTGCATTGGTATGGGTACAACAGTCATTTGCTGAAGAAGGCAATGCACCACGTTTGCCCGCCAAAGATCTTGCTGCTCTCACCGTTCTCGAACGCGATGGCAAGCTCACGGCAACTCAAGCAAAAACTGTTCTTGGCGACATGCTTGTAGCTGGTGGGGGAGACCCTGCAGCTATTGCTGCTTCAAAAGGTTTCGAAGCACTCGATACCAGTGTGATCGAAGGTTTTGTCGATGAAGGCATTGCTGCACAACCCGATGCATGGGCAAAATATTGCGCGGGCGAAGAAAAGGCAATGGGTGCTCTTGTTGGCACTATCATGAAACTCAGCAAAGGCAAAGCCGATGGCAAAGTAGTAACCGCTATCTTGCAGCAACGCCGAGGTAGTTAACAATGATTCGTCGTCTCTCGCTCGTGGTGCTCCTTGCATTTGCGTTAGCAAGTTGCGGTGGTTCAACGCCCAGTGCGTCGACGCCATCGACCCTCGCGCCAACTGAAGTGCCGGAAAGCAGCACCACGGGTGTCGAGACCACTGGTTTCGGATCCTCTTATATAGGTACGCCAACGGCCTTTTGGTTTTGGGCGCCGTATTGAGGCACCTGCAATTATGAAGCCCCCTCGGTCGAGGAGGTCAGTAAAAAATGGGCCGGCAAGGTCAACATTGTTGGTATTGCTTGGAACGGTACCCAAGGTGAAATTGATGAGTTCATTTCACGTCATGGTTTAACTTTCCCCAATATACGCGACGGCGATGGCGAGATCTTCGCAAGCTTTTCGGTTGCGTCACAGCCAGCGTGGGTGTTCCAAAGCGCAACCGGTGAGCGCGTAGTTGAGTCACGCGCACTCGCTGACGAAGAAGTTAATTCACGGTTAAATGCAATATTGCAGGAATAGATAGCGGCTACGGGCTAGAGGCACTGAGATTGTTTAGGTGTAAAAGCTGTCTGTCGGAATCGCCTGAGGTGAGGAGATACGTGAACGCCAGAAGAAATTGCAAGACCTGACTTGGAAAGAATCTAACGACCTACTAGTTTCGCAAGTATGAATGTCACTAGTCAGCGGTTACTTTCCATGCGGAGCACCATCAAACGAAGCCTGCCACTTGTGGCATTGCTTGCACTAGGAGCTTGCGGGGGAAGCAACTCTGCCACGCAAGACACAACGAGTGCTTCCGAGAACACCATCGCAACTGGCGAGGTGTCTTACACGGCTTTTTGTGAATCGGCGAGCGCGAATGATTCAAAGCTTCCTCAAATTGAATCAACCGATGATGCTGATGCAATCACCACCAAGATCAATGCACTTGCTGCAGCTTTGAGCGATACCGCAAGCAAAGCACCAACTGAAATTAAATCTGCTGCCGACAAAGTTGCTGCAGCTGCACAAGCCATGGCCGACTCGCTCAAGAGCGACCCATCTCTCGACTCGTTCGATGCAGTAGTTGCAAAATATGCAACACCTGAAATTGACGCTGCAACCGAATCTATTAACAAACTCGTTTCTGAAAAATGTGGAGCAACCAAATGAAATCTCGTGTCACGAAATGTGCCATCTTGGCAATTGCTCTGGTAGCAGTTGCTTCGTGTGGAAGTTCTAGTTCAGATTCATCAGGTTCCGATACAACTCGTGTGAAGAACGCAGCATTGGTGACAACCACTCTTGCTTCAGGAACATTGCCGTCGAAAGGTTCTGCTGGCGACACTGCAACTACAACAGCACCTGCAACTACAGCGGCACCTGCAACAACGCTCGTATCTATCCCGGCAGCGGCAGTAGTTGCAGATCCGGGCAACTACCAAGCAACATACTTGGCAAGTGACAATGCACTTGGTGCTCCACATCCAGCACTCCCACAGGAAGCTTCAGTAACTACAAATGCTTCTCGTGCAGTGAGTGCAACATGGAGCACCGACTCAGCCGCAGTATTGACAGTTACAAAAGCAGAATGGGTCGGAACAACTACTCCTATGACATTGCGCTGGACCATTTCCACTGCAGCCGGTGCGTTGCAGTGCGACAACTGTGCATTTGTTACCACAAAGGCAAAGCGCATTATTAAAGAGGTAACAGCTCAGAAACTGAAGGGCTCAGGAATTACTTCAATTCGTGGACTCGACCCCACATATTCTGAAGTAGGCGCTTTCATCGGAAACGGCTGGGGAGTGGAATTCCTCGTCGGCGACCAGGGCAATGATTCTGCCGCTACCGGAAATGCCATCCGCGATCTCTTGCTCTCATGCTCAGGTGACACCGCCTCATCGTGCAAGAACGTTTCTCTCGGCGTCGCCGAATTGAAGTGGAAAAACATCATTTGGTCAACAAGCGATTGTGTTTCTGCTCTCCGTAACGGCGGGCCACGCCAATTCCTCGATGACCTCACAACCTCGCTGACGGGCGCATCTGCCGAAACTGCAGCGCTTGTGAAACAAAGAGGTGCTCTCGATCGCGTCGCTGTTGCAACGCCTGCATACCGACCCGTCTTCACTACTACAGGTACCACCCGAACTATTACCGGTTTCGCTTCAACAGGATGTGCATCATGAAAAACAACGTTCGCCATTTTACACGTAATGGAGTAGTGCTACTCGCGGCCTTCACCATGGTTGCAACTTCCACTCTGCAGGCACATGCATCGAGTCCAACTGACTCAACTTCAACGACGGAAGCCGATGCACCCACGACTACAGCAGGCGATGGGGAAACATCCACTACTTCGCCACTGACCGGTGTCACCACGACACTCCCTGACGGGACAGTAGTGGAACTGAAAAATGTTCCTGGACCAGATGGAGCCGATGGAGCTGTTAACCAGCCGCCAACTGATGCACCGCAAGATCCAAATGCAGTAAAAATGCCTGAAGGTAAAATTGTCGACGAAAAAACAGGTGTCGACCTGTCAATTTCATCAAACTTGGTCGGCGCTGCTTACCCAGGTTTTGTTTTCATGGGAATCGTCTACGTCAGCAACATCGGAAATACAAGTGCAGGAGAAAAGTCTCCCGTTTCGTTCACCCTTTCCGACATTCCTGCTTTCGCCACACTGAAAGAAGCCAATCCAGTACTCGATGAGAAATCGTCAGAGGGAGACATTGGCTGGTCGTGCAAATCTAATACTTGTACATATGTAGAAAAGACTGCCACAGGTACAAAGAACGCACTGTTGGAAGCGGGCACTATGGCCCAAGCCGACCTGCAATTCAACATTGCAGTCGACGCACAAATTCCACAGCCTGAAGACAGCTACTTCGATGAGTCTGCTGCAAAAGCAAAAAATGGCGATATCGCCGGCTATCAAGCAATGATCAAAACTGTTACCCACGTAACCGTGACTGTTGCTAAGGGTGAAGATATTGAACCGAATAACAACGAAACAGTCATCCAATTACTCGGTGAAAAGCGAGAAGGCGGAGCTTCTGTTGGTTCAGCTGGTGGCGTTGAGACACACGCAATTGCTGGTGTATTTATTGATTCAAAAGTTCGTGGTCCTGTATATCCAGGTGGCCCATTCCACATGGAGTTGCGTTATTTGCCAACAGGTACCGAAACACAGTCGGGAAAAATCAAGTTTTCCGAAGTGCTTCCAGCAGGTCTCGCACTAACTAAAATTAAAGTGAGTGGAACAAACTGGACTTGCGACAGCCTCACCGCATTGAAGTCCTGTCAAACAACGGGTCCCGACCTCAAGCCTGGCGATTTCTCTGAAACCCTCATTATTGATGGTCAAGTAGGCAAGGCCGCACCGGTCAATGACAAACCATTCACGTGGGTAGTGAGTTCAACCACAACAACAGCACTCGATGAGTCTCCTGTGCAATGGAATAGCACCTTGTCTATTCGAGTTGTAAAAACTCCAGAGCCAGACCTCGCAATTCGTCTGGTTCCCCGCGATGGAAAGAGCAGTATTGCTCCTCCAGGAACAGTCACTATCGATGCACTCGTGCGTTCCGTCTATGGGCCTGCGCAATCGGTCTTTATCATCGTGAACCTACCCAAGGGAATTACCTTCAAGAGTCTCGATACTGAAGCTGAAAATTGGGAATGCGCACCTTCTGCAAAGGGAACCCCCTCATTTGAAGGTGGAAGCACCATCATGTGCGGAAAGCAAGAACTCGATGCCGAAACCCCAGAAACCTTAGG
>Ga0214919_10012868_pt1 | contig 10215 bp, 6 predicted proteins | sample LL1503_MetaG_FD_177994 | JGI IMG/M metagenome (GOLD analysis project Ga0214919, IMG submission 177994) | Freshwater microbial communities from Lake Lanier, Atlanta, Georgia, United States - LL-1503 | ecosystem: Environmental > Aquatic > Freshwater > Lake | place: USA: Georgia | collected 2015-03-15 | reverse complement strand
AGGGGGAACAATCTTACAAATGCAATACCAAACTTAGTTCGTGTTCGTGCGCTTCGAGAAGATGCTCAAGATCACAAGCAATGCGATCAAGCCAACGAAGCCGCCGTTGCCGAGTTGCTGAATGAACCCAGTCAAGTTTCCTGTGACTTTGCCGAAGAAGCCAGTGCTCTCCGTACCAAAGATGATTTGCACAAGAACGCCAAGAGCAATAAATAGAATCATGATGTCAACAAGTTCACGAGCCCAACCCTTTACAATTTCAAAACCCTTCATGCGAAGTCTCCTCTGTTAAGGTCAAATCGGGCGAACCGATGCCGCCACCGATTATTGATCGACGCTTTGAGCCCGAAAACTTGATGGCTTGTGGAGTTTGCTTGAAAGCGGTCGTTTAAAACCCGATCAGTCGAGCGAACAAAATGCCCATTAATAGGCTGCAAACGGCTACAAGTGTTTTTTGAATTCTAAAGTGTGATTTTGCTGACATGGCGATTCTCCGTCAAAAAGGCGGGTTTTGGCAGGTTTTTTACCAATTCCGAGCGAACTGCTTTCACTTTCATATACGACGATAAAAAAACAAATGTTTGGGATAAATTTATTCTTTTAATTTTAATTTTTCGGGTGATTGCGACACCAAATTGCCATGTGGTACATGAATATTTCACCCACACAATATCTTGTGCGCGTCAATGAAACAGACAATGCGACTGTGATTGAGGTTTAACCCAACTTGGGCAACAGGCTGGCCGAAACTGCTTCCAACATGGCGTGAACCGCGCGCACGGCGATGTTGGAATCCATATGAGGTCCACCGCGTTGAATCGCTTGCTCTGGAAGTTGCGGCACATGAATAAACCCGGCGATGAAATTGTTGTGATTGTTAGGTGACTGAGCGTTCTCGTGAACGTAATGAAGCAAGCGAAATAAAAGTTCATTGCAAAGAAATGTTCCCGCATCGGTGGATAATTTTGTCGGCACGCCCACTGATTCGCATGCAAGCAACATGTCTTGTGTCGGTAAAGTTGCAGAATGTGATTGAGGCGCCCCCGCAATCACAACTTCATTTCTAAGTTGAAGCCCGGCGTTGTCAGCAATGCGGCTATCACGCACATTCACCGCGCGAGTTTCAATATGAATACGATCGGCTTTGGCGGATTCGCCAAGAGCCACAACTACGTCAGGCTGAAGTTTTTCGATCATGTGCGCAGCGGCATACCAAGCGGATCCTGGCTCAATTCCGCCAACAACCGGAAGCGCGAGATACGCGCGCGAGCCAATCAAGGGACTGCCTGCCTGGAGCAACTTTGCAATTGCAATAGTTGGATTCACGGGGCTTCCACCAAATGGCTCAAAGCTTGTGACTAGAACAAGAGGGCGAGGAATGTTTGAGTTCTTCGACACAAGAGCACACTACCAAGCGTTTCAATTTATTTCCCGCACCGCTACCCTGCAAGCAATACTGTGGCTCAAACACAACCACCCAATTCTTTGGACAACTCCACGATTCATTCCAACAACAAAATAAAGTGGAATATTGGTGTTGATACTGGTGGAACATTCACGGATTGCGTGGCGCGTCATATTGATGGCCGCATCGCGCGCGCCAAAGTGTTAAGCACGTCTGCGTTTCGTGGCGTGGTTCGCGGCGGATCCGAACATTCGCTTGTGGTTGAATTCACCACCGACCTGTTGCTAAAAAACATCGCTGAATTTCTCTCGGGGTTCGTGATTCACGGGGTGAGTGGCGCAATTACGCACGTCGAGCACAAAGCGCGTCAGACTGCGCATTCTGAAAGTTGGCGTGTTGAGAAAGCGCAACTTCTTGAGTCTGGTTATGTTGAGTTTCAATTAGGCGCGAACTTGTCAAAGACAACGGCGCCGCACGAAAAAACGCAGGGATTTACCGAGAAAAACCTTGCGGCGTCAAATATGGCGAATGCGCATGAGTTGCATCCATTGGGGTCATTTGTGGACTTTGTCGCGCCATTTGAGGCGCCAATCCTTGCCGCACGACTTGCGATTGATCGACCATTTCCCCAACCACTTGATGATTGCCGAATCTGCATTGGCACCACTCGCGGAACAAACGCGCTACTGCAAGGACGCGTGAGCGCGGTGACGCTATTTGTGAATGAAGGCCTTGAAGATATTTTGCGTATTGGCGACCAACGGCGCATGGATATTTTCGCGGCCGCGCCACGCAAGCCGCCAACCCTGGAAAAAAATTCTGTTGGAGTGAGCGCTCGCATGAAATTTGATGGAAATGAAATCGCAGCAGTTGATGAGCCTGCGCTGCGGGCCGTTGCGCAAATTTGCGTTACGGCTGGAAACACCATCGCCGCAGTTGCGCTGATGCACGCCGGAGTAAATCCCGCGCATGAAATTCGCGTGGCGCAGATTTTGCGCGAGGAGGGCTTCGCATGGATTTCGCTTTCACATCAATGTGGTTCTACAAGCCGCTTTGAGCCACGCGCGCGCGCGGCCGTGATTGATGCCGCATTAAGCGGACCAGTTGGTGAATTCATCAACTCCGTTCAAGGTGGCGCAGCGGGCGCGGACATATTCATGATGACCAGCGCTGGCGGACTCACACCCGTTGGCGCATTCGCGCCACGTGAAAGTTTGTTGTCGGGACCAGCCGGCGGAGTTGCCAGCGCAGCCGCAATAGCGCACGAGTGTGGCTTCGCGCGTTGCGTCACGCTTGACATGGGCGGCACCAGCACGGATGTCGCTCGGGTGGACGGCACGCCGGAGATGCGTGATGAAACAAATGTGGGTGGAGCAATCATCGCGTCGCCTTGCGTTGCCGTTGAAAGCGTGGCCGCGGGTGGCGGATCTATTTTGTGGTGGGACGGCGAAGCGCGGCGTGTTGGACCGCAAAGCGCCGGAGCAACACCAGGCCCCGCGTGTTACGGCGCAGGCGGTCCTCTCACTCTTACCGACGCGCATTTAATTTTGGGGCATATTGATGCAAAAAAAATGCCAATTCCAATTTCACTTCACGCTGCAATGAAGCGTGCGAATGAATTGCACGCGGCCATCACGCAACACAATGACGCTCAAATCATTGCGGATGCGCCACGGCGGGAATTGGCTATAGATCGCGAAGCAACGGCGCGACAAAGCGCGGCGCGCATGACGTTGAATGAAATGTTGGAGGGGTTCATTGCTATCGCCGACGAGGCCATGTCCGCCGCGATTCGTACGGTCACGGTTCGCAAAGGCGTGGATCCTGGCGCCCATGCGCTCGTGGCGTTTGGCGGCGCGGGCGGACTTCATGCGTGCGCCATCGCACAACGACTTGGAATTACCAAGATTGTTCTTCCCGCCGACGCGGGGCTTCTTTGCGCCAGTGGAATTTCCCAGGCGCCTGTTACAAGGGTTGTATGGGAACTTATGCTGAGTGTGATTGGCGAAGGTCAGCCAACGCTGCTTGAAAAGTTTGATGCATTATTTGAGCGCGCAAAAAAGGAGTTGCTGGAAATTGGAATGAATCCTGCAACCGCAAATCAAACTCGACGCGTTGCGTTGATGCGCTTGAAAGGCCAAGAAGAAAGTCTTGAGATTGAATTGCCGTTAGCGCATTTGGAGCAGTTGAACGCCAAAATGTTGCGGGAATTATTTCAGCGGCGCTTTCTTGAAACATATGGATTTCTTCCGGACGCCGAGCGCGCGATCGAGCTTGAACGTATTCGCCTTCAAGTGGAGATCACGCGGATCAACGCAATCCGTGTAAATATTGATGCAAACAAATCCGCCGACATGGTTGGACCATCGGTGATTGCGCGCAAACATTCCACCGCGTTTGTAGCCGTTGGATGGCGCGCATCAACGCACAAAAGTGGCGCCACAATTCTTTCCCGCGATCAGTCCGCGCGCGCATTCACCAATCCCGAGGCACCTTCTCATGAACTTGTCGCGGCGCGGCTGGGCGCCATCGCCACCGACATGGGCGAACAACTTCGACGCACCGCGGTTTCTCCCAACATCAAGGATCGTTTGGATTTTTCTTGCGGCTTGCTTGACGCGGATGGATTTCTTGTTGTCAACGCGCCGCACATTCCAATTCACTTGGGCGCGCTTGGCGTGTGCGTTCGTGAAGTGGGCAAGGTTCATGCGTATGCACCTGGCCAAGTTTGGGTTGTGAATCACCCGCGCTTGGGCGGTTCGCATTTACCAGATCTCACGGTGATCACGCCGCTTTTTTCCAAGCCCGAAACGAGCGCGCACAAAGTTGAGTTGATTGGCTTCGCCGCCAATCGCGCGCATCACGCGGAAATAGGCGGAACACGACCGGGTTCCATGCCGCCCGACGCCACCACGCTTGCGCACGAAGGAGTTGTGATTGAGCCAACGTTGATAGTTGAAAATGGCGTGGCGCACCTGGACCGTGTGGAGCGTCAATTGCGCGGCGGCGCGTGGCCAAGCCGTATGGTGGCGGACAATCTTGCTGATATTTCGGCGCAAATAGCGGCAAATGAACTTGCAGTGTCGCGCATGCATGACGTGCTTGAGCGCACTGATTTGCAATCACTGCGCGCAGCATTCCAGAAGTTGCGCTCATCCGCGCGCCGCGCCGCGGAGCGCGCGATTCAATTATTACCCGACGTAATCGCCCCGATTGAAGAACGCCTAGATGATGGCACAGTGCTACGCGCGCAAATGCGCCGCTTGGAAAATCCGCCGATGCTTGTGATTGATTTCACTGGAACATCCCCCCAACACGCGAAAAATCTCAACGCGCCGCAAGCGGTCACGCGAGCCGCGGTGATGTATTCCATTCGTGTTTTAGTTGGGCAACTCCTTGGCGGAATCACCCCAGCGTTTCCTATGAACGAAGGCTTGCTTGATCCAATTGAAATCATTTTGCCCGCGGGAACAATTCTGTCGCCAAATTTTTCGGGCGCACCCGACAACTGCCCCGCTTGCGCAATTGGACAAACCGAAACAAGCCAGCGACTTGTGGACTTGCTCTGGCGAGCGTTGAATCTTGCGGCATGCAGTCAGGGAACCATCAACAATCTTTTGTTTGGCAACGCGCGATTTGGATTTTATGAAACTATCGCGGGCGGCGCGGGCGCGACCGTGAATGGCGACGGTGAAAGCGGCGTGCATACGCATATCAGCAACACGCGCATCACCGACGCCGAGGTGCTTGAACGGCGCTACCCCGTGCGTCTTGAGCAATTTTCCATTCGGCGCAATTCCGGCGGCGCGGGAAAGTTTCGCGGTGGCGACGGCCTTGTGCGGCGACTGCGATTTCTTGAGGGCGTTGATTTGTCATTTCTGTCACAGCATCGCATTGAGGCGCCATACGGAATGAATGGCGGCGCGACAGGCGCGCGTGGAGCGCAGCGAATTCTGCGAGCCAATGGAACGCGGGAGGAAATATCTGGAATTGTGGCGGCTCGCTTGGAGATCGGCGACGCTATTGAAATTGAAACCCCTGGCGGCGGTGGATTTGGAAAGAAAGATGACGCACGAAAGAAATCTCAAGAATAGTGTATTGAACTAAGGCATTTTAAATCCATGGCTCCAGCAACACATTCCTCCAACCCCTCGGTGATCAGCGTGAAATCGCTTCATGTGTATCCACTCAAAGGCGCGGCTGGATTTTCGCCGCAAAGCTGGCCGGTGGATGAACGTGGCCTGCGCTACGACCGTCGCTTTATGTTGGTGGATGAAACTGGAAATTTTATTTCGCAGCGAACTTGTGCCAAGTTGGCGTTGGTGCGCGCGGAAATTATTTCGAATGTGATTCGTATTTCGTATCCAACACGTACGGCGGAAATGGTGGGGCATGCGGCAAGCGCGCTGCGAGCACAAGACATGGCGCAACGCAAATCGCTGGAAATACCGCTGGAAATACCGCTAGAAATTGCGGATTGTGCAAGCACTACAACGCCACACAATTGTATTCGTGTGCAAGTGTGGGATGACTTTCTAGAAGTTCCAGCACTCTGGCCGGAAGCAGACGCGGCGATGAGTGGCTTTCTTGGCCAAGCTTGCCGTCTTGTGTACATGGCGGACAACACAACACGCTTGACCAGCATGACTCGTGGTGAGCCACGGCGCAATCTTAGCTTTGCCGACGCCGCCCCACTGTTGTTGACCAGTGAAACTGCACTGGAGGACTTGAACGCACGCCTGCAAAAAGCTGGATCAACCGCAATTCCCATGGATCGATTTCGTGCGAACATTGTCATTCAAGGCGCGACGCTTGCAGAGGATGATCACTGGAGCGCACTCACTATTCATAATGCGAAATTTCGAGCGAGTAATTCGTGCAAGCGTTGCAAGGTCATCACGATTGATCAAACCACAGGTGAGTTCCATTCGCGTGATCCCATCCTGACTCTTGCCACGTATCGCAGCGATGGAAAAAGCGTGACCTTTGGGCAACACTTGTTGGTGGAACGCGCAGGCACAATCAGCGTTGGCGATGTGATCACAATTGATGCTTGCGAGCGTTGAATTCGTATTGATTGCTCTCGTTCACAGCGCACCGTGAAAACCAGTCACACCGAGACAATAAAATCACGCACAAACCACAACGCGCCCGGTCGACACCGCAATTTCAGCGGGCAATTCATGGCTGTTGTATTGACTGGCCATGGTGAAGCCGTAAGCGCCAGCGTCCGCAATGGCGACCAAATCGCCCTGCTTCAGTTGCGAAAGCGAAACATCTTTCGCAAGAAAATCCGACGACTCGCAAATGGGTCCGACAATGTCGTACGTAATTTTTCCGCCCGCGTCTTGGCGCAGCGGCAAAATACGGTGCTTTGATCCATACAGCGCGGGCCGAACCAAGTGATGCATACCAGTGTCAAGAATGGCGAATGTTTTCGCGGCGGTGGCCTTGATGTATTGAACGCGCCCAACAAGCACGCCGGCGCGCGCGACAAAAACTCGGCCAGGCTCGGTGAGCAATTCAACATCCAGTCCACGCGTAGCGTCAATGGCCATGCGGCCATACTGAGTGATCATTTCAAATTCGCGCGCGGTGTCCGCGGCGTCATAGGAAATGCCAAGGCCGCCTCCAATATCAAGGCGGTCAAGCGCGTGGCCTTGCGCCTTAAATGTTTCATGCACCGCGATTGTTTTTTCAATAGCCTCGCGAATCACATCAAGATCAAACAGCAGCGAGCCAATGTGCATGGTGAAGCCGCGCAACCGCAAGCACTTGCTATTGTGCGCAAGAATGCCGCGTAATTCTGGCATGAATGATTCATCCATGCCAAATTTGTTGTCGCGAAATCCAGTGGTGATATAGGGATGCGTCTTGGGATTCACGTTTGGATTTAGGCGAAAGGCCACGTCGGCCACCACACCAAGGTCCTGCGCGATATCCGCGATGCGCTGCAACTCTTGCGGACTTTCAACATTGATCTGTTTAATACGCGCTTCAAGCGCGCGCTGAATCTCTTGGTGTGTCTTGGCCACGCCTGAAAAAATAATTCGGTCAGCGGGCACGCCCGCGGCGAGAGCGCGCGCAATTTCCCCGCCCGACACCGTGTCCACGCCCGCGCCAAGCGCGCACAAATGGCGCAAAATGGCGGCATTACTATTAGCTTTCATGGCGTAATGAATGGTGTGGCGCGTCCCAGCAAACGCGTTGTTCATGGCGTGAAAGCGCAACGCGATGTCATCCAAGTCATAGATATACGCGGGTCGATCAAGCGCGCCAACAATGGAATCAACCGCCACGCTCGCGCGCGCGTCGCCAACATGAAGTATTCCATCACTATAAAAAAATGCCACGTTTACGCCTTTCGATTTTGTTCAGCCACCGCCAGTATCGCGGACAGTGCAACACGCTCTCCGTACGATAGCGAAAGTGTTCGGCTTGTCATTGTGTTTCACGTGCAGTACCAGCCCTAGGCGAATATCAACCCAAGAATGTAATTCTGGAACTGGCTCGCATTGAGGGAGTGAAGTCATTCGATGGGCAACGGCATACATGTAAATATGTGCGCTCGGTGTCTCAAGGCGCTGCGCCCAGTGATTTCCGATCTCCACGACCGTGAAAATGCAACGGCTGCCTGTTGCACAAACCAGAACTTCTTATACTTGCGGCGCGAACAAATACGCGGTCATTGCTAGCGCCATCACTGCAAATCCGTTGCCCGTATGTATAATTACTCATGTTCAAAATCCACACTCTTGCCGTGATCGCGCTCTGCGCGATTGCCACATCGCCGCTGCGCGCGCAGCAATATGTTCCTGCGCAGCCAATTGGTGCCGCCGATAGTTCCGTGCCCGCGTCGAAAAAGGGAGCACAGCCAAAGCGGTCCGTGGAGCGGACTATTGACGCCGACGCGAAGGCCATCTACGACAAGGCCATAGCCGCCACAAAAGCCGCAAAATCATTGGAGTTCACCGCGGACTTGTCAATGATTTCCGATGACCCCGACGTGAAGACCATGCAGCCACCAGGGCTTGAGGGCAAGACTAAGTTCACCGTTCAATTTATTGATTCAAAGCCGGACGCCCGCGCCCCAGTGGGGGCAATGGACCTTCCACTCGCCGACTCAATTCGCATCGAGCGACTCGACGGCCCAAATAAAGATTCGATCATGGTGATACACGCCGGTCGAGTCCTGCACATCAATAATTTTAAAAGAACCTACAGCGAGGGTGGTGCCAAGTATGCGATGTTGGTGGGAATGGCAATGCGTATGTATCCCGAATGGATTCACTCTTGGCGCGACTCTTCCCCCAACATGCCCGATGGGCAACCCGAACTGATTTCCATGAAGCTGACCGGAACCACATTAATCGATGGCCTGGAGTGCGACGTGATCAAGAAAGTGGTCATGGGTGTCAATATAATGCAGGATGGCGATGAAGACGTAGTGAAGAACTCCGACGCTAAGTCAACGGTCATGATCACCGAAACAATCGCAATCGCGCGCTTTGATGGATTGCCTCGACAGCAAATGTACAAGTTTCAAATGAGCAATCAGCCTGGCGATGCTGCCGATGGAGTGGCCACCGGTAGTTCGCCGCCAAACCCGACCATCACTGTGCTTGGTTTGAAGGCGGATCCAAAGATCGACAATGCGATTTTCTTGCCGAAAGTGCCCGAGGGCTTCACCAAGATCGAGCCCGAGGTGCCTGGATTTGTCATGGGCGGCGCGGGCGATTCGCCTCAGCCAAAACTAGCGATCAAAGTTGGCGATCTAGCGCCCGACTTCACGCTGACCAGCTTGGATGGCAAGCAAGTCATACTTGCCTCGTTACGGGGCAAGGTTGTGCTGCTTGACTTCTGGGCTACATGGTGCGGCCCATGCAGGGCTGGCATGCCCACCATGGAAAAACTACACAACGCATACCAAGGCAAGAAAGTGGTGATTCTTGGCGTGAACACCTTCGAGAAAAACGCCGATGCCGCGAAGAGTTACTTCGCCAAAAAGAAATTCACCTACGGCTGCCTGCTTCACGGCGACGATCTTGCCAAGGCGTACGGAGTGTCGGGCATTCCCACGTTGGTCATCATTGACAAAGAAGGTAAAATCGTCAAGATCGAGATGGGTCTCAACGATGCTGGTCTGCGCAAGTCGATCGATGAGGCTTTGGCTCAGTAGTGGTCGCAGGCCAGGCCGCTTCGTTCGCCGCGAGATTTGTATGTCGGCGCGATCATGTTTGCGGACACGCTAGATCACGTCGATATTGGCGAGCAATCGAATAATGGCGCTGATCGCTTGCGCTTGCGACAAAATTTTTGTTAAGCGCGCGCAAAATGATTTCCTCTAACCACGATCTTGAAATTCAATCGCTGTCCGTTGTGTGACCCAGAACTTCTTACACTTATGGTGTGAACAAATCCGTAGTCATTGTTGGCGCCGGACTCGCAGGCTGCTTGCTTGCGGTGTATCTCTCGCGCGCGGGTTGGACCGTTGACTTGCGCGAACGCCGCGGTGATCCGCGAGCGCGCGGCCATGCCGCCGGTCGCTCCATCAATCTTGCAATCAGCGCGCGCGGCTTGAAAGCGCTTCGGCGCGCGGGACTTGAGGAAACAATCTTGCGCAACGCCATTCGCATGCCTGGTCGCATGATTCATTCGCGCGCGGGCGCGCAGGAATTTCACCAGTACAGCCGCGATCCAAGCCACGCCATTCAAAGTGTGTCGCGCAGCGCGCTGAATCTTGCGCTGCTGGAGGCGGCGGCCGCGGAAAAAAATGTTGGCATTACATTTCATCAGCGCTGCGTTGAAGT
>Ga0214919_10012864_pt1 | contig 10217 bp, 11 predicted proteins | sample LL1503_MetaG_FD_177994 | JGI IMG/M metagenome (GOLD analysis project Ga0214919, IMG submission 177994) | Freshwater microbial communities from Lake Lanier, Atlanta, Georgia, United States - LL-1503 | ecosystem: Environmental > Aquatic > Freshwater > Lake | place: USA: Georgia | collected... | reverse complement strand
CACATGGACAGCAAGACCGGACAGCGGTATTTGCGTATCTGGGTGTCAGGCAAAACAGGTGGGCGCTGGCTCATCGCCAAGCACTGGGCCATTGCCGTATTTGAGCGACTGGCCCTGCGCCAGGGCATGGGCAACAATTTGGATGAGGCCATAAAGGCAGGCAGTGATGCTTGGATATTCGCCATTAGCACGGGTGTTCGGCCCACCAGCCTGCACACCTCTTTTGAGTTGCTGCTGAAGGATGCGGGCATGCGTGTAGACCCCATCACTGGCAAGAACCGCAGCCTGTATTCCCTGCGACACAGCTACGCCACCATGAGCCTCATGGACGGGCACTTGGACATGCATACATTGGCGCGGCAGATGGGCACTTCCATTGGCATGCTGGAGCAGCACTACAGCAAGATGACGGCCACTATGGCGGCGGACAGATTGGCTTAAATGGGGTTGTGCTGTCAGAGCCACAAGCCTTAGGGACTTGGCAGTTTCATTGACTGGGGGCAGAGCGTTTATGGCGCGTCTGAGTAGCACCCTTTTGGTCCTACTTCCTTGGTGGCGCGCAGGATTTGATTCTGTTCGCGTGGTCAGGAGTGGATGCGCATCAGGGGTCGATCATGAAGTGTCGGGTTGACCCGACACTTGCGAGTCAGGGGGTAACTTTTTGTACGCTCAAAACTTAACAACCGCTTCGATTACACAAAATTCGGGACACCCTCCTGCTAGTTGAAGGCTCAGAAATCACCGCATCGACTCTTCCTTGCACCTGTGAATCGCAAATTCTGGCCGGCCTTAAGTTCACTGCTCGCCGAATGCTGGGGTCAAAGACTGTGCTTGGAATCGCCGCCGGAATCAACCTTTTTTCTATTGCGTCAGCGACGAAATCCGTCGTAATTTCATCTTTTTATAAAAATTACTAAAATTATAAAAATAGTGCTAGGCTTAAGCCCCACTAACCAAAAAGGAGTCCTTTCATGGAAAAGCCAACGCAATCGGCAGACCTTTCTGTCCAAACGCCTGACATCACTCGCCGGACTACGGTGGTGGGTGTTTGCGCCGCAATCGCCTCTGCGGCCCTGCCAATTACCGCTTCGGCCCAATCTAAAGATATTAAGGTCGGTTTCATATTGCCCCTGACTGGTGCGTTTGCAGAGGCGGGGCAATTAATAAAATCAGCCGTCGATATGGCCATTGAAGAAATCAACGGAGCCGGTGGCATTAAGAGTATTGGCGGTCGGATTGTTGCAGTCTATGGCAACGCCTCATCACCTGATGAAGCAAATACAGAAACTAGCCGGATGATCTCAACAGAGAAAGTCTCCGCAATCGTTGGCGCATACTCATCTGGCGCAACTATCTCATCCACCGTTATTGCAGAGCGTGCATCGATTCCCTATATTGTTCCTAATGCACTTGCAGATGAAATTACCGAGCGTGGCCTTAAGTTTGTGTTCAAAACCGTGCCACATTTCTCACAGTTTGCAATTAATGGCGCTCAAATGGTCAAGGATTTATCTGCCAAGGCAAAGCGACCCATTAAAACCGTAAGTCTCGTTCGAGGAAATGACTTTTTTGGCAGTGTGGTTGGAAAAGCTTTTTCTACCCATGTGGGCAAGTCGGGCCTAGAATTGGTCAAAGATAATATATATCCAGAAAACCCGTCCACATTTGAAGATATTATTATTGCGCTCAAAGGTCAAAATCCTGATGTCGTGTTCGCGGCAGGGGAGCCCTCTTCCATTACATTACTTTTCCAGCAACTCAAAGAGCTTAAGTACTGGCCAAAACTCGGTTGGGTCGGATTTGGTGGGGGCTACACAAATCCTACAGTGGTGCAGAACCTCGGGTCACTAGCAGAGGGGCTGCTTGTCATAAATGACTGGTTCCCAGACATCAACCGACCTGGCTCTAAAGAGCTCAATGAGCGATTTAAAAAGCGGACTGGCGGAAAGGATCTTCTAGGTAACGCCAATACGACCTACGCAGCTGTTCATATTCTCGCCGACGCACTGCAGCGCGCAGGGTCACCAGACGGAACCAAGATTCGCGACGCGCTAGTGGCAACCCGGATAACCTCAGGGCCTGCGACCTTCATGTACGAGCAAATTGCGTTCGATGCAAAGGGCATGATGCCCAACTCACTACTGATCGGTGCACAGATACAAAAGGGTGGTGCCCGTGTAGTTTGGCCCAATAGCTTGAGTGTTGCAGAAAGCGTTTGGCCTGTTCCTGCTCCACGCTAAATCACCGCACTAATCCTGGGGCGCCAGTCGGCGCCCCAGTGCCTTACATAACAAGCATTTCATGACAACAGCCCTTGCAATTCAACTTCTGCTGCTTGGACTTTTACAGGGTGGAATTTACGCGCTCGTGGCCTGTGGACTAACCTTGATCTATGGCGTGATGAAGGTTGTGAATTTTGCTCATGCAGAATTTTTAACACTGGGAATGTTTCTCGCAGTAACAGCCTTTCAGCTATTCGGCCTAAATCCCTATATTGCCGCTCCATTCATTTTCGCGCTCGTCTTCATCTTGGGGGCTATAGCACAGCAAATCATCATTCGTCCCGCCCTGAAGTATCCCCAGATCAACCAAATGCTCATCACAATCGGCTTATCCACCATGTTGGTTGGAATGATGCAGTTGTTATGGGGACCAAATAATCAAGTCGTGAAACTCTCCTGGGCAAGAGCAACGTTCGACTTTGAAATCGCAGGCGGCGAAGTCAGTCTGAGCTTTGTGCGACTGATTGCTGCCGCAGTGGCCTTCGCAGTCGCTGGGCTGGCTTGGTGGATTTTAAAATACACCCGGACTGGAAATGCAATGCGCGCAGCCGCTCAAAATCCTCTGGCAGCGCGGTTAATGGGGATAAATGTCAGCAGAATCAACTTGCTCACATTTGGTTTTGGTACAGGCCTTGCTGCGTTATCAGGCGCGTTGATTTCTCCAGCATTTTTTGTGAACCCGACCTTTGGCACGGATTACTTCATCCTTGCGGCTTTCGTTATTGTGGTTCTCGGCACTATGGGCAATTTCGTGGGCGCACTGATCGGCGGCCTGACTATCGGAATGGCTGAGGCCCTGGGCGGACTCATCCTTGGCCCGGCAATGCGGCAGTTTGTTAGCCTCAGTGTTTTTGTGATCGTACTGCTCTTCTTGCCACGGGGAATATTCAAAGGGCGGATGTCATGAAGATGTCTAACTGGCTTGACTGGCAATTAATAGTTTCTGGAATATTCATTGCTGCGGTCGCCGCGATTGGGGTCAACTCGACTTCAGACTATGTAGTACAAATCTTGGTGCTGGCAACAATCTATGCAGCGGTCGCGCTCAGTTGGTCCATCTCGGGTGGCCTTGGTGGACTGCTACTGCTTGGATTTATCAGTTTTTACGGTGTTGGCGCTTACACGAACGGAATCTTATTTTCCAAATACGGCATCAGCCCTTGGATTAACATTTTCCTCGGTGCAGGTTTTGCGGGACTAATGGGCTGGTTGATCGCCACAGTAACGCTACGCTATGAACTCTCCGAAGACTACTTTGCAATGTTTACAGTAGGACTATCGCAGGCGTTAAAAATAGTTTTACTTAATTCGGAGTATTTCGGCCGAGCAACCGGCATCTCCATTACGATCGTGAAAGACGACTGGGCGATGATGTCATTCGTTAGCCAAAAGCCCTATTTATTAATTGCTTTATTGATTCTTGTAATCATTATTTTGGTCAGTTATTGGATTCAACAATCCACCTTTGGCTTTCGATTAGCAGCCGTTCGTCAAAATAGTCGGGCGGCAGAAGCGCTGGGAATCGATCCAGTCAAAACGAAGATTCAAGCGATCATCGTTTCGGGTGCCCTGGGTGGGTTTGTCGGCGCGTTTTATTGTCAGTTTGTAACCTTTATCGACCCCAAACAGGTTTTCAGCCTTGCCACCAACTTTGAAATGCTTCTCGGCGCAGTACTAGGGGGACGTCTTACACTGATCGGCCCGATTCTCGGCGCAGCGACTTTAAAGCCGCTTCAAGATGTCTTGCGGGGAATCTTTGGCGGCGAGGCAGATGCGCTTTATCTGGTCCTCTATGGTGCGTTACTGATCGTGAGTTGTCTTGCGCTACCTAAGGGCATTGCCTTCTATATTGAAAAGTGGCATCGCAAGCGTTACGGAAATTCCTGAGCCATGAACCCCCCTTTACTAAAGCTCGAGTCTGTCACCAAGCGATTCCGCGGCCTTACCGCCGTTGACCGATTCAATATGACCGTCGACGAGGGGCAGATCGTCGGTATCGTAGGGCCTAACGGCTCGGGAAAGACAACCACCTTTGCTTGCGTATCGGGCTTTCTTCGCCCAGAGGAAGGTCGGGTTATTTTTCAGGGTCAAGACATCACGGGACTACAGCCCTACCAAATTGCACGGCTTGGAATATCGAGAACTTTTCAAATTGTTCAGTCCTTCGAGGAGTTGACAGTTCTCGATAATGTCGTACTGGGTGCCCTCAAACCCGACGAGGCCAACCACTCAATTTCTATCGCAGAGGCTCGTTATCGGGCAGCCGAGGTCATCGATCTGGTCGGCCTCGCACCCGATGCCAGAAAGCTCGGTGGGAGTCTTGGCATTCCGGGTCGTAAGCGGCTCGAAATCGCGAGGGCGCTCGCCACTAGACCCAAAGTCCTACTACTCGATGAGGTGATGGCCGGTCTAAGGCCCGTCGAGGTGGATCAAGCCGTTGAAATCATTAAGAACATACGCGATCGCGGTGTGACCATCGTTGTTGTCGAGCACCTAATGCGTGCGGTCTTGGCCCTATCAGAGAAGCTATACGTCATCCATCATGGCGCATTACTCGCAGAGGGAATTGACCCTCGAGAGGTCCTGGGCCGTCCCGAGGTCGTGGACGCTTATTTTGGAAAGGCTGCCCTCGATGCTTAAGGTTGATTCGCTCGCGGCAGGTTATGGCGATCTGCAAGTCCTTTGGGGTATCTCGATCACTGTCAACCCCGGGGAACTGGTTGCCATCGTTGGACCTAACGGTGCCGGAAAAAGCACGCTAATAAATGCCCTATCGGGTCTTGTCGATCAGTCAGGCGGTGAGATTTTATTTCATCTCAAAAACATCAATCAATATCCCGCCGAGCGCCGTGTTGGACTAGGAATCGTTCAATGTCCTGAAGGACGCAAACTTTTCTCTGAGATGTCTGTCCAAGAAAATTTAAAGATCGGCGCCTACCTCTGCACCCACAAGCCAGAGGTCAAACAAAGGCTTGCTAATGTCTATTTACTCTTCCCAAAACTCGCACAACGGGCATCGCAGATTGTCAGCACGATGTCCGGAGGTGAGCAGCAGATGGTAGCGATTGGTCGGTCGATGATGTCTAACCCAAAGCTTCTATTGCTCGACGAGCCATCGCTTGGTCTTGCGCCCATTATGGTATCGGAAATGTTTCAAGCGATTGAAGCGATCCAAAAAACAGGAACAACCGTCCTAATCGTTGAGCAAAATGTACTGCAGACCCTTGAAATTGCCGATCGTGCATATGTCCTAGAAAACGGGAAGATTACCCTTGAAGGTTCGGGCAAGGCTCTCCTTCAGAACCCGGACATGAGGCAAGCTTACCTCGGCCTAAACTAATTCGCCCATGCCTAATACGACGCGTGATATGCCGGTTACCCTAATTCGGGGAGCACGTGTACTGACTCTCGATTCTCAAAGCACAGAATTTGAGTCTGCTGATATTCTGATCTCAAATGGAGTGATTACTGCCGTCGGGCCGGGCCTGTCTGCGCCAAATGGCTGCAAGTTAATCGAAGCGGCGGGCATGCTGGCGATGCCTGGTCTGATAAACGCTCATTTTCATTCCCCAGGCAACCTAATGCGCGGGCAGCTCGATTGCTTGCCACTTGAGATCTTCATGCTGCGCGAGGTTCCACCGCTTGCAAATGAAGCAAATTCGGAACGCCTCATCAAAATTCGCACACTCTTGGGCGCTGCAGAGATGCTTCGCGGCGGGATTACCTCCGTTATGGATGACGCATATCACATTCCAATTGCGTCAACTGCAGCCATCGATTCAATATGTAATGCGTATTCTGAGATTGGAATACGTGCCCGCGTGGCCATCGATCAGCCCAATATAGTTGAGTACGACAAGTATCCATTCTTAAAAGACCTTCTAACACCAGCGCTGCGCTCGCAACTAGAGTCCTCCCCGCGTCAAACAGACGAGGAGCTTATACAGCTCTACCGCTATCTCATCGCGCAATACGGATCCAACAATGGCCTGATACAACCCGCAATATCCTGCTCAGCACCCCATCGGGTGACCCCAGGTTACCTTGCGGCCCTCAACCGCCTTTCACAGGAGTATGCGCTGCCATTTAACATGCATATCCTTGAAACCAAGTTGCAGCGGGTATACGGCACCGAGCGCCTAGGCCAGTCCTTGGTGGCGTACGCAGATGACCACGAAATTTTGCATGAACACTCAGTTGTCATTCACGCAATTTGGGTGGATCAATCTGACATAGATCGACTTGCCAAGCGCAATGTCATGATTGCGCACAATCCGATCTGCAACCTGAGGCTAGGCAGCGGCATCGCACCATTTCGGCAGTGGCGAGATGCCGGGCTACGTGTATGCCTCGGGTCCGACGAGGCTAATGCCGATGACCGCATCAATATGTGGGACGTCATGAAAATGGCCGGAATAACTCACACTCTGAGAAGTCCAGACTGGCATACGTGGCCCACCGCTCAAGAAATTCTGGAGGTCGCTATTCGCGGTGGCGCAGATGCCCTAGGTTGGAAAAATCGTATCGGAAGTCTCCAACCAGGGTACCAAGCCGATCTCATCTTGCTTGATTTGGATCGTTATGCCTTTACGCCTCTCAATGATCTCATCCGTCAACTCATTTATGCAGAATCTGGAAGCTCTGTCGTCCATGTCTTCGTGGCAGGAAATCAGGTGGTTGATGACGGCAAGGTAACGACGATCGACGAGAAGGCTCTTAGATCTGAGGCTCGCGCTTTACTGGCCGAAATAACCCACATGGCAAAAGATTCGATCAATCGTCTAGAACCCTACTACCGAGAGATGGTGCTCAGGGCACACGCGGCATCCACGTTCACCAACCGACGGTTGGACGACTAAACACCGCAAATCTGCTTACGAATAGGGCCAGTTGCGCATCAGGGGTCGATGTTCAACTGTCGGGTCAACCCGACACTTGCCCATCAGGGGGCGAATCCAAAACTACCGGGGACCCAATCAGCAGCGCTTAGACCAATTCCACAGCATTGCGTTTCATCTCATCATTGACGTCAATGTATCGCTGCGTCGTGGAAATGCTCTGATGCCTGACCAGACTTGCTAGCAAACGGACACTGACACCCTTGTTGGCCAGCGTGGTTATGAAAGTGCGCCGCCCGCTGTGGCTGCTGCCCCCATCCACCCCCGCCCGCTTGTATAAGTAGTGAAAGTGCTGGGTCATGGTGTTGGCGCTAAAGCCCTTGCGTGGATTGGCCACAGTTGTGAATAAGGCTTGTGTGTCCGAGTGCCAATTGCGGCTGCTGACGTAAATGGCCAACTCCCGCTGCAGCCGCTCGTTCAAATAGACCACGCCCGCATGGCTGTGTTTGACCCTGCTGGCCGCTAGGTAGATCTCAGCTCGGATTTTGCCGTCTGCGGTGCGTACGTCAGCGATGGTGAGCCCAGCAACTTCGCTGACCCTAAAGCCCGCCCACACTGTCAGCAAGAACATGACTCTGTTACGCAGCGCATTGGGCTTGCTGTCGACGTAGGCCAGCACGCGATCAATCTCTGCTGGGGTAAGTGTTTTGGCTTGGGGCATGTGGGGTACTCCTATGAATTTGTGCGCTTTAAGCGTACTTTCGTTACCGCGGTTAGAGCAACCGATTTGTGGTTCAGCTGCTCATGCACTCGGACTTGTTCAAATTCAATGGCTTAGCGCATTTCGCAAAGACTCTGTACGATCTCTTTGGTGCGGTATTTATTCCTGTCTGTGGCTCTTTCCATACAGACTGCATGCGGGCCCTATGCGCTGTGGCTTGGCCCTCCAGCTACCCACGTAGTTGACCCGTAGATTGCCCCTGCTGTAGGGCTTGTTATGCGGGGTACACCCCCGGTCTATATGCAGTCCCAAAAAATCTGCGCTGCAATTTTCGCAAGACCTGGTGATCCAAGATCGGTGGTTTTCAAAATAGGTCCCTGTCAGTTGCCCACGTCTTAGGACTGATGTTGTTGTCGGGATCCAGATCGACACAGGACAGGGGCAAGGACTAGCTTGAACTGGGCAACTTCAAAGGCCATCACTCGGGCACCTGGGAATCAACGGGTGACTCACTGCTGATCTCAGTAGTGGCCAGGACCTCATGATCCGGTAATTACTATAAGCGTGTGACTCTGCCAAAGTCACACATCTGGTTCGTAAAAGTAGGAGTCTTACCCTGATTTCACGGATATTTGAATCTGAAGTTTTTGTCCTCAGTGGCCCTAATCCAAGTCCCACTCAGCAGGCAGCAGATGGCCATGGCCGACGGGAACTTCTTTCACGCTGTCCACCACTACGCCATTGCCAAACTCGCATTTATCGGTCAGCTGGTTGATGCTGATGCGAAAAACTTCGTCCTCAGCGCTGCGGACATCTTTGGCAAAGACATCGATTTCACAGCGCCCATGCACGGTGACCAATACCCTATACCTGGGCATGATCTGACTCCTCCAATTCCATGCTGAGATCAAGCCGTACCAGCACACCGGCACGTGTTTCATTTTTGGCAATTTGGCGGATGTGGATCTCGGCCTCGGATGTTGAGCCCCAAAATCGCCCGCTGATGAATCGTTGTATGTCTGGATCGCCCACCATGGTTTGACCTGTCTTTTTAAAAATGTAATCTGCCAGCTCAAAATAGGTTTTCCCGAATTCCTCAATGCCAAGGCTGAACACCTGCGATTTGCGTATCACAGCAGCAAGATTTTTGATATCCCGAGCTTTTTCTGCAGAGTCAATCCAGTAAATTTTTTTGATGTCGCTGCCATGCGCCAGCATGAAGGTCTGGCTAAGCTTGGTATCGTTAAAAACAATACATCCCATTTGGAACTCACCGCGCTTGGTGATGTGCCGGTGAATGCCAGCGAGCATTGCAATCCGATCATCCAACAGCTTTGATTTCGGGCTTACCCCCGGCAGATAGATCTCGGTTTTGGCCGTGAACCAAGCTTGTATGGTTGATAGCACCGGCAACTGGGTGCTCTTGTCTAGAAACAGATAGCCTTGTGGGTATTTCATGGCTAGCTCCTGATGTTGACGACGGTGGCCACCTGACGCTGACCAGCCCGGCGGGCTTGGTTGGCACTCATCACAACGTCATTGAAGATGCTGCGCGCTGAACCTCTACCGGCCTGCACCACTTGATCCAGCGTGGCGTCACTGGGTGGGGTCAAACTGGCGTCGGTATAAATGCGGCGCAGAAGAGGTCGCCAAGTGGCTGGCGGAGGCTGGTTCATATCAACCAGCACACTGCGGTTTTGAATGCCCGCATCGATCTTGTCCAAATGGTTGGTGGTCATGATAAAGACCACGTTCTTGCGGTTCATCAGACTTTTGAACGAGGTCATGGCTGAGTCGGTCAGCAAGTCCACCTCGTCCAGAATCACGTAGTGCAGGCTACTGGCATTCCAAGCCACAAAGCCGGTCGAGCTCTGAATGCCTTGGATCAAAGTCACTCCGTTTTGACCTTGCATGCAGGCGTAGTACTGGGAGCTGGGGGAATGGGCGTCTACCAGTGTGCCGGGGTCCAGACTCTCGGGATCCGCATGCGCTTTAGATGATTCCAACAGGCCCGGCAGCAGATTGGCCATCGTAGTCTTACCCGTGCCATGAAGACCAAACAGCACAATGCCGTTGACTCCATTGGACGGAAAAGCCATGCTTTGGTCCAGCATGCTAGTCAACTTATAGCGGCTGGTGTGCAGGAGGGCAAAGTCATTGAGACACTGCGGGGTGGGTGTAGATACCGCGTTAGATGGTGTTGCCATGAAAGTCTCCAGATCTGTGTGGGTTGGGTTCAGGAGTGACAGCCGTCTTTGGCCATCACTCCTGCCGTGGACCAAGGGTCAAGCCGCTCTGAGTGCAGCCTGGGCAGCAGCCCGCTCGTCTTCAATGGCTTTGAAGTCCTGCTCAACTTGGCGCGCTTTTTCCTTCTCC
>Ga0214919_10012863_pt1 | contig 10217 bp, 9 predicted proteins | sample LL1503_MetaG_FD_177994 | JGI IMG/M metagenome (GOLD analysis project Ga0214919, IMG submission 177994) | Freshwater microbial communities from Lake Lanier, Atlanta, Georgia, United States - LL-1503 | ecosystem: Environmental > Aquatic > Freshwater > Lake | place: USA: Georgia | collected 2015-03-15 | reverse complement strand
TCACGATCATGCTCACCAACTGTGTGAACAGGAACTGAAACAACAACCTTCTCGCCACGACGAACTAGAACTAGGTCGATGTGCTCAAGGATCTGCTTTAGTGGATCGCGAACGATCACCTTTGGAAGTGTTAGCTCGTTCTTGCCATCAATTGTGATGTCCAAGAGAACGTTTGACTGCTTTAGCGCAACGCCAATTTCCTTTGCGTTAAGAGTGATGTGAAGAGGCTTCTCTCCGTGACCATAGATAACTGCTGGAACTAAACCATCGCGACGTGCACGACGTGATGCACCCTTACCAAATTCAGTACGTGTGGTTCCGACGATCTTTACTTCTGCCATGAAAAAACTCCTGTCATCTCAGTAATACATGAGTCTGACAGGAGTTGAATACCTTGCCGTCGATAACGGTTCCGATTGAAACCCTCGCCAGAATGGTTGGAGTCTATGAGATTAGGAAGAAAGCACCAAATCCGTGCTTAGGAGTGACCATCAAACAGGCTGGTAACCGATCCATCTTCAAAGACCTCGCGGATTGCGCGGCCCAGTAGCGGAGCGATTGAAAGCACAGTCAGATTGTCGAATCTCTGATCTTCGGAAATTGGCAGAGTATTTGTAATAACAACCTCTGAAGCGCGGCTGGCCTTGAGGCGATCAACCGCAGGGCCACTAAATACTGCGTGGGTTGCAGCGATGATTACATCTGCAGCACCTGCATCAAACAATGCATCTACAGCCTTTGTAATTGTGCCCGCTGTATCGATCATGTCATCGATAACTACACATGTTTGTCCAACAACATCTCCAACAACACGTCCTGTTACAGATTCATTGGGAATACGTGGATCACGAGTCTTATGAATAAAGGCGATTGGGCATCCACCAAGAAGATCTGACCAGCGCTCGGCAACGCGAACACGGCCTGAGTCTGGCGAAACAATTGTTAAACGTGTGCGATCAACCTTGCTGCCAACGTAGTTTGCAAGCATTGGAAGTGCGAAGAGGTGATCCACTGGACCATCAAAGAAACCTTGAATCTGTGAGGTGTGAAGATCTACCGCCATCAAGCGATCTGCGCCTGCGGTCTTGAAAAGATCTGCCATCAAGCGAGCTGTGATTGGCTCACGACCGCGGCTCTTCTTATCTTGTCGTGCGTAACCGTAAAAGGGAGTAACAACTGTGATGCGCTTTGCTGAAGCGCGCTTCAAAGCATCAACCATGATCAACTGTTCCATGATCTGCTTGTTAACAGGGTTTGTGTGGCTTTGAATTACAAATGCATCGCAACCACGAACAGATTCTTCAAAGCGAACAAAGATTTCACCATTTGCAAAGTCATATGCAGACATTGGTGTCAGAGGGATACCGAGCTCGGTTGCGACCTCTTCAGCTAACTCAGGAAATCCGCGGCCTGCAAATAGGCGCAATCTCTTTTCAGAAGATAAACGGATCTCGCTCATATTGTTAGCCCTTCTTTTCTGCTGCTTGTGCTGACTTGGTGCCGGGGCGCTTGCGCAGAACCCAATCTAATACATTTCTCTGCTTTGCTCGGCCAACACCAATCGCGCCCGCCGGAACATCCTCAGTTATGACAGATCCAGCGGCTGTATATGCGCCATCACCAATATTTACAGGGGCAACAAGCATTGTGTCGCTGCCAATTCGGACCTGATCACCAACTGTTGTGTGGTGTTTTTCGACACCATCGTAATTAACAAAGATAGTTGCAGCACCGATGTTGCTGCCTTCACCGATTGTTGCATCTCCAACATAGGAAAGATGAGGAACCTTTGATCCTGTGCCAACGACAGCGTTCTTCATCTCAACAAATGCACCAGCCTTGGTTGAATCACCAAGCTGAGTTCCGGCACGTAAATAGGTAAAAGGGCCAACTGTTGCGCCCTCACCAATAATGGTTTGGGTAGCGATTGATTCAAGAACTGAGGCACCCTCTTTAACAACGCAATCGGTAAGGGTTGTGCGAGGCCCAATAACAGCACCAGTTGCCACCTTTGTTGAACCCAACAAAGCAGTTCCTGGGTGCAGCGTTACATCATTTGAAAGCTCGACCGTTGAATCAATCCAGGTAGTTGTTGGATCGATGATTGTGACACCTGCGCGCATCCACTGGTCGTTAATACGATCGCGAAGCATGGCAGCACTTTCTGCCAGCTGTACACGATCATTGACGCCTAGTGTTTCGGTGAAATCATCGATCATGATGGCTGCAATTGACTCGCCGGCACTCTTTAAAATTCCAATGACATCAGTTAAATACAGCTCACCCTGAGCGTTGTTATTTGTTAACTTGCCGATAGATGCAGCTAGCTTTTCGCCATCAAATGCATACACACCGCTGTTAATTTCAAAGATAAATTTTTCATCATCTGTTGCATCTTTTTCTTCAACGATGCGCAAAAGCTCATCGCTGTCATCGCGGATGATGCGTCCATATCCTGTTGGCTCTGGATGTTCTGCAGTTAATACTGAGGCTGCAAACTTTCCTGCTGCATGTGCGGCAACAAACTGTGCCAATGAATCACCGGTAAGCATTGGTGTATCCCCGGCAAGAATTAAAACGGTGCCCTTTGGTGCGTTACCTGCGAGCGCTAACTGCGCTGCATGGCCTGTGCCACCGCGGTGCTCCTGGAAAACAGTTATGGCCTTGGGTGCGATTTGAGCGATGTGTGCCTCAACCGCCTCGCGACCTGAGCCTACGACGATTCGAAGTTCTTGTGGTGAAAGTTGATTGACCGCGTGCAGTACATGTCCAAGTAGCGAACGTCCTGCAACGCTGTGAAGAACCTTGGGAGTTGCCGATTTCATACGTGTGCCTTCACCTGCGGCGAGGAGGATCACGGTTTGTACGGTCACGAGTGAACTCTATCGGACCTTAAAAACTTGGCGGTTGCTCCGCCACCAGGTATCGATCCTGGACCCTGGGCTTCAAAGGCCCATGTGCTAGCCACTACACAATGGCGGAACGCATATTCTCCCTCATAAATGGTGGTGCTGACGACCATCCGAGGCGGTTATGAGATTACTTTCGCTCCTGCAACTGGACCATACGCCCGCGCAACGCTGCCTACTACCCCGCTAGAGGTCAGAGCAACAGCTAAATCAAGGCCCGCTTCCTCATCGGCAACTAAAAATGCAACTGTTGGACCAGATCCAGAAACGATTGCACCGAGTGCTCCGTACTCTTGACCAACATCTAAAACTAAGCGAAGTGCAGGTCGCAAAGAGCAGGCAGCGGCCTGTAAATCATTGACCAGGGCTGCGCCAACCGCTGCTGAATCTGCCGCAAGTAATGCCTGCATTAAAGCTTCATGTGTTTGTGGTTCAACGATTTCAAGTTCAGCGCGCAAGCGATCGCATTCGGCGTAAACAGCAGGTGTCGATAAACCATGTGTACTTAAGGCAAGCACCCAGTGATAGGTACCGCGAGAAAGGGCCGCGGTTAATTGATCGCCATGTCCACGACCAATTGCTGTTCCACCACTGAGCATGAATGGAACATCGCTACCAATTTGTGCTGCGATCTCAACCATTTCATCGCGGGTCATTCCTAAGGAGTATAAATAATCGATTCCAACAATTGTGGCTGCAGCATCTGCACTACCACCGGCCATGCCACCAGCAACTGGAATTGATTTCTTAATCTCAATGTGGGCATCCACAGTTAAGTCATACTCTTTCGAAATAAGTGAAACCGCTTTTGCCGCCAAGTTATTTGCATCTGCCGGAACACCATGAGTTTGATCGCCTGAGATCGCAATTGTTAAGCCCGCACCAGGTTCGGCTAATTTAATTGTTACATCATCAAAGATTGAAATAGCTTGAAAAACCGAAACTAAGTTGTGATAACCATCTGCCTCTTTGGGTCCAACAGATAATTGGAGGTTGACCTTTGCAGGGACGCGAACGGTCACACTCTTTACTGGCATGTCGCGACCCTATAACTGCAATTAGAAAATGTCAGGTGCAACGGCTGCAATCTTGCAAAAAGATTCAACCTGTAAAGCTTCGCCCCTAAGGGTCGGGTCGATACCAGCATTTATCAAAATCTCTTCTGCCGCAGATGAAGAGCCATAAAGGCTTGAAAGTGCTGATCTGAGCATCTTTCGGCGCTGTGCAAAGGCGGCATCAATAATTGTGAAAACCTTTTCGCGCATTTCTTCCGGCCCTGCGGTTTCACGACGGGTAAATCCAACTAATTTAGAATCAACGTTAGGTGCTGGCCAAAAGATTGAACGAGAAACGGTTCCGACATTTTTAACATCTGCCCACCAGGCGGCTTTAACGCTAGGAATTCCATACTCCTTGCCACCGGGTTTGGCAGCTAAACGATCTGCGACTTCAGCCTGCACCATTACAACACCTGTACGAATTGTTGGAAACATTTCAAGCAGGTGCAGAAGAACTGGCACAGACACGTTGTATGGCAGGTTTGCGACAAGCACAGTTGGCTGCATTGGAAGTTCATTAACCGCCAAAGCATCCTTGTTGATTACAGTCAGATTTTCTGGATGATCAAAGTGATCTGTAACAGTCAAGGGCAGCTGCTGTGCAAGTCGTGGATCGATTTCTACAGCCACTACAGATTTAGCAATCTCTAGCATCGCAAGCGTAAGCGAACCAAGCCCTGGCCCAATTTCAAGTGCGATGTCATCTACTGTCACACCTGCGGTGCGAACAATTTTTGTGCAGACATTTGAATCGATTACAAAGTTTTGGCCTAAAGATTTAGATGGTTTTAAATCTAGCTTTGCTGCAAGTTCGCGGATCTCTGCCGCACCTAGCAATGTCATGGCGCGAATGATCCAAAGATACGTTCTGCGTTAATGCTTAAACCCGTTGCAAGCTCTGCTAAATCTTGATCCCGCTCCACCGCCATTGCGCGAACGATGTTTGCAATTTGTGCAGGTGTATTGCCAGCACCTCGGTGTGGAGCAGGTGCTAAGAATGGAGAATCTGTTTCAACAAGTAGTTGGTCGATTGGAACAAGTTTGACCGCATCACGCAAAGCTGGGGCGTTCTTAAAGGTTAAGGTGCCTGCAAAGGAAAGGATGTAGCCACGTTCGATACAGGTTTTAGCCATTTCGACATCACCTGAAAAGCAGTGAAATACAGTCTTTTCAGGTGCACCGACTTCTAGCAATATGGATAAGACATCATCATGGGAATCACGATCATGAATAACAAGTGCCTTATTTGTCGTCTTAGCTAATTCAATGTGCCACTTAAAGGAATCTTGTTGTCGCTTACGTAGCTCTGGTGGTGTTCGAAAGTAATCCAATCCGGTTTCACCAATTGCGCGAACACGAGGATGTTGGGCTAACTCTTCGATGATCTTTAAATCAGCATCAAGATCTGCAACCACCGGTGCTTCGTTTGGATGCAAAGCAACCGCTGCTACTACAGATGTGTTCCACTTTTCCGCTGCTTGCACACACCACTTGGATTGCTCTGCAGAATAACCAACCTGCACGATGCGATCTACATTGACAGATTTTGCTTCAGCAATGAGATCTGCGACCTCTTGTGAATCAAATGCCGCATCGGTAACGATCTCCATGTGTGCATGTGCATCAACTGTTGGAACCGGAAGAGGTTCTGGCAGTGGCGCGCGAGGTCGATCGATATCGCGGTTGTGGCGATCAGCCATCTTTTACGAAGCGGGAGTTTCTAAGCGAGGGAATAGAACTGGAGTCTTGGTAACTGTTGCACCTTGAGGTAACTGCCCCCACGTTGCAACCTCTGAAATCTTTTGTGCAGATAAATCTCCAAGAGCGGCTTGGGCACCTAGGCTCTGCCACAAGATTTCACATGTCTGCGGCATTACTGGATGTAGCAAGACAGCAAGTGCGCGCAGTGATTCAGCGGTGTTATACAAAACCTCTTCTAAAACAGCTTGGTTTGCTGGATCCTTCGCAAGAATCCATGGCTCTTTAATAGTTACATAACCATTTACCTGCTTGCAGAAATCCATGATCGCCATGATTCCGCCTTGGAAATCAAGGGCGCACATTGCGGCATCTGCCTTTGCAACGGTTTCCTTGAGCGCTGCCTCTAAACCAGCATCATGGCTAACCGCTGGAAGTGAGCCTGCACAGTACTTTTCAACCATTGCCGCACTTCGTGAAGCTAGGTTTCCAAAGTCATTTGCAAGCTCTGATGTGTAACGAGCGCTCATGTCTTCCCATGAAAAAGAGCCATCTGTTCCAAATGGAATAGCACGCAAGAAGTAATAACGGAAGGCATCGATACCAAAGTGATCGGTGATGTCCTTTGGAGCAATACCGGTCAACTTGCTCTTACTCATCTTTTCGCCGCCGACTAATAACCAGCCATGTGCAAAAACCTTTTTAGGAACATCAAGGCCTGCAGCCATCAACATCGCTGGCCAGATGACTGCGTGGAAACGCAAAATATCTTTTCCTACTAGGTGAACATCTGCTGGCCAGGTTTGAGCAAACTTCTTGCCACCTTCTGAATCCGGTGCATCTGTTAAACCAACAGCAGTTGCATAGTTAAGCAGCGCATCAAACCAAACGTAGACAACTTGATCTGTATCCCAAGGAACTGGAATACCCCAATCAAATGTGGAACGTGAGATTGAAAGATCTGAAACTCCACCTTCAAGAAATGAGACAACCTCGTTGCGCGCGCTTTCTGGCTGACATGCATCAGGATTATTTTTGTAATGAGCAAGTAGTGGCTCTACAAAAGCTGAAAGCTTGAAGAACCAGTTGTTCTCATTTACTAATTCAATTGGCTTGCTGTGAATCGGGCAGCACTTGGCTCCATCGATATCGATTAAATCGCCAGGAAGTTTGAACTCTTCGCAACCAACACAGTACGGACCTTCATACTTACCCGCATAGATGTGGCCAGAGTCTTTCAATGATTGCAAAAACTTTTGCACACGCTCTGTATGACGTTTTTCTGTGGTGCGGATGAAATCATCATTAGCAATATTGAGATGTTCCCAGTTTGGCTTCCACGCCTCTTGAACTAACTTGTCTACCCATGCTTGTGGAGCAACATTGTTTTGTTCTGCGGTACGCATAACTTTCTGGCCATGCTCATCTGTTCCAGTTAAGAACCAGACTGATTCACCTTTTTGACGGTGCCAACGGGTCAGCACATCTCCGGCAACGGTTGTGTAGGCATGCCCGATATGAGGAGCATCGTTGACGTAATAGATCGGCGTCGTTAGGTAGAAAGACTTAGTCACTGGCTCATCTTATTCGCATCAACGACCGCGGCATAAACGAGGCGCTTTGCGATGCCGAATTCATCGGCAACTGTTGCAATCGCTGATTTTCGATCCATTCCAGCAGCCTCAAACTCACGAACTCGGGCGACCATATCCGCCGCCGTTAGGGATGCTGAATCTGTGACCGCACCTGCAATTACCAGAGTGATTTCACCAAGAATTTCATTGGCATCTGCCCATGCAGATAGCTTGCCAAGATTTCCGCGAATTGTTTCTTCGTAACGCTTTGTCATTTCACGACAGATTGCACCAAGACGATCTGCGCCAAATACATTGACCGCATCTTTCAGCGAATCACTTAAGCGATGAGGTGCTTCAAAGAAAACCATGGTGCGCTCTTCAAAACGTAGCTTTTCAAATGTTGCAAGACGTGCACCACCTGTGCGAGGTGGAAATCCTTCAAATGAGAAACGATCTGTGGGTAATCCAGATAATGCAACAGACATTGTTACCGCACTTGGTCCAGGAATTACAGATACTTCAATACCTTCGGCAATTGCATCGCGCATCAATCTAAAACCAGGATCACTAATTGTTGGCATTCCTGCATCTGAAACTACCAAGACCGTTGCGCCACTTTTCAATTCAGCAATTAATTCGCGGGTACGGTCTTCTTCGTTTCCTTCGAAAAATGAAAGAACTTTGGCGGTGAAGGTAACCTCAATATCGGCACACAAACGATGAAAGCGTCGCGAATCCTCCGCTGCAATAATTGATGCAGATTCGATAGCGCTCTTCAAACGGGTGCTTGCATCACCAGGATTTCCCAGTGGTGTAGCTGCCAAGATGAGCGTCATGGGCTAATCCTCTCAGTAATTGGGAGCAATCGCGCCTACTCTTGTCCTATGGCAGCCATCGCACCGATTGTGATCGCAATGATTTCCTTTGTGCTGCGTATTTTTAATCTGGGTACACCGAAGGGTTTTGTATTTGATGAGGTGTATTACGTCGATGGAGCCCGCGATTTACTGAAGTACGGCGTTGAGGTTGATGGGGCTAAGCCTGAGTTCATCGTCCATCCCCCAGTCGGCAAATGGCTAATTGCCTGCGGAATAAAGCTCTTTGGGGACAATGAGTTTGGGTGGCGCATTGCATCAGCAGTTATAGGTACATTGTTGATTCTGGTTTTTGCTCGCCTTATTCATGTTCTCTTTTACTCACCCTTCTTAACCGCAATTGGTGCTGCGCTGATGTCTGTAGATGGTTTATTACTGGTTCATTCACGTACCGCGTTATTGGACCTATTTCTGACCTTCTTCACTCTTGTCGGTGTCTTGCTGTGGCAACGCAATCGACATTGGTGGGCAGGTTTAGCTTTTGGTTTAGCTCTTGGTTGTAAATGGAGCGCCATTTACTTTGTAGCGATTATTGCCATTATTTCTTTATACAGAATTTTTGTGAACCATGATGTAAGAAATACTTTTGGTTTGGTTGTGCGAAAGTTTGCTCAATATGGGCTGCTCCCAATTACTGTTTATCTCTTTACCTGGACCGGATGGTTTCTTTCAGATCGAGGTTGGAGTCGCCAATGGTCGGCTAATCCATTTGTATCCTGGTTGCACTATCACCAAGAGATGCTTAACTTCCACACAGGTTTAACTGAAAAGCATCCTTACCAAGCAAATCCATGGAGCTGGTTAATCATGGGAAGACCAACATCATTCTTCTATGCAACTCCGAAGGATTGCGGTGCAAAGGATTGCGCACAAGAGGTTTTAGCATTAGGAACACCGCTGTTGTGGTGGATCGGTTGTATCGCGATAGCGGTTGTAATTGGATACTGGTTTAAATCATTAGTGGAACGCAGAAGTGATTTGGCGGCAAATATTGTTGTATTAGGAATTACTGCAGGCTATCTGCCATGGTTTGCGATGCAACAGCGAACAGTTTTCTCTTTTTACGCAATCATTATTGAGCCATTCATGATTCTCGCCATTGTGTACTGCGCAAAGATATTGCTAGATAGTCACATTAAAGCTGGGATATCACAAGCGATTGTTGCCGGTTTATTTACCCTAGTTTTACTCTGCTTCTTATTCTTCTTACCCCTATATACGGGACAAACAATTACATATGAAGATTGGCATCTTCGTATGTGGTTTGAATCCTGGATCTAATTACTCGTTAGCGGCGCGAGCTTGATTGAGGCGCTCTACCGCTTCATCAGCTAACTGCTGATCAAAGATTTCATCACGCGATGGTGTCGCTGCAGCTAGTGCTTCACGCTCAAGTCGCTCTTGTTCTTCGCTCCATTGACCAGGAATCGTCAGATCAATCACGCGCTTTGGAGCGACCGCTTTAGGTGCATTTACATATGTTGGAACTGGAACTTCAGTTGGCTCCCAAGCATTGCGCACAGAAGCGGAACCCTTTGGCAAAATAACAACACCCTTGAGTTCGCGCTCTGACAGTGGAATCCAATGTTCTGTGGAAAGTTTTGGTTGTACAACTTCAGCCAGATTAGTTGTTGATACACCCGAGCTGCGACGTTGCAATTGCGTCACTCGACGTTTCTGAAGTTGTTCAGCAATTACATGGCGACGCACATTCGCGATATAAATGAGCAAACCTGATGCAGGAATTAATGCATACATAAATGGCATTGTCTTCATAACTCCACCTACAACTGTCGTAACAAGTGAGAATGCAATTAATACAAATGAAATTCTGCGACGCAACAAAATTTGGCGAATCTTTGCTTCACGATCTAAATCGATGTGAATCGCTCCGCTAGATGCTGACTCTTGTGGAGATTGATTTGCTACGACTCGAAGCGCACTTTTGAAACGTTCAACAGATTTTCCTGAGAACTCATTTCGATCATGGATCCAACGGGGAGCGAAATAGGCGACCCACATACCGATGATCGCAATATAAATAAGTCCCGATGCCATGATGGGTAAATCTTAAAGAGCGGGCCAACTTTTCTTGGGATT
>Ga0214919_10012862_pt1 | contig 10218 bp, 6 predicted proteins | sample LL1503_MetaG_FD_177994 | JGI IMG/M metagenome (GOLD analysis project Ga0214919, IMG submission 177994) | Freshwater microbial communities from Lake Lanier, Atlanta, Georgia, United States - LL-1503 | ecosystem: Environmental > Aquatic > Freshwater > Lake | place: USA: Georgia | collected 2015-03-15 | reverse complement strand
CACGAATTAGTTGCCAGCGCGGTTTTTTCCTTTTGTCGTTGGGCAACTGCGGTTAGGGGTGCCGCAACACTAAAAATCTCCCTAGGGCGGCGTTTTTCGCTGGAGCCAAGATATGACCAAATATGTAACGCGCGCCGGGCTTCGGATTGCCGCGCAGCTTGTTGAGTTTACCGAAAGCCGTGCCCTTGCTGGCACTGGCATTGCTGCGGATACTCTGTGGCAGGGCCTAACGGACATCCTTGGCCGCTTTGTACCGCACAACCGGATGCTGCTGGCCAAGCGTGACGATATTCAGGCCCAGCTAGACGCATGGCATCGCGCCAATCCCGGCCCAATTACCGACATGGCGGCCTATCAAGCATTCTTGCGTGACATTGGCTATTTGGTTCCCGAGCCAGCACCATTCAGCATCGGCACGCAGAATGTGGACGCCGAAATCGCTGTTATGGCGGGGCCGCAACTTGTTGTGCCAAGCCTAAATGACCGCTTCGTCCTGAACGCCGCAAATGCGCGCTGGGGTAGCTTGTATGATGCGCTTTACGGCACGGATGTCCTATCTGCGCCAGCTGCACGGCCCGGCGGTTATGACACGGATCGTGGCGCGGCAGTCGTGGCCTATGCGCGCAGCTTCCTCGACGAAGCCATTCCCGGTTGGCAGGCGGCTTTGGCTGGCGGGGAAAGCCGATATTTCGTCGCAAAAGCGCAAGCCGGTGACGCCGCGCGTTATCTGTTCAAACATCACGGCCTGCATATTGAAATCTTGGTCAATCCGCAGCACCCAGTTGGCGCGACAGATGAATTGCACATCGCCGACGTCATCCTCGAAGCCGCACTAACCACGATTATCGATTTGGAAGACTCGGTCGCAGCAGTCGACGCCGATGACAAGGTTGCGGCCTACACCAACTGGCTTGGCCTCATGCGCGGCGATCTTGTCGCCAGTTTTGACAAGGGCGGCAAGACCGTCACCCGGGCGCTTGAGCCGGATCGCGACTATGATAGCCTAAGGCTGGCTGGCCGCAGCCTGATGTTCGTCCGCAATGTCGGGCATCTGATGACCAACCCAGCCGTCCTGCTTACCGACGGCAGCGAGGCACCCGAAGGCATATTGGACGCACTATTCACGTCACTCTGCGCGTTGCATGACCTCAAGGGGCTGGGAACCCACCGCAACAGTCGTGCCGGCAGCATCTATATCGTTAAGCCAAAGATGCACGGCCCAGAAGAAGCCGCCTTTACCAACGACCTGTTCAACGCAGTCGAAGATGTGCTTGGCCTCACCCGCCACACTATCAAGGTCGGCGTCATGGACGAAGAACGCCGCACGAGCGCGAACCTTGCCGCATGCATTCACGCCGTTCGCGACCGGATCGTGTTCATCAACACCGGCTTCCTTGATCGCACTGGCGACGAAATGCACACCGCGATGCAAGCCGGACCTATGATCCGTAAAGCGGAGATGAAAACGTCATCCTGGATTCAGGCTTATGAGGGGCGCAATGTCCAAATCGGCTTGGCCTGCGGCCTCAGCGGCAAGGCGCAAATCGGCAAGGGCATGTGGGCCGCACCCGATATGATGGCAGATATGATGGTGCAGAAAATCGCCCATCCGAAAGCTGGCGCGAATACCGCATGGGTGCCCTCGCCCACGGCAGCGACGTTGCACGCGATGCATTATCATGCATTTGACGTCTTTGCCCGCCAGGCGGAACTTGCCAAGGAACCAACGCCGAGTCTTGACCCATTGCTGACCATTCCCGTCGCGCCTGCTGGCCACAATTGGTCAGACGAGGATGTGGCCCAAGAATTGGAAAACAACACCCAAGGCATATTGGGCTATGTCGTACGCTGGATTGACCAAGGTGTTGGTTGTTCCAAGGTGCCCGATATTCACGACATCGGCCTTATGGAAGACCGGGCCACCTTACGCATTTCATCGCAGCATATTGCCAATTGGCTGCTGCACGGCATTGCGACCGAGGGGCAAGTGGACGCTGCACTGACGAAGATGGCCGCGAAGGTCGACGCACAAAATGCGGGCGACCCGTTATATGAAAAACTAGTCGGGGACAGCCTGGCATTAAAGGCCGCGCGTGCCCTCATTTTCGAAGGCCTAACGCAGCCCAATGGCTATACCGAACCGCTTCTCCATAAATTCCGTCAAGAGAAGAAAGCAGGGGGCTGACGTGGCTTAGGGTCAGGACCACTTAAGCCACAGCGTCGATAAACCGTTCCGCGTCAAGCGCCGCCATGCAACCAGTACCCGCGCTTGTGCACGCCTGCCGGTAGATGTGGTCCATCACATCACCGCAGGCAAAAACGCCGGGGATGCTTGTTTCGGTTGCTTGTCCTTCGAAGCCACCGCGCACTTTGATATAGCCGCCCGCCATATCGAGATGGCCTTCAAAAATGCCGGTGTTCGGCTTGTGCCCGATGGCGATGAAAACGCCATGGAGTTCGATATCTTCGGTGCCGTCGCCATCGGTCGCCGCGATACGCACGCCTGTGACGCCCATTGCATCGCCCAGAACTTCATCCAGCCTGTGGTTCCACTTAATGGTAACTTTGCCCTCTGCCTCACGCGCGAACAGGCGGTCTTGCAGGATTTTCTCCGCCTTTAACTTGTCGCGGCGATGTACTAAGGTCACATGGCTCGCAATGTTGGCCAAATACAGCGCCTCTTCCACAGCAGTGTTGCCACCGCCGATTACGGCAACTGGCTTATTGCGGTAAAAGAAACCGTCACAGGTCGCGCAAGCCGACACACCTTTGCCCATGAAGGCAGTTTCGCTGGGCAGGCCAAGATATTGTGCGCTGGCGCCTGTGGCGATGATCACCGAGTCGGCGGTGTAGTCGCCTGCCCCGCCAGTCAGCACGAACGGCCGCTTCGAAAAGTCGACCTTTTCGATATAGTCATTTTCAATGCGCGTTCCGAAACGCTCGGCATGCTTGCGCATCCGCTCCATCAATTCAGGCCCCATGACGCCTGCATCATCGCCGGGCCAATTGTCGACTTCGGTCGTGGTCATCAACTGCCCGCCTATTTCGACTCCCGTAATCATCATCGGCGTCAGGTTGGCGCGCGCGGCGTAAACGGCAGCAGTATAGCCGGCAGGTCCAGAGCCAATGATGACAACAGGTGCGTGGCGATTTTCGGTCATAGAAGGTCTTTCTGATTCTGTTGGCTCGGGACATACGCATTCGTGTCACGCTGGCCAAGTGTGCGGCCTAACTTATCCCCATCAAATTAGGGCTTCACATGTCGGCAGGTGCAACCTATCAGTCCGACCTTGTTTAGGATTAAGGGAGCTTTTCATGGCCAAAGTCACGGTAATTTCACGTAACGGCGAAGGCCGCGAAGTCGAGGCTGAAAACGGCCTGTCGCTGATGGAAGTCATCCGCGACAATGGTTTTGATGAACTGCTCGCGCTTTGCGGCGGCTGCTGTTCTTGCGCCACCTGCCATGTGCATATCGACCCTGCCTTTGTCGATCGCCTGCCTAAAATGGGCGAGGACGAAAACGATCTGCTCGATAGCACCGACCACCGCAACGAAACCTCGCGCCTGTCGTGCCAAATTCCCGTTAGCGATGCGCTTGATGGGTTGATCGTGACCATCGCGCCTGAGGATTGATTTTGGCGGACTATAAAAGCTGACCTAACGCCCTCCTGCAGGCAGGAGGGCGGGTTAACCCCGCATGGCGCTACCGAGCGATTCCTCAAGCACGGGGTAGCCATGCCCGTCGGGGATGCACAGCCAACTTCCGGCCGCGCGTTGGTCCACAAAAGGCAGTACTGTCGATACCGGATGTTCCGCCGCGTGCGCAGCGGCGGCATCAAAGTCACCAAACATTGCAAGTCGTTCCAGATTGCGCCGCGTCGGGAAGATGATCTTCACCTCGCCTCGGTCGGCTTTCTCCAGAACCTCACCCGCGGTGGCCCAAAACAGCATCCGGTTTTCGGTTTGGTCAACGGTCGCCAGCGGCGTCGTGTCGCCAGCATCAACGAGATAAAAGCGCGTATCGAAAACCCGGCTAGCATTTTCATGGGCGGGTGGCCGCCAGCGCGACCATGGAACCAGCTGTTCAAAATCCGGCGCCCAGCCAAAACGGTTGCACACAGCCTGAAGGCTTTCGCCGTCATGCAGCGCAGCACGGGCATCAATGCAGTTGGCTGCATCCGAAACACCCGAAAGACCAAGCGCTAAGCCCGCTTCCTCAATCGTCTCACGAATTGCGGCAAGCCGCGCGGCCGCCTCATCCAGCGGCAGGGGCCCGCCCAGCATCTGGGCATAATCAAAATCGGCGGGATCAACCTTACCCCCGGGAAAAACCGCAGCTCCGCCCGCAAAGGCCATCGCCTTGACTCGCTCGACCATCAACAAGAAGGGCGCGCCACCATCAGGATTCTGCCGAAAAATAACCATTGTGGCGGCAGGCGTTGCAATGGGTAGTGGTTCGCCGCTGATCGGGTGATTAGTTGGTTCAGGTTCCATGACATTCACTCAAGCATGCTTTTTAACGCGTTAGAAGAGGCAAATGCGTTTGGATGCAAGATGCGGCAAAAGCCTGCCTTGAAATTCGTTCACTTTTGTCCCATTTCTGGGGAGAAGCGCGGACTTGCGCTTTTAGAACAAATCTGGAACAAGCTGAACTATGTCACTCACCCACATCAAGGTGCGCGGTGCGCGCGAGCATAACCTCAAGGGCGTCGATATCGACCTGCCGCGCGACAAGCTCATCGTCATCACCGGGCTGTCGGGTTCGGGCAAGTCCAGCCTCGCGTTCGATACAATTTATGCCGAGGGGCAGCGCCGCTACGTCGAGTCGCTATCAGCTTATGCACGCCAGTTTCTGGAAATGATGCAGAAGCCCGATGTCGAGCATATTGAGGGGCTGTCCCCCGCGATATCCATCGAGCAAAAAACCACCAGCCGCAACCCGCGCTCGACGGTGGCCACGGTGACTGAGATTTACGACTATATGCGGCTTTTGTGGGCGCGCGTGGGCGTGCCTTATTCGCCCGCGACGGGCCTGCCGATCACCGCCCAGACCGTCAGCCAGATGGTCGACCGCGTCATGGCCTTGCCCGAAGGCACACGCGCCTTCCTGCTCGCGCCAGTCGTTCAAGGCCGTAAGGGGGAGTATCGGAAGGAACTCGCTGAGTGGCAGCGCTCGGGGTACACCCGCGTCCGCATCGACGGCGAACTCTACGCCATTGAAGAGGCACCCGCGCTCGACAAGAAATATAAGCATGATATCGAAGTTGTGGTTGACCGCATCGTCGTCAAAGACGGCATCCAGCAACGCCTCGCCGAAAGTTTTGAGGCTGCGTTGAAGCTCGCTGATGGGCTGGCCTTTGTCGATCTGGCAGATACGACCGTGGCGGAGTTGCAAACCACCAACGCCGACAGCATGCCAAGCACATTCGGCGAAGCGCGCGCGACTTTTGCCCCCGCGCCGAACGTCACTGGCGGCGCGATGAAAGGCACTGGCCTGCCCGCCAACCGCATCGTGTTTTCGGAGAAGTTCGCCTGCCCTGTCTCGGGCTTCACCATCGCTGAAATCGCGCCGCGTCTGTTCTCGTTCAACGCCCCGCAAGGTGCCTGTCCCGATTGCGACGGCCTTGGCGAGCGGCAGGAGTTTGACCCGCAATTGGTGGTCCCCAACGAACATCTGTCCTTGAAAAAAGGCGCGATTGTGCCTTGGGCGAAATCCAACCCGCCAAGCCCTTATTATATGCAAGTGCTGTCCAGCCTTGCGAAAGCTTATGGCTTCAGCCTTGAGTCGACTTGGGAAGATTTGCTCCCCGACCAGAAGCTTATCATTCTGCACGGCACGGGCGGCATGCCCGTTGAGTTGACCTTCAAGGACGGACGCAAGGAATATACCGTCCGCAAAGCGTTCGAAGGCGTCATCGGCAACCTCAACCGCCGCCTGCTACAAACCGACAGCGCGTGGATGCGGGAAGAACTGTCGAAATATCAAACGTCGCAACCCTGCGAAACCTGCCACGGCGCGCGCCTTAAGCCTGAGGCACTCAGCGTTAAAATCGCGGGCGTGGACATCGCCACACCCACGAAAATGAGCGTCGGCGACGCGCTGGTCTGGTTCGGCAGCGTTGACCAGACCCTGACCAATCAGCAGCAGCAAATTGCCAAGGCGATCCTTAAGGAAATTAACGAACGCTTGGGCTTTCTCAACAATGTCGGCCTCGATTATCTCAACCTTGACCGGACCAGCGGCACCCTGTCCGGCGGGGAAAGCCAGCGTATCCGCTTGGCCAGCCAAATCGGCTCCGGCCTGTCAGGCGTGCTCTATGTGCTCGACGAACCCAGCATCGGCTTGCACCAGAAGGACAATGACCGCCTGCTCGCAACGCTGCGCCGCTTGCGCGACTTGGGCAACACCGTCATCGTGGTCGAGCATGACGAAGACGCGATCCGCACTGCAGACTGGATCGTTGACCTTGGCCCCGGCGCTGGCGTCCATGGCGGTACCGTCATGGCCGAAGGCACGTTGAAGCAAATCCTGAAATCGAAAGACAGTCTGACCGCCGCTTATCTCAACGGCACGCGCGAAATCGCGGTCCCCAAGACCCGGCGCAAGGGCAATAAGAAGAAGCTCACCGTCCACAACGCCCGCGCCAACAATCTGAAGAATGTCACCGCGAGCATTCCTTTGGGCACCTTTACCTGCATCACCGGCGTATCAGGTTCGGGCAAGTCGAGCTTCACCATCGACACGCTCTACGCATCGGCAGCACGCTCCTTAAATGGCGCGCGCGTCATTGCGGGCGCGCATGACAAGGTCACGGGTCTGGAACATTGCGACAAGGTGATCGACATCGACCAATCCCCCATTGGCCGCACCCCGCGTTCGAACCCCGCGACCTACACCGGCGCGTTCACCAACATCCGCGACTGGTTCGCACAACTGCCCGAAAGCGCCGCGCGCGGTTACAAGCCGGGGCGTTTTTCGTTCAACGTCAAGGGCGGGCGCTGCGAAACGTGCAGCGGCGATGGCCTGATCAAGATCGAAATGCACTTCCTGCCCGACGTCTATGTGACGTGTGAGGAATGCAATGGCAAACGCTACAACCGCGAAACATTGGAGGTCAAATGGAAGGGCCTCTCCATCGCCGACGTGCTCGACATGACGGTGGAGGACGCGGTGGAGGTGTTCAAGGCCGTCCCCACGATCCGCGACAAAATGGCGATGCTGGCGGAGGTTGGCTTGGGCTATGTCAAGGTCGGGCAACAGGCAACGACCCTATCAGGCGGCGAAGCGCAACGCGTCAAACTCGCGAAGGAACTCAGCCGCCGGTCCACGGGCCAGACGCTCTACATCCTCGACGAGCCCACCACTGGCCTGCATTTTGAGGATGTCCGCAAACTCCTCGAAGTGCTCCACCGTCTGGTCGAACAGGGCAATAGCGTGGTGGTTATTGAACATAATCTCGACGTCATTAAGACGGCGGACTGGATCATCGACATGGGTCCCGAAGGCGGCGTCAAGGGCGGCGAGATTGTCGCCGAAGGCACACCGGAACAGGTCGCCAAGGAGCCGAGGTCATATACCGGGCATTATCTCGCTCCCATGCTTGCGAAAGCAAGCTAGGGAGCGCCCGCCGGAGCCTTGGCGTAGGTGGATGCTTGCGAAGGCGAAGTAACCCAAATCCTCCCCGTCGGTCCTGAGCCTGTCGAAGCAAGATGGGCAGGTGGCAGCCCGAACGGCTGACGGAGGGGCTCCCACGGGGAATTTCCGCAGGCGCGACAAAGGCGGCTGCAAAGCAAAGCTATTTCGCTTGCAATGTAGGATTTGCTGTGAGATTCTGTGAGCGTCTCCCGCACTTGGTGCGCGACAGGCTCTTTGAACATATTGATCCCCATCCCGGCTTTTGGCCCCGGTAAGCCAACCTCTCAATGTTGAAGTAAGTTTACAGAAATACCGTATTTTCCGAACAAGTTTGTAAACTTAGGGAATGCCGGTGACAGGAGCGATACCCCCTAAACTTGCGCTTTTCTCTGTACCGAAAGTAAGAACCACCCCCACACGCACCCTCGCCAACGCAAGCTTGGCCGTGTAAACACTTCCCGTAACGGCCATGTCACGCGCTGGTCATCATGGTCTGCGATGGGGAACCAAGCTTTTTAAGGAGTATCGCATGCGTAAACTGTCATCCGCCCTTTTGGCGTCCTGCCTGATCACCGCGCCGGTTGTGGCGCAATATGCGGCTCCCCCTGCGCCTGCGTTGGCTACAACCGTCAATCCCCCCGCTCGCCCGATTGGCACGCCGCCGCTCACGACGAGCGAAGCCTATTTGAAGGCTGGCCAAGCTGAACTCGCACGATTGGAGGCGGACAAGCCCATCAATAATAAGGCGCGTAATGTCATCCTGTTCATCGGTGACGGCATGAGCGTCACGACGTTGACCGCTGCGCGCATTTTTGAAGGGCAGCAAAAGGGCGTCGATGGCGAATCCTATGTCGCGCAAATGGACCGCCTGCCGCACACCGCCTTGGTCAAAACCTATTCGCATGATGGCCAAGTGCCCGACAGCGCGCCGACCGCAACCGCGATTGTCTCCGGCGTCAAAACGCTGAACGGCGTTCTCGGCGTTGGTCCTCAAGCCGTTGAGAATGATTGCAAGGCAACCGAGCCCTATAAGGTAACATCGCTTTTCGAAATGGCCGAGGATAAGGGATATGCCACCGGCATCGTCTCCACCGCAACCATCACCCACGCCACGCCCGCATCGACCTATGCCCACACTGCGCAACGCGATTGGGAGGTGGATGCCAATATGCCCGCCGCGGCCAAGGCCGAAGGCTGCATCGATATTGCGCGGCAAATGGTCGAATGGCCGCATGGTGATGGCTTTGAGGTCATGTTGGGCGGTGGACGTCAACATTTCATGCCCAACACCGCTGCCGACCTCGAATATCCCGATAAAATGGGCAAGCGCGCCGATGGCAAGGACCTGACCGCAAGCTGGTTGGCCGCCAACCCCAAAAGCGCTTATGTGTGGAATAGCGAAGGCTTTGCCGCCGTCGATGCCAAGAAGACGAGCAAGCTGCTTGGCCTGTTTGAACAATCGCACATGCAATTTGACGCCGACCGCACCGCGACAGGATCAAAAGAACCCTCGCTCGCCGAAATGACAACCAAAGCGATCGCGATGCTGTCCAAAAACCCCAAGGGCTATGTCCTGATGGTCGAAGCGGGCAAGATTGACCATGGCCACCACGCCGGAAACGCCTATCGCGCGTTGCAGGACACAGTTGCGCTGAACGATGCGTTGAAGGCGGCGATGGACAGTGTCGATTTGCGCGATACGCTCATCGTCGTCACATCGGACCATAGCCACACCTTCACCATGTCGGGCTATCCCGAACGCGGAAACCCGATCCTCGGCCCTGTCGTCGACCAGAAAGGCAAATCGACCTTGGCCTTCGATGGCAAGGGCTACACCACCCTGGGCTATGCCAATGGCCCCGGCGCGGTCACGACAATGCCACGCCCCGACCCGTTGAGAGAAGATACGCAGGCGCTGAATTACCGGCAGCAGGCGTTAATCCCGACCGGTTCCGAAACGCACAGCGGCGAAGATGTTGTGGCGCGTGCCGCTGGGCCAAAGGCGTATCTGTTCAAAGGTACGATTGAGCAGAACACCATATTCCAGATCATGCGTGCGGCCCTCGGTTTTAAATAGGGACGCGTGTCAAATAAAGCGGGCACATAAAAACCCCGTCCGGGGGAGGGTCCGGACGGGGTCAGCTTAGCCCTCGGTCGCCTGCTAGGGGGAAGTTGAGGACGTTCATTCAGGCCACCGAAGCGACCCGAAAGCTTATGGCATTACCACGGTATCGACGACGTGGACCGTACCATTCGACGCAACCACGTCGGCTTCGGTTACGGTTGACTTCCCGCCCTTAGCATCGGTCAGGACAATCTTGTCACCAGCCATGCTGGCTTTCAAGCTGCCGCCATTTAGCGTCTTGATGGTCGCAGTGCCCTTGCCGTCTACGATCATCTTGGCAAGATCACCCGACTTCACATTGCCAGCGACGACGTGATATTTCAGTAAAGCCGCAAGCTTGTCCTTGCTTGTCGGCTTCAACAAGCCATCAAGCGTTGCCTTATCCACCTTCGCAAATGCGTCGTTTGACGGCGCAAAAACGGTGAATGGACCGGTGCCCGACAATGTTTCGCCAAGG
>Ga0214919_10012861_pt1 | contig 10219 bp, 10 predicted proteins | sample LL1503_MetaG_FD_177994 | JGI IMG/M metagenome (GOLD analysis project Ga0214919, IMG submission 177994) | Freshwater microbial communities from Lake Lanier, Atlanta, Georgia, United States - LL-1503 | ecosystem: Environmental > Aquatic > Freshwater > Lake | place: USA: Georgia | collected... | reverse complement strand
AAACCTAATACTGTCATCAGAGAGCTATCTATCCTGTCATCTATCATTAACCATGCAAGACGTGAATGGGAGCTTAATATCATCAATCCAGTTGCGATGATTAAGAAACCTTCTTCTACACAAGGGCGTGACAGAATATTAAATGATGAAGAGTTTGGTCGCTTATTCATTGAGCTAGAAAAGATCAGTCCTTGGTATAAACCACTCGTTGAATTTGCATTAGAAACAGCGATGCGACGAGGCGAACTCATGTCCTTACTTTGGGCAAATGTTAACTTTGAGAAATCTGTGGCGTTCTTACCAATTACTAAGAACGGCGACTCAAGATACGTTCCACTTTCAAGTAAAGCGATTAGGATTATTAAGTCTTTACCAAGAGGTATTGATGGACGAGTGTTTCCTCTTAATAAAGGAACAGTTTCAATTTTGTTTTTAAGGGCGGTAAGAAGAGCAAAGGTGGAAGATTTTCATTTCCATGATTTAAGACACGCTGCCATCACTCGCCTTTCATCTATATTTTCCAACCCTATGGAAATAGCTGCTATTAGCGGGCATAAATCTTTAAGTATGCTAAAGAGATATACACATTTAAAAGCTGAAGATTTGGTAAAAAAATTAGGTTAAAAAAACTATTTAAATGTAATTTGTCCATTCATTAACATTGGTAGAACCCAATTTCTCATATGACTTAATTTTTGATTTTGTAGCATAGTTAATTCTATTTTTTTTGTAAGGGTATTTAAAATATGAAACAAATCCTTGTGTCCGCTTTTAGGAAGAATGACTGTTATATCCTCAATATCCCCTTTTGTAATAAATTTTATTACCGATCCTCTTGATCCATTAGACAAAGATTTGATCCTATTTTTAACCGCATGATAAACCAAGGTATAGTGATCTGCATTGCTTGGAATTAAAACGTACGTCCTTTGATAGGCATTAAATTTGCCCTCATACAGCTTAATGTTAAAGTTCCCATTACCTGATAACAATATTGCCTTTCCGTCAAAAGCATACTTGTCACAATAAGAAATATTTTCTGAACAAGTAAAAAATGGATAATTACCATTCTCAGTTGCGAAATTAGCATCTTCTTTGCCAGTTAAAACCAGCAACAAATCTTTTAAATAAAAACAATCCCACTCTGCGGGAATTTCTTTTTTAACTTTTTCATTCCAAACCATTCTGCCGCCTGAATCTTTATATGCTTTCCCAAGGGCCCCAGGAAAATTAAATTGTACAAACCAATAGTCATACAAGGTTTTAACAGTGGAATTTAACTCATCAATAATTAAGTTATTAATCTTAATTTTCTTATCTATAGAATAAATTAAATTCTCGATACCGCCATAATTTATATTATCGCAAATTGGAAGTAACAGTTCAGCTATATGTTTTGTATTTATAACGCCCTGCACTGATCCTTTTACGGATCCCTTAATTTGCTTAATTACAAAAGGAATCTCTAAGAATATTTTTAACAAATATGATGATAATTTTTTAGGGTTTGGTTCAATAATTACAGCATTTAAAACTTGAGCCTCATAGTTTTTATCAAATATTGTTGCGGCTCCATTATCTCCATGACGAGCTACTATTAAATCACCTGGTTTTACTTGTGATTTTCTATTTTTTTTATGGAATTCATTTGTTACGAATTTTAATTTATCAAGATTTATATCATCAAGATCTGTCGTTCTAATAAGAGGAACTCCATCATTTGAAGTGCAATAAAAGTTGCTGATTGGGCCCACAAAGCCAACTTTAACTCTTGATACTAAATCTTCTATTTTTTGATACTTAAATGTCTTCATACTTCAGTTTTGAGAGCTGACTTATAATTTCTTTTTCTAACTCCTGTGATTTGTCATTAAAATCTTCTAGAGCTTTAGCGTATGATTGCATTTTTTCATTAAACTGAATTTCAGTTATATCTTGATATTCAATTTTGACGTCAAAATACTGTCCAGCACTGAAAGAATAATTCTTTTTTGAAATGTCTTCAAAACTAACGATTACAGAAAAATCTTCTTCTTCTAATTTTGAATTAAATACATTAATAATTTTTGATTCTTCTTCATTTGATAATACAGTTTTTTTATTTTTACCTTCTTTAATTTGCTTACCCAAATTCGAAGCATCAATTAAGACCGCGGAGTCTCTATTTTCTGCATCAATGAATAAAATTGAGACGTTAGTTCCGGTTGTAGCGAAAATATTGCTTGGCATAGATACAACACCTGCCAAAAGTTTTTCATCAATTAATTTTCTGCGAATTTTTAAATCAATCCCAGATTGGGCAGTAATAAAACCAGTTGGAACAACTACAGCAGCTTTACTTTTTGGTTTTAAAGAAAATATTATGTGCTGAAGAAAAAGTAAATAAATTGACATTTTATTTTTATCTTTAGCAAGTAATTTAGGTATTCCTGCGAAAAAACGTTCTTTATTTTCCTTAGATTCAAGCTCGTCCCGAAAATCACTAAAGTCTAATTTAAATGGTGGATTAGAAACTATATAATCAAATTTCTTTAATTTTCCAGCTTCTTTATGTGATGGGTGAAGAATTGTGTTGCCTTGAATGACATTTGGAATGGAATGAACTAAATTATTTAAAATTAGATTTAAACGAAGAAGATTTGAGGATTTTTGAGAAATATCTTGAGTGAATATGCTGCAACGGTTCTCTCCAATTGCATGGGCGACATTCATTAGAAGTGTTCCCGATCCTGCAGACGGATCATAACAACTTACATTTTTGATCTGCCCTCGTTTTTCTATAGGAACCATAATTTCAGCCATGATTCGAGCTACAGCGTGAGGCGTGTAATATTCTGCGTATTTACCTCCGCTGTTGCTGTTATAGTCTTTGATTAGGTATTCAAAGATTGTTGCGTAAAAGTCAAATTTTTGATCAAAAATTCGCTCGAAGCTAAATTCTACAAGCTTGTTGATAATTGCCCTGCAGAATGCATCGCGTTTTGAAACATCCGTTAGAAACTCACTAACACGATCAAATAATCTTATCTTTTCGCCGCTATCAGTTACTACTGAAAACACATCATTATTCTTAATGGCTATATCCATTAGTGTGTCATCAAAATATTTTGCGAAATCAGGGGTGTTTTGCTTGCTAAATAAATAACTAATTAAATGATTATTTTGCAAACGGGCAGTATCGGGGCTGAGTTGCAATTTAAGCATTTCAAATTTATTGCTATCGATTTTTGCAATTGACTCCTCCCAGTTTGCCGAATTTTTTATTTCAGGGCTAACCTTTTTTATCTCATAAGCAAATTTGTCATTGAGAAATTTGTATAAAAATACTTGGGTGATAATCTTAAATTCGTTTCCATCATTGCCTAATCCATAGTTAGCGCATATTCCCTTAAGACTATCAATTAGTATCTTGGTTTTTTCTTGAAACTCAATCTCTACCATCTCCGTACCTCATTATTAAATTCTTTCATGTACTCAGAAACAACTAATTTATTAATATATTCAGACGATACCGGGTCAAGTTGAATTTTCTGTTCTGATGCAAACCGGCCAATTACGTGCGGCATTACCATACGAGAAAAATAGCTGTCATTTTCAACTAATTGTGTATTAACCAATAATTGAGAGTCCGTATCCTGCTTAACTCCAAAAAGTGCCTCAAAAATTTTACGCTCGCTATTATCAATCGTTCCTTTTTCTAGGAGGCGCTTATGAATGCGCGCATATTTTTCATCGCCATTGTATTTTTGTTGTATTTGTTGATTACTCGAGTTGAGTGATTGAATATTTTTGTAGATTCTTTCTAAAGCATCAATGTTTTCATTCATTTCCCGCTGACTTACCTCACTGAGGTTCTTTTTCTTAAATAGTCGCTCTAGCTCATCTTTTAAACTTAAAAACTTTGGATCTTGTTGGTCAAAATTTGATGCAAGTGCCTCCCTCGTTTTTCGAAGGGTATTTTTGAGTTGATCCGCTAAAACTAACTCTTGCTGACCAATTTTTGTAAATTTGAAAATTATATCTTCTAGCGCGATATTAAGAAGATTGGTTGTATCAACTCCATTATCAAGCTTTTCTTTGACGTTTAGAAGGTCTATATGATTGCTCGTTTCTCGATATAGTAAATTCAACTTTTGAAAATCTAAGTTATTAAGTAAATCGTAATTTCCCTGTAAACGGATGATATTGTATAGATCTCTTGCATTCTCTAGTGCTTTTTTAAGCTCTAGTACAATCTTCTTATCTTTAATTTCAGTAATTTGCTGAGAAAAAATTTCGGCATTGTGAGTGTCATATCTAAATAGCGTATCTTTAATTTCTTCGATTTCATCTTTGATTTCTTCTTGTGATTTGAAGAGTTTGGAGTAACTCCCAATTTCATTACCGAGCTCTAATTGCAACTCTTCTAAATACTCGCGATTAGTTTCTGCAAATTCTTTACTTATATCTGCAAAATCTACTACGTAGCCATATCGAAATTTTTTGTAGGTACGGTTTACCCTAGTCAATGCTTGTAAAAGGTTATGTTTGCGAATAACTCTGCCTATATAAAGTTTTTTAAGGCGCTTAGCATCGAAGCCAGTAAGCAACATGTTATAAACAATTAAGAGATCTATTTTTCCTGCTTTAAAATCTTCTACCCAGTCTTTTCTGAACTGTTTGTCGCCCACATCATGAAGGATAAGAGCAGCGGAGCGGACTTTGTTTTTTTCCTTTTTAATTATTCCATAATCTTTTGTTTCTGATACTTCAGAAGTCTGCGATGCATGCTTTCTATTAAAGATTTCAAATAGCATCTTAGCTTGGTCAGCGCTGTCACATATCACCATAGCGCCTATCGAATTGTCGTCTAACATACCGCGGGACTTTTCAAAATCTTCAACAATATAATCAAGCATTGGTTCTACAAAGGTAGGGTGAGCATAAACAAGTCTTTTATCAATATCGCCTTGTTGTACTTCTATCTTTTCAAGTGCATGTTGCAGTGCTAATTTGTAATTTGTTGATATTTCTTCTCTAATAAGCCTTAAGGTGTAACCATCAGCGATTGATCTGTTGTAGTAATACTTATGAATATAGTCACCAAATAACGCTCTTGAATTGTAATCATTACCTAACAAAGGCGTCCCAGTTAGTCCAATTTTGATAGCATTCACATCTGATTGCTCTAAGTTGGCGAGAAAACTTCCTTTGGGGTTATAACTTCGATGAACTTCATCTAGGTAATAGATTCGCTGAATGCTAACGTCATAATCTCTATTTGATACAACGCTTGGATCATCTTCAAACTTTTGAATATTAACTACCGTAATTTCAGGCTTACCTGAGTTGTTATGTATAACTTGTGTTGCCTTAATGTCCTTCGTGAATTCATCACGCGAATTTATAATATGGACGATTAATCCCCTGGCTGTAAATTCACGTTGTGCCTGGGTAAGTAAATCTAAGCGATCAACAATAAAATAAAATTTCGGGGTAATGTTTTTCTTTTGGAAGTAATCTGTTAAATAACGAACGTTGTAATAAGCTAGGGCAGTTTTGCCGCTTCCTTGTGTGTGCCAAATAATTCCTTTTTTTATGCCGTTGTCTAATTTTTTAGCAATAGCTTTTGTGGCAAAAAGCTGAGGATAGCGCATGACATGCTTCTCGATGCCATTTGTTTCATTCACATAAGCAAGTCCATAACGCAACAAGAAAAGTAAGCGCTCTTGACTGAATAATGATGTACAAATCCGATTCGTCGGACAATTAGGCGACTTATTTGTTGTAAATTCAGGGCTGTTACGAATAACCTCTAAATTATTATCTTTTAGAACAGCTAGCTCGACATCTTCGGTGAGGTCTTTTAATAACTCATCTAAGTTAAGAGCTTCTTCCTCACGAAAATAATTAAAGATAGGTGCTTGATAAGATGTGCTTGCATAAAAAGCTCCTTCGACGGGATCAATAGATCCATCGTCATATTCCATATTATTTGAGAACACCATCAACTGTGTAATATTTACAAAGCGTCGGAATTTCGGATTCTGAAAACGCTGGTTAATTCGATCGCGCTCAGCAATGATGCCATCTTTGTTATTTGGTTTTTTTACTTCAATGAAAATGAGTGGCAATCCATTAATTAATAACGTTATATCAGGTCTGAATTCCTCTTCTCCGTTAGCATAAGTTAATTCAGTAACGACATTAAACGTATTGTTACTAAAATTCTCAAAGTCTATGAATTTAATGCCTGAAGGATTTGTAATTTTCTCAAAAAATGACCTGCCAAGATCAGTGTTATCTAAAGTCAGTTTTAAGTCTGTTAAATATCTTTCTGCGTCAGGCCTTTTTATAGCAGTATTAATTTTAAGAATTGAATCAATAAAAATTGAAGGGAATATATTTGTATTTTGATCCCAGCTTGCGTCTTTAAGGGAAATATACTTATAACCTAAGCGAGTAAGATGCAATATTGCTGGGATTTTTACTCGTGAGTCTTCGTTAAATTTCATAGAACTTATTATATGGGATGTCATTACTTTAATGAGGGTTTTCAGCATAGAATTAGCATATGAAAACTCTATCAAAATTGACCAAAATTGACCTTCGTGATGTTTGGCAGCACGAAGCCTTAGACTTTACCAAATGGCTAGCCCAAGAAGATAATCTAAACGCATTAGGTTCTGAGATTGGTGTTGACATAAAGCTCATCCAAACCGAGGCTAGTGTTGGCAAGTTTAATGTGGACATCCTAGCTGAAGACGAAACATCGGGTAGAAAAGTCATTATTGAGAACCAACTCGAAGATACGGATCATGATCATTTGGGAAAGATAATCACCTATGCATCAGGCTATGACGCAGAAGTAATTGTTTGGGTGGTAAAAGACACGCGTGAGGAGCATAAGCGCGCAGTTGAATGGCTTAATGAGCATACCGATGAAGAAATTGGCTTCTTTCTTATTAAGATTGAAGTATACCAAATTGATGGTTCGAATCCCGCTCCAAAGTTCGAAATTATTGTCCAACCTAATGAGTGGGCAAAAACAATCAAGACTTCCTCATCAAACGGTGAATTAACAAACACTAAGTTACAACAACTAGAGTTTTGGGATAACTACAAAAACTACGTCAGGAAAGAAGATACGCAAATACGACTTCAAACACCAAGACCTCAACATTGGTATAACGTTAGCGCAGGTACTTCCGAGGCTCATATTGCACTCACTGTAAACACAACTAAGAACCTTCTAGGTTGTGAGATATACGTCACAAGAAATAAAGACCTATACAACTTCATGCATCAGTTTCAAGCAGAGATTGAAAAGGAAATTGGGGAGCCTGTAGAGTGGATTGACGCGTCTGTAGCATCAAGAATCGTTATAACAAAAAAAGTTGCAGGAATATTTATAGAGGCTGAGTCGGAAATATACTTTGATTGGCTGTATAAAAAAACAGTCTTATTGCAGAAAATACTCGGTAACTATTACAGACAGTTTAAAGATAGATAATGAAAAAGGTGGTAAAGAAAACTTCCCGAGTGCAAACTGACTTTTGGGAAGACGCAAAATCATATGTAGATATTCGCAACTGCACGTTTGGCTTTAAATGTTCTCAGAAATGGGAAAGCTTACTCAAGCGTAAAGAAAAAAATGTCAAATACTGCCATGACTGCGAGAAGGAAGTATATTTGATTCAAACAAATGAAGAGCTGATGCATGCAATTAAGTTTAATCAGTGCGTTGCAATTAAGGTTCAGCATGATGAAATACCTCAAACAAAAAGACCTGACATTACAGTTGGGATGTTAAGTCCAACTGATTATGATGAACCTGCGTTTATGAGGAGTAAGAAATGACGGTTATTGAATTTCTATTATGGTTTGGTGTTTTGCTTCTTCTTATTCGAATGAGAGCAAAATGGTGGGTATGGGTTTTATTTATTGTTGGCACACTTCTTACCTTGATGAAAACTAAAAAATGAATTTAAATAAATTATTCTTATTTGCGCTTCTCTTATTAAGTTTCACAGTTAAAGCAGAAGCAATATTTTGGGAATGGGATAAGGACAAGAAATATCCTTTCGATGATGGATATAAATTTTCTACAGTAACTATTGGAGGCGAGATGAGAAACGACCCTCTTTTCCTAAAAGAAAGAGACGCCTTCCGAGAAGCATATGCAGAGCTATGTGATCAAGGATTGCTTTCAAGAAATATCGCTGGGGCAGTTGGTGGTTTATTTGTTGATCTTTTTGTAATAAATAGTGACCAACAAAAATACGGTGTCACTACTTATGAATGTTACTTCCCAAAGCCAAATTGGAGAGAAGATAAAGCTAAATTCGATAATAAAACTACGAATTAATTTCATTCTTATGCGGTCGCAATGCGTTCGCATAATATTTTGATACGAACGTAATACGAGCATCGTAATACGTTCGTATAAGAAACAAAAATCTTTTTAATTTGTAAGCTTAAAACCCCATGACGCGCACGCGCGTAATACATGTCCATAAACGTCATTTAAAATACCTCTAAAACACATTTCTTGCGCCTCCAACGAGCGATCATAATTCGACTGAGTAAATCTCTGCCACCTATGGCAATCCATCGTTTGAAGCCTTCCTGTGCTTTATACTTCTGTCCGTTAACCATCCTTATTCGTGTTGCTTCTGCGATACGTTTTTTCCCCTCAGAAGTTTTAGCACCTGTTGATAAACCACCATGATTTCGACAGCGTCCGTTAGGAAGTGCTTTAGCAATACAAGGTTTTTTAGTGGAACGCGAATAAGCATTGCAGAATGATTTTACTCTCAAGCAGAACCTCCTTTAAAAGGGTTCTGCTTGATCGTAGTCATCTCTCCATTTTCTTAAATCTTCTGATAATGAATCATTGTTAACATCGCTCTCTAAAGACTCAATCTCTTCTCTTCTCAAATCATCTCCACTCGTCTCATCTCTTCTCAGATGCTTAAGGTTATGCTTAAGCTTACCTTGATTACTTTTAATATTAGTTTGATTGGATATACCACCTTTTTTACCTCCTTCAATCTGTTTACGCCTTCTTTCTTCCTGGTTATAACGATAGTCATCAAGCTCAGGCGAGATATATTCACCATCTTTTTCAATAAAGAAATGAAGAACATGAGGCGAAAGATTATCTTCCACCTCAACAACATCACAACCAATAATCTTAGCTAACTCAGCCCTGTTTGTTGGTACAGACCTATTTACCCAACATTGCTTCCTCATAATATCGAAGAGACCTCTTTCCGATAAAGTCATAAGTGCGTAATGTCTATTTGCTAATAAATCAGATGGGTACTCTTGATAAGAAGGTGGTGGGCGCACCTTTCTATTTGACATGTTTCACCTCTAATTCTTGCTTCATAATCCATTCAATAAGCCATTCATTAAAATCTCGAACGTAGGCTTGCCTAATAAAATCGGGGTTGTTATAAACTTCAAAATCAACAATATTCTCTAAGTCATATTGACCATGGTAGTAAGTTTTCTTTTGCTTAGTCATCATAAGATTCCTCTTCATTGCGATTTGCTAAATGCATCTTCAAAACCCAATCATTAAGATCAGATTCGAGCCATACACGTTTCTTTTTTGATAATCTAACGGCTCTTGGGAATCTTCCTTGAGACTCCCAAAGAAGTATTGTTGATTTACTGAGAGAAGCTATCTGTGATGCTTGGTTAATATCTAAAAAGCAATTTTGTGACATACATTTCCTTTTCAAGTAATTAATAAAACCAAATGTTGCTAATTAAATGTAACGGAACTTTTGTAAAAATGAAGGGCTTGAATAAAAACAATACACACACAACTTTAATTAGTTATGTTATGAAAATATTCAATATGATATGATTTTTCTAGGACAGATTCTGTCCAATTTGTGTCCAATTTAACTACAGGAATTGATGCAAGTTATGTTCTTTGATCGCGCGAAAGGCTTGATAAATCAGCCGTCAGTATCACCCTCCTCACCATTTATGATATGGTGAAAGCAGTAGATCGTACGATGGTCATCTCAAATATCCACTTAGTGGAAAAGTCTGGGGGACGCTCTGGTCTTTATAAACGAGAGGTTAAAGCTAAACCTAAGAAGGTAGTTAAAACGAAGAAATAATAGCGCTGGTCCAATGTTGGCCCAATGAAAACAAATATCTTAATTATCTTCAGTATAGGGAAAGCGAACATGCCCATATCGAACAATCAATATTGCAA
>Ga0214919_10012859_pt1 | contig 10219 bp, 6 predicted proteins | sample LL1503_MetaG_FD_177994 | JGI IMG/M metagenome (GOLD analysis project Ga0214919, IMG submission 177994) | Freshwater microbial communities from Lake Lanier, Atlanta, Georgia, United States - LL-1503 | ecosystem: Environmental > Aquatic > Freshwater > Lake | place: USA: Georgia | collected 2015-03-15 | reverse complement strand
CAAGGATATTCAACACAGGGAATTGGCAAAATCTATGATTCTCGTTGCGTCGATAAAAAAATGGATGCCCCTTCATGGAGCGTTCCATATTATAATTATTTTAAAACGGAAGAACGTTATTATGCTAAAGAAACCGGAATGCCAATCTTAGGAGCTTATCAATTGCCTGAAACAAAAGAATTGGCTGCGAAATATACCAAAGAAGGACAAGATAAAGGTTTAGCCGATAAAGAATTGGATGATTATGTTTCAAAATTGGTAAAACCATCCGTTGAATCTGCTGATGTTCCTGATAATGCCTATAATGATGGAGCAAATGCTTTACGTGCATTAGAAATTTTAGAAAAATTAAAATCAGATACAAAACCTTTCTTTTTTGCTATTGGTTTTTCAAAACCACACCTGCCATTTGTAGCACCAAAAAAATATTGGGATTTATACAAAACAGAAGACATGCCATTAGCCGCCTTCCAGGAGAAATCAAAAAATAGTGTTGATGTTGCCTATCACAATTCAGGTGAAATTAGAGCCTATACCGATATTCCACCTTTAGTTTCTTTTACCGATCAAAAGGATTTTGGATTGACTTTGCCTGTCGATAAACAAAAAGAATTAATTCACGGTTATTATGCTGCCGTTTCTTATACAGATGCTCAAGTTGGGAAGTTATTAGATAAATTAGATGCTTTAGACTTAACTAAAAACACTATTATTATCCTTTGGGGAGACCACGGTTGGCATTTAGGCGATCATACTATTTGGTGTAAACATACTAATTTTGAACAAGCAACTCGAACACCAATGATCATTTCTGCACCAGGAATTCCGGCTTCAACTACTAATGCTTCAACAGAATTTGTTGATGTTTTTCCAACATTATGTGATTTAGCAGGAGTTGCAATACCACAAACTTTAGACGGAAAAAGCTTAATGCCATTAATGAATAAGAAAGCAAAATCAGTAAAAGACTTTTCTATTAGTCAATATCCACGCAGCGGAACTAAAAGTGAAACCGAACGTCAAGGTTACGCTTCATCAAAAGTGATGGGCTATTCTTTGAGAGATAAAAGATACCGATATACGATTTGGATGACTAATGATTTTAGAAGCAATCAAACTTTCAATGCCGATTTGATAGTGGGAACCGAATTATATGATTACGATAAGGATCCAAATGAAACTAATAATGTGGCAGATGACAAAGAGTATAAATCGGTTGCAAAGGATTTGAAAGCTAAAATGCTAGATTTTTTAGCGTCTCAAGTAAAGTAGATGTTCTAACAATGGCAAGAAATTAATTTATAATTTATAGTATCCTAAATCTAAAAAAATATGAAATACAATATTTCAGTCATTTTTCTAATGCTTATTTTATTTATTAATAACCCTTACACAATAGTGGCTCAAACTATTATTAAAAAAAAGGGCGCTACAAAATCCTGCTGTACCGCTACTATCCCTAATAGATTTGGAGTTAAAACGAAATCTAATTCTAAAGAAAAATTAATAACTAATACTCCTACAACTAGTCCTATGGGCATGGTTTGGATACCCGGCGGAACTTTTGCTATGGGAGGTGATAACGACCAAGCGCGTCAAGATGAATTTCCAAAACATGCTGTAAAAGTTAGTGGTTTTTATATGGATGTTACTGAAGTAACTAATGCGCAATTTGCAAAATTTGTAGCTTCGACTGGATACATCACAACCGCAGAAAAAGATATCAATTGGGAGGAACTAAAAAAACAATTGCCTCCAGATACCGAAAAACCAAATTCCGAAACATTGAAAGCTGCCTCTTTAGTGTTTGTACCAACTGAAGGCGAAGTGAGTTTGCAAGATTACAGTCAGTGGTGGAGTTGGTCGCACGGTGCCGATTGGAAACATCCAAAAGGAAAAGAAAGTAATATTGAAGGAAAAGATAATTATCCTGTAGTTCATGTTAGTTGGGATGATGCCAATGCTTATTGCAAATGGGCTGGAAAACGATTGCCAACCGAAGCCGAATGGGAATATGCTGCCAGAGGAGGACTGATTAAGAATGTTTATACTTGGGGAAATGAAAGCGTAGATGAGGGCAAAGTTCATTGTAATATATTTCAAGGAAATTTTCCCTATAAAAATGAGGCAACCGATGAATTTATTGGCGCAGCACCAGTAAAATCTTTTGCGCCAAACGGCTATGGGTTATATGACATGGCTGGAAATGTTTGGGAATGGTGCGCCGATAAATACAATAACACCTATTATGATTCCTTCAAAAAAGTTAAAGTGGCATTAAATCCAAAAGGGCCATTAAAAAGTTACGATCCTGATGAACCTTTGGTAGCCAAAAGAGTTATGCGAGGCGGTTCGTTTTTATGCAATGAATCATATTGTAGTGGATACAGAGTTTCGGCAAGAATGAAAAGTTCAGCTGATTCATCCATGGAACATTTAGGATTTCGATGTGTTTCTAATTAAATAATTATTTATGAGGACTATCATTTTAATATTTACATTATTAGCATTTAAGGGCGAAATATCTTTAGCAAAAAATCATTTGCATTATCCATTTAGATGTACTAAAGATTCGATTGCATTAGATAATGCCTATATGCGTGTCCTTCGAGATGGAGCCGCTTGCACTTTAGCAAATACACCAAATTTTGGAACAAGAATTATTGTTGCATTAGATAAAATAAAATTTAAAAGCAATCGAGGTACAATAAAGATTAATAGAGGTGGAATTGCCGTTTTTTTAGAGAATGAATTCTATGATTTGCCTAAAGGATCTTATTTTGAAATTGCCTTAAAGAAAGAACATCCACCTTTGACAAAACCAAGTGAATGGTTAGAGCCTTTAAAAAACAAAATTATATATGAGAATACTGAATTTCGAGTTTTTGAAGAACGACTAAATCCCGGAGATACTAGAGCATTACATAGTCATGCGCAACGAGTGGTGGTTAGACTGAATCAGGTCCAATTGACCGATCCTCGAAATTCTCTAAATGGAAAGCCTGGAACTGGAATTCAAGTTGCAAATACTGTAAAATTTGCAGAGTCAGTGTTACATGTAACTAAAAACCTTAGTGATATCCCATTATTTAATATTGTCATTGAATATAAAATTGAGCATAATTAATAGATGAAAAACAGATTACAAAATAACCTTTTTGTTTTACTAGTAATTTTTACTGGTACTATTTATGGGCAAGAATTCTCTAAAGGGAAATTGCTTTATAGTAATGCTTTATCTAATTCCGAAATGGTAAAAGATTGGATACTAGAAGGCCCTGCAAAAGTGGAATTCAAAAATAATTGGATGCATATATATTCGCCTAATGAAGAAGGCCATCATGTTTTTTGGTGTCCAAAAGATTTTCCTGGTAATTTCATTGCGGAATGGGAAGCTCAAAATCAGGAAATAGATGCTGGTTTGTGTATTGTTTTTTTCTCGGCTAAAGGATTGAAAGGAGAAAGTATTTTTGATGTTTCGATGCCAAAAAGAACCCTAGGGACTTTTACCGATTATACTAAAGGCGCTATGAATGATTACCATATTTCCTATTATGCTAATGGAAGAGATAACCCGAACAGGGAAACCGCCAACTTAAGAAAAAATAAAGGTTTCCATTTGGTGCAAACAGGTGAAATTGGAATTCCAGTGCAATCAAAAGCAATTCATAAAATGAAATTAATAAAGCATGAAGGTAAAATTCTTTTGTTTGTAGATGAGAGAAAAGTTATCGATTGGACTGATTACGGAATCAAATATGGAAAAATTCTAGAAGATGGAAAAATTGGATTTAGACAAATGCAATGGACCCATTTTGCCTACAGAAATTTTGAAGTTTGGGAAAACATAAAATCAACCAAAATAAATAAGATTAAATAGTACAACATGAAAAACAAATCGATATTACTGCTAGGTTTCGCTAGTTTAGTTATTATTACTGCTTCTTCTTTTCAACTTTTGGATTCTAAATTCAAGAATCACCAAATTGAAAAAAATGCCTGTAAAAATGCTAAATTTACTAAAACCGATTTTGAATCTTTTTTATCAGATAGAGAAAACACTAATAAACCAGTTATAGCTTCATTAACAAATCAAGGGGTTTTAGTAAATAATTCTACTAAAATATTAGCGCCAAATGCTAAGCCCAATATTCTCCTTTTTATAGCTGATGATATGACCTCTATAGATTGTGAACCCTATGGAAATAAAGACGTTCATACACCCAATCTAACAAAATTGGCAAATGAAGGTTTGTTATTTGATAATATGAATAATGCTACTGCCATGTGTGGTCCCACACGTCAGAGTTTATACACTGGTTTATTTCCAGTAAAAAACGGTAGTTACCCTAATCATGCTCAAGTATATGACAACATCGTTTCGGTTGTTCAGCATTTCAAAAAAATTGGTTATCGTGTGGCTTTGATAGGAAAACAACATTACGCTCCAATGGCAAACTTTCCTTTTGAATATTTGGGAGGAAGAAACAGTGATAATGGTGAAGGAAAAGATGTAGAACTAGCTGATGCAGAAAAATGGATTAATAAAGATACTTCTAAACCCTATCTACTGATTGTTGCTTCAAACCAACCGCATGGTCCTTGGAACAGAGGCGATGTGAAACAATATGATGCAAGCAAAATCTCAGTTGCTCCTTATATGGTTGATACCGAAGAAACCAGAGAAAGCTTGATTAAGTACTACGCCGAAATCACCTACATGGATAGTCTTGTGGGTAAATGTACTAAGATGGTAGATAATCAAAAGAATAAAGACAATACCTTATTTCTTTTTGCTAGTGAACACGGAAGTTCCATGCCATTTGCTAAATGGACTTGTTATAATATGGGATTAAAATCGGCATTTATTGCTCGTTGGCCTAAAGTAATTAAGCCAAATACCAAAACTGATATTTTAGCCCAATATATTGATGTAGTGCCAACGCTATATGAGGCAGCAGGAGGAGACCCAGAAACCTTAAGAGGAGATAAAGAAGGCAAAATGAAACTAGACGGAAAAAGTTTCTATACTACTTTAAAAGGAAAATCTAAAGAAGTTCGCGAATATGTTTATGGTGTTCATACTACTAGAGGAATTAAAAATGGATCCGATAATTACCCAGTTCGTTCCATTCAAGATCATGACTATAAATTAATTTGGAATTTAAGTTATAACGAACCCTTTTTATCTTCTGGTTCACAACCAAAAAATAAGTTATATAATAGTTGGTTAAAAGCAAAAAATACAACGCCAAAACAAGCAGCACACGCTAAATTGTATAGAAACCGACCAGAATTTGAATTGTATAACATCAAAAAAGATATTTATGAATTAGAAAATTTAGCGGAAGATAAATCGTTAACTTCTGTAAAAATTAAATTGGTTGCTGAATTAAAAAAATGGATGAATGACCAAGGAGATAAAGGTATTAAAACCGAAGCCGAGGCATTAAGACATTTGAAAGGAGATACTTTAAATTGGAAAACATCCGGAGATTAGTATATTTAACTTTTATTTCGCCCCTATATTTAATAAATTCAAAATGGTAAATCCAAAAGTAGTTATTTCGTTTTTCGTTATTTTTTTGATAGCGAGTAATTTGCAAGCTCAAATTAATAGCTCTAAAGAAAGTGGTTTTCCTAAAACGATGGCTATTGATGGGAAAGACTTGCAAAAAAATTATGATTTAATTCTGGCTAACGATGCTGATAAAGTTAGAGCACTAAAATCGCTTTTAAAAAAAGCTGATAAATTAATCTTAGAAGCAAATGTATATTCTGTAATGGATAAAAAGCAATTGCCTCCAAGTGGTGACAAACACGATTACATGAGTACTGGTCCTTATTGGTGGCCAGATCCATCAAAGCCAGATGGATTACCTTATATTAAAAAAGACGGGCAAAGAAATCCTACTTATTACGATATTTCTGATTCGCAAGAAATTGACAAGCTTGAAGACGCCTCTTTATCATTGGCTTTAGCTTATTATTTTACAAAAGAGTTGAAGTATGCTAATTTTGCTTCAAAACTCATAAAAACCTGGTTTTTAAATCCAGAAACTCGACAAAATCCACACCTTAATTTCGGTCAAGGAATCCCAGGTTTAAATACTGGTCGGGGAACAGGTATAATAGAAACTCGAGATTTATTTCGAGTTGGAGATGCCGCCATTTTAATTCAAAATACACCCAATTGGAATACCAAAGACCACGAGGAATTAAAAAAATGGTTTTCTGAATATTTAACTTGGATGCTTGAAAGTCCAATTGGCAAAGATGAAGCTGATTCAAAAAACAACCATGGAACTTTTTATAGTGAACAAGTAATTGCATTTGCACTATTTTCCAATAGATTAGATGTCGCTAATAGTGAAATTGAAGTTTTTAAAAACAGAATGGAAAGCCAATTAAAGTCAGATGGAAGTCAGCCTTTTGAATTGGCAAGAACAAAGTCATGGAACTATGTTAACATGAATTTATACGGCTATTTTTTAATCGCAAAATTGGCAGAAAATAACAATGTATCCCTTTGGAATCAACAAATAAGTGAGGGCAAAAACATCAAAAATGCCTTGGAATGGATTGTCCCATATTTAAAAAATGAAAAAGTTTGGGAATATGAGCAAATTCAAAAAATTAGTTTTGGAGAAACGATTAAGATTTTAAAACTGGCTGCAAAAAAATATTCCAATCCTGAATATGAAGCATTAGCCAAAAAAATAGACTTAAAAACCTATCAATCTGATATTATTGAATTAACCTATTAATATGATAAAGTCATGAATAAATTCTCTTTCACTCTTGTATTGGTTGCATTTGCAACTATTTTTAGTGTTTCTGCTCAAAATAAAAAAGTTAAAAAGGAAACTTCTAAACCTAATATTATATACATTCTTGCTGATGATTTAGGTATTGGAGATGTTAGTTGCTATGGTTCGGATAATAATAAAACTCCGATTATTGATCAATTGGCAAAAGGAGGGATTAGATTTACCCATGGCTATACCGCACCACTTTGTGGACCTTCAAGAGCAATGATTCTTACAGGAAGATATGCATTTAGGACTGGTGCTGTAAATCAAGATATGGTTGCTCAAATTAAACCAGAGAATGAGGTTTTGATACCATCAGTTTTAAAACCAGAGGGATATGCTACTGCTATGGTAGGGAAGTGGAGCCAGTTTGGGTTAACGCCTAAAGATTTTGGATTTGATGATTATATTACCTTTCAAGGCAGTGGAGATTATTGGGCAACCGAAAAAAAGAAATCAGAAAATTATATCGAAAATGGAATAAATAAAAAGTTAGATACTTTAACTTATATGCCCGACTTGATGCACAATCATTTAGTTGATTTTATAACATTAAACAAAGACAAACCTTTTTTCCTATATTATTCAATGGTTCACGTTCACGCATTAATTCAGCGAACGCCAGACAGTAAGCCTGGAAGCGATTTATATGAGGATAATACTGCTTATATGGACAAGTTAGTGGGAAAATTATTAAGCACACTTGATGATTTAAAATTAAGAGAAAATACCCTAATCGTTTTCATGGGTGACAATGGAACCGCAAGTCAATATGCGGGGAGAAGTACAATTCGAGGGAAAGCACTTTCAGGCAAAAAAGGGACTATGCTTGAATGTGGGAGTTTAGTTCCTACCATAGCCAACTGGCCAGGAGTTATTGAAGCAGGTAAAGTGAATGATTTATTAATAGACTCAAGTGATATCTTGCCTACTTTTGCAGATTTGGCTGGGGCAAAGTTGCCAACAAAAAATATCATTGATGGTCGTAGTTTCTTGCCTCAATTATTAGGAAAAAAAGGAAATCCGAGAGAATGGATTTTTATTGAATTAGGAAATAAATGGTATGTTCGAGAAGCTAAATGGAAATTAAATCGTGAAGGAGAGCTATTTGACATGAGCAATGCACCTTTTGAAGAAAAGTTGGTTACTAATATTAAATCCGATAAAGAAGCGAGTCAAGCGCATGATCGCCTTCAAAAAGTGCTACAAGAATTGAGTCCTGAAAAAGGCATTTTAGACAATGCAGGTGGAAGTGGAAGACATGCTAGTAATGTGGATAAGAAAAAGGGAAAAGCAGAAGAATAATCCATCCATCTATATAAGTTAGTCTTAAGCCTAACTAAAATAGTAAACAAAAAGGTATTTGAAAGAATGCCTTTTTTTATGGATAAAAGTATTAAGTTAGTATTTTAATTCTTCAAACATTTTTTACTAAATCATTATTAAATAAATACATATAACTTTACAGACTTTTATTTTTTTTATGAAAACTATAAAAAAGTAAATTAATAAATACAAGATGTACAATTTTTATACCATTAACGGATTTTTATCAAACCTAGAACCTATATTTTTACCCTTCAATTAAATTTTGTCATTTAACATTGTTTTATGATAATTTGCAATCTATAAACGAATTAATTAACCATTAAGTTATGAAAAAACCACTATTATTTTTTTTACTAATTTTCTCTTCAATAGTATACAGCCAAGGTGACCCTAAGAAAGTATCAGGAAAAGTTGTTGACGACAAAGGCATTCCAATTCCAAATGTCACTATTACATTTGAAGAAAAAGATGCCTTCACTGATTTAGACGGAAAATACACCATAGAAGTAAAAAATTCTAAATCAATATTAAGATTTTCCTATCTAGGATTTGCTCCGCAAGTTGTGGTTGTAGGAAAAAATAAAGAAATTAATATTACGCTTCTTGAAGAAAAAAATCAACTAGACGAAGTCGTAGTTATTGGATATGGAACCCAAAAAAGATCCAATGTGACGGGTGCTATTTCCAAATACAAAAATGAAAAATTAGATGAAATAGCCGTTTCAAGACTTGACCAAGCTTTGCAAGGAAAAATTGCTGGAGTTCAAGTTCAAAATATTTCTTCTGAAGCAGGTGCTGATGCTCAAATTACTGTTCGTGGAATTAGTTCCATTAATGCAGGAGCAAATCCTTTAGTTGTTGTTGACGGACAACCTATTCCAGATGGACTTGGCTCCTTGAATATGGCAGATGTAGCTTCTGTTGAGGTACTAAAAGATGCAGCTTCTGCTGCAATTTACGGTTCTCGTGGTGCAAGTGGAGTAATCTTAATCACTACAAAAAGTGGTAAAGCTGATAAAGTAAAATACTCTTTTAAATACAGCACAGGGTTTAAAAGTGCGTATGAAAAATATGATCTTATGTCAACTACAGAATATACGGAGTTGCTTTACAGAGAACAGGCAATAAGGGAAACTGATAATAGCATTAGATATGAAGCTGGTGTGCCTTTGCTAAACGCAAATAACCAACCATATATTGTAAATGACAATCCCAACCCTTTTCCGAATGCTTTAAATATATTCTATCAAGGTACTACTACAAAAGTAAATAACTTGCTTGCGGCATACATTGTAGAGCAAACTATGCTTGGTGGCAAAGGATATGATTATCAAGATGAAGTTTTACGTACGGCTGAATTCAAAAACATTCAATTTAGTGCGACAGGAGGAACAAAAAATTTAAAATATTATATTTCTGGGGGTTATCAAGGAGATGAAGGAATTATGTTGAAGAGTAATTTCCAAAAATTCAATTTCAGAACTAAATTTGATATCGATTTAAGTAAAAGGGTTAAATTATCTGTGAATATAAACCCCTCATATACTACAAAAGAATCGCCTTCTGAAAACTTGACAAATTTTTGGCGTTATCCATCATGGCTTCCAGCCACTCATAATGCTCTCACTGCTGCTTTTGTTAATCAAAATCCTCAATGGGCAGGAATTCAAGCAGGAGATTATGCACATCCCCGACATTTTATAGGATTAACTTATAATGCAACCTACCCAGACGGAACTCCACTATTATTTCCAAATGGTTTATCTAGTTGGTCTTATCCGAACGATTCTTATTACTCGCCGTATCAAAATGATCCTCTATCTCCTTATTCGTTACCTGGTTATGTGTTTCCAGGAACAAATCCTGCACTTAATACGCCAAATATATACACTTCCGCAACTGGTTCTCCTTCCAATTCAGCTCAAAATAATCCAATGGCTTCTTTATTGAGTCATGATATTAATGCTAAATCGTATGGATTGCAAAGTGGCGCTACGTTAAATGTAAATTTACTTTCAGGTTTAGATTTCAAAACTATGAATACGCTTTATATGAAATATGATACCAAGTTAGATTGG
>Ga0214919_10012858_pt1 | contig 10220 bp, 8 predicted proteins | sample LL1503_MetaG_FD_177994 | JGI IMG/M metagenome (GOLD analysis project Ga0214919, IMG submission 177994) | Freshwater microbial communities from Lake Lanier, Atlanta, Georgia, United States - LL-1503 | ecosystem: Environmental > Aquatic > Freshwater > Lake | place: USA: Georgia | collected 2015-03-15 | reverse complement strand
ATAGTACCGGACACTCTTGAACATTTTGTCGATAACGTCGCCGACAAACCCTTTTTTATATTGGTAGTCAATTTCGGTTTGTATAATTTGTGCAATAGAATCGGTGGTTATCCATTTTTCCCAAGATTCTTTGAAGGCTTTGCGTTTATCATTTCGGTGAATTTCAGCAAAATATGAGAGCTCATATATAATTGCTTCTGAAAAGTTAAAATGTAGAGTTTGTATTTCGATTTTTTGATCGAGGTCTGGCATTGTGAATACCTTGGTGCGGTTGTTTTTTCGGTTAGTTATTGTCATTGAATTAGTTTACTGAATTGTTGTTATGTTTGGTTAATTTGTTTGAATGTATATTTCTATAAAAAGTTTTCAATTTTTTACCAAAAGTAAAAAGATCAATAGTGTGTTGAGGATATAAGTTAATGTTGATGTGGGTGTTGGTATACTATACGTCAGAGTGTGTAGAATGGGGAATGCGATATGGGGGTGGTGGTGGTGGTGGTAGAAAGGAATCATATAAAGTAATGTGCTCAAAGAATTACATAATGCCATTGAGCTATAAAAGATCCAAGTGTGAAGAAAAGAAGATATCTGAAAACAGTAAATACTATAAATACGAGGGAGAAGTGGATATGTCATATAGAAAATATATATGGGAAGCGGACCTAAAAATGGAAGAAATGCCATTGGAAAAATTGGAAGAAATGGATAACTATTTCCAAACCCTTGATCTAAACCCATAATCCAAATCTCGGGACCAGACCCATAATCCAAATCTCGGGTCCAAACCCATAATCCAAATCTCGGTCCAAACCCATAATCCAAATCTCGGTCCAAACCTCGGTCCAAACCCTTGATCCAAACCTCGGTTCCTAGAAGGGTTAAAACCTCGGTCCAAACCTCGGTTCCTAGAAGGGTTAAGACCTCGGTCCAAACCTCTGTTCCTAGAAGGGTTAAAACCTCGGGACCAAACCCTTGTTCCAAGACCTCGGTTCCTAAAAGGGTTAAGACCCATAATCAAAATCTCTAACAAACCTCGTTCCCTAGAAGGGTACATCGAACTCCTATAAGGGAACCTTTGATCCCCCTAGAATGGTATGTGCCACAAAATATAATATCCTCTGTGTATTGTAGAGGATATTATGATAAAAATAATTGATAGAATCTCGTTATCCTACTCAATTCTAGATAGTGTTATTTTGACGTAAATCTGGTCGATATGTGTTGTTCGTTGTTGTTCGAGGATATGGTATAAGAGAGGCTAGCCTCTCATAGTTAGTATTATAAAACTGTTTATTAGATTACAATTTATTGTTTGATGTTCGATATTGTTATTTATTGTTGTTCGAGGATATGTTATAAAAAGAGGTTAGCCTCTCATAGTTAGTATTATAAAACTGTTTATTAGATTACAATTTATTATTTGATGTTCGATATTGTTATTTGTTGTTGTTCGATATTGTTATTTGTTGTTGTTCGATATTGTTATTTGTTGTTGTTCGAGGATATTGTATAAGAGAGGTTAGCCTCTCATAGTTAATATTATAAAACTGTTTATTAGATTACAATTTATTATTTGATGTTCGATATTGTTATTTGTTGTTGTTCGAGGATATTGTATAAGAGAGGTTAGCCTCTCATAGTTAGTATTATAAAACTGTTTATTAGATTACAATTTATTATTTGATGTTCGATATTGTTATTTGTTGTTGTTCGATATTGTTATTTGTTGTTGTTCGATATTGTTATTTGTTGATGTTCGATATTGTTATTTGTTGTTGTTCGATATTGTTATTTGTTGTTGTTCGAGTATATTGTATAAGAGAGGTTAGCCTCTCATAGTTAGTATTATAAAACTGTTTATTAGATTACAATTTATTATTTGTTGTTCGATATTGTTATTTGTTGTTGTTCGATATTGTTATTTGTTGTTGTTCGAGGATATGTTATAAGAGAGGCTAGCCTCTCATAGTTAGTATTATAAAACTGTTTATTAGATTACAATCTGTTGTTCGAGAATATTCATTTTGGTTAAAAAAAAGCTAGCCTCTGATGGTTGGTATTATAAAACTGTTTATTAGATTACAATCTGTTGTTCGAGAATATTCATTTTGGTTAAAAAAAGCTAGCCTCTGATGGTTGGTATTATAAAACTGTTTATTAGATTACAATCTGTTGTTCGATGTACCCTTCTAGGGGTTCGATGTACTCTTCTAGGGGTTCGAGGATATGTTATAAGAGAGGCTAGCCTCTCATAGTTAGTATTATAAAATATATAAAGATTTTTGTATATATTATATAAAATGGACCGAAACGCATATATGAAAAACTTAAAATTACAAACAGCAGTAAATAATCAAAACTATGTTGCAAACAAATCACAACCTGCCGCACAACAATATATGAATAATACCGGACAATCTATATTAGGACTTTCTCATCCTGCATTACAGTCTCAACCAGATGGAGCAAATTATCAATGGAAAAATACACTATCAAAAAAATAAAGAAAGATAGAATAATTTTGTAAAGATTGTGTTCAATATTATTCATTTTGGTTAAAAAGAGCTAGCCTCTCATAGTTTGTATTATAAAACTGTTTATTATATTACAATTTATTGTTTGATGTTGGTATTCGATATTATTCATTTTGGTTAAAAAAAAGCTAGCCTCTGATGGTTAGTATTATACACCTTTTTACATTTCAAACGCCGGCTGTTTTATAAAAAATTGAAACTAATTTTATAAAAAAGATAATAACAATATAAAATACTAATTATGACAACAATTACTTTTACAAAATGGTCTGGTACTGATGGAATAGAGACATTTATAATAAATCAAACTGGGTGTAAACCTTATAGTGGTGCAGGGATAAATCCAAGAATAGAAAAAAAAACTACAATACTAAAATCCGTTGACAATACTTATTATTACGATGATGATATGAGTGATATAAATAATATACAATATACTTTATTTGGACATAATGGAGATCAATATGAAACCGAAAAAAAATTTAATGAACCATTATTAAACATAAATAAAACACAAAATATATATCTTTATAGGGTTAGAAAAAACGGAAAAAAAGCAGAATACATATGGTATGGTAAATATGAAATTATTGATAAAAATGTTAAACAACACATTGGTAAAGATTACAATACAAGAAATATTATAGTTTTATCTTTAAGAAAAATCGGCGTTTGATATATAAAAAGGTGTAAAAACATTTTATTTGATGACATTTGATTGTTGTTATTCAATATTATTCATTTTGATTAAAAAAAAGCTAGCCTCTGATGGTTAGTATTATACACCGATGAAGATTTCCTAAGGCAGGCGCGCAGTGCCTGCCCGCCTTGTGAAATCGGCACGCTTTGCGTGCCTGTTAACTCATATATCGGCAACGTTTCCTTTGAACTTGAACGGCACTTGTGCCGTTTTAATTGTTCAAAGGTGTAAAAACATTTTATTTGATGATATTTGATTGTGGTTATTCGATGTTGGTATTTGATTGTGGTTATTCGATGTTGGTATTTGATTGTTGTTATTCAATATTATTCATTTTGGTTAAAAAAAAAGCTAGCCTCTGATGGTTAGTATTATAAAAACATTTTATTTGATGACATTTGATTGTTGTTATTCAATATTATTCATTTTGGTTAAAAAAAAAGCTAGCCTCTGATGGTTAGTATTATAAAATTGTCCAATGGTGTAAAAAAAGAATGAAAACCGAATATAATCTCGATCAGCAATGCACCGATCAGCAATGCACCGATCAGCAATGCACCGATCAGCAATGCACCGATCAGCAATGCACCAATCTCCCATAAAATTGAATAAAATCAAAAACTAAAATCAAAACCTAAAAACTAATACAATGTCCTCGACAATTAACGATATATTACGACTGAAAAATTACCTCAAAAGACACCTCTATTTTGTGTGGTGTCAGTTAGAATCGAATGACGAAGAAAGAAACGACGCAGAATGGTTTCAAAATACTTTTATAAATAAAGCAGTGAATAGCGAAGAATACAACGTTTACGATATGTGGAGTGCGGATGACGAGTTTGAAATTAGTGCTTTATTAATTTTAGAAATGCTTAACAATGTAAAAGACTGGCATAGAAACGAAATCGGCGATGAATGGGTTCCGCCTCTCAATGACTACTCAATAAAAACTATAATGAATGGCTGGGCTGATATAGAAGTTCAAAACTGGGGGGTTGATGAAGTAAGAAATATAATAAATACTATGAATGCGAATGCCGAAGAAGAAATAAGAGATGTAATAAATACTATGAATAAGGACACAGAAGATGAAATCTACACTGGAACAAAAGACTTCCCTCCCAATGAGACCGACGACAATTGCCCTATATGCTTAGAGGCATACACTTGGCGAAAACCCAAAGATGGAGTCCGTAATAGCGAATACAAAGTAAGGTGTCCCCACTACTGCTGTTGTGATTGCTGGGTAGAATTATACGACAAAACTGAAGGAGAAAAGAAGCGGTGTCCTATATGTAGGGCAAACATTACCGAGTGGTTAGAAGATGTCTTGCCATCATTTCTACCAGATTACCCTTAAACCATTGAAGAATTCGTAAACTTGGTGATGAGACATTTTAATTCTTTAATGGCTCGGTATCCGGTATAAACAAAATAAAAATGTATATAACTTTGTATTTTGATATAACCCCCAACTTGCAATAACATTCTTGTAGTTGGATGTTTTTTGATGTTGGTATTCGATGTTGTTGGGGTTCGAGTATATGGTATAAAGAGAGGTAGTTGGTATTATTCGATATAAGTGATAACTATAAAATAATGCTTCTCTTAATCAAAAATATATACACAGAAAGGTTCGATAATATTATTCATTTTGGTTAAAAAAAAGCTAGCCTCTGATGGTTGGTATTATAAAACTGTTTATTTGATAACATTTGATTATTGTTTTTCGAGGATATTCAATTTGGTTAAAAAAGCTAGCCTCTCATAGTTGGTATTATAAAACTGTTTATTTGATGACATTTGATTGTATGTACCCTTCTAGGGTTTTACAATTAATAGCAACTATAAAATCTTTGCTCCACAAGTTGGTGGAACAATAAAAACACACCTCGCGGAGGCCACACTAAAGAAATTATAATGCTTACAATAAGAACATTCAAGTTATTTTGTTTATACCTACTTCTAGATAAATTACTGGGTTCTTGACAAATCACTCATTTCTGGATAGTAATGATTTACAGTAAAAACAAGGTATTTATACGATGTTTATATGATGTTTATATGATGTTTATATGATGGTTATACGATGTTTATATGATGTTTATATGATGTTTATATGATGTTTATATGATGTTTTTTTTGTTTTTTTATTTTTTTTGTTTTTTTGTTTTTTTTGTTTTTTTGTTTTTTTTGTTTTTTTATTTTTTTTGTTTTTTATACGATGTTTATACGATGTTTTTTTGTTTATATGATGTTTATACGATGTTTATATGATGTTTATACGATGTTTATATGATGTTTATACGATGTTTATACGATGTTTATACGATGTTTATACGATGTTTATACGATGTTTATACGATGTTAATAAAGTGGTTATACCTGGTTAATAGAAGTATGTTCATTGAGCTTCACATCCACGATTGGTGCATTGCTGATCGCTCATCGAATAAAACGAAGCTCCTACGGCAGTCATCTTCCTCGTCATCATCTTCCTCATCGACATCATCATCTTCCGCATAGACAGGTTCACCATAATTATTAAGGTATTTAACCCTTTTAGTGGTATCAACCTTGGTTAAGACCTCGGTTAAGACATCGTTATTAACCTCGTTATCAACCTCGGTTAAGACATCGTTATCAACCTCGGGTAAGACATCGGTTAAGACATCATTATCAACCTCGGGTAAGACATCGGCATATCGCGAAAGATTATAGAACGGATGAAATGATTGGTTCATAAATGATTGGTTCATCATTCCTGATCGGTGCATTGCTGAACCCATTCCTGATCGCTCATCGAATAAAACGAAGCTCCTACGGCTATCATCTTCCTCGTCATCCTCTTCCTCGTCATCCTCATCGTCATCATCATATTCCGCATAGACAGGTTCACCATAATTATTAAGGTATTTAACCCTTTTAGTGTTATCGACCCCGGATAAGAACAAAGCATCAACCCACTTCAGGCCGGTCCCGTCAATATCGTATTCGAGATTGGCATCGAACTCGTTGTAGTTAGACACAAAATTATCATCTGGAATAATATATTTTTCACGAGTTAATACTGGTTTTGATAATATATCCAAATTGTCTAATCGGTCTTGTTCTTTAAGGAACTTGTGAAACTCCGCACAATCTCGAATTACCACATCATTTGACTCATACGTATACTCTGATCGGCTCACAAGTGGTTGGTGCACAAGTGATTGGTGCACAAGTGATTGGTTCACAAGTGATTGGTTCACAAGTGGTTGGTTCACAAGTGGTCGGCTCACAATGTTAATAGATGGTCCAAATGTATGCGTATGCATACATGCTGAAACACTACCGACAAAGGATCCAATTGTGTAAGGGGCAGTCATCATTTTAGTTTGGTTTATGTTTAGTTATTAGTTTTATAAATGGGGGTGGTTTAAATTATTTGCCACAAAATATTTTAAAATAAAGATTTCAATTTTTTGAAAAACACCCCCACCCAAGGTAGGAGTGGCATCCAAAAAATTGTTTGTAAGTTGGCATTAGCCGACTTACAAAGTGTATTTTGGAAATATATCCCCTCCCACCCTCAAGGGAGGGTGGGGATATACATCCAAAAAATTGAAATCTTTTTAAAAATAAGATTTCAAGATAAAAATTAAACATATATACTCAATAAAAACCAAACCAACCCCAACCCAACCCAAACTCAAACAAAATGGAACAAACTATGACCCAGGAAATCGTATCCCAGGAAACCAAGATCGTTATAAAGAAGACTATCCCCAATAAACAAAAGACAACTATCAAACTCATTATGTGGGCTTTGAGCAGAGTCTTGGACAAAGAGGCGACAACCGCAAAAGTCGTAGAATTATTCAAACTCGGCGAATCGATTGAAACTATCATTGAAATGGTTGATGAAATCGAAAACAGCGCGGAATATGCCCAGATGGAAACAAACTTGACCGATATTCGTACAAGCTTCAAACCCCCGCCGGCTTCCAGAAAAAAAAATGTTGCTGCTGAAAAAGTATCGGGAGATCCAGATACAATTATAAAGCAACTCGTGGAAATGGCAATAAATGAATCGAAACCGACAACTGTTAAGAAGCCTCGTGCGCCAAAGAAAGCAAAAGAATATGTCGCATCGGAAGCAGAAACTGACGCAGTTGTTGGTGAACCAGTTATAGCTGTTAAGAAGCCTCGTGCGCCAAAGAAAGCAAAAGAATATGTCGCATCGGAAGCAGAAACTGACGCAGTTGTTGGTGAACCAGTTATAGCTGTTAAGAAATCTCGTGCGCCAAAGAAAGCTGCGGTAAAAGAAGAAATACCAGAAGTTATAAAAACAGAAGTTATTAGTGAAACCGCAACTAAGAAGCCTCGTGCGCCAAAGAAAATTGCTATCAAAGAAGCAACACAAGAAGTTATAACAACAGAAGTTATTAGTGAAACCGCAGGTAAGAAGTCTCGTGCGCCCAAAAAAGTTGATGTCAAAGAAGTCGCAGCAGAAGTTATTATCGAATCTGTTATTATTAGTGAACCAACAGTTAAGAAACCTCGTGCCTCGAAGAAAGTCGCAGTTGTAGAAGCGCCCCCAGTTGCTGTTTCAGACGATTTGTGCGAAGAAGAATACTTAATATTGAATGAAGTTGAATGCGATGGCAAAACATATTTGGTTGATAGCGAACAAAACATAGTCGATGAGTTTAATGCGGTCATTGGTAAATATGAAAACGGAAAGGCTACCCTTGTGTAAAACACATATTAAACCTATATCATTAACATATTAAACCTGTATAAAAACGCATATTTAAACGCATATTTAAACGCATATTTAAACCTGTATCATTAACATATTTAAACGCATATTTAAACGCATATTTAAACGCATATTTAAACGCATATTTAAACGCATATTTAAACGCATATTTAAACGCATATTTAAACCTGTATCATTAACATATTTAAAACAATTGGTCAATACAAAACCATATTGTTTTTTATGTCAATATGTTTCCCCCTAGAAGGGTATCTCGGCAAAGAAGTTTCCAATAACCTCGGCAAAGAAGTTTCCAATAACCTCGGCAAAGAAGTTTCCAATAACCTCGGCAAAGAAGTTTCCAATAACCTCGGCAAAGAAGTTTCCAATAACCTCGGCAAAGAAGTTTCCAATAACCTCGGCAAAGAAGTTTCCAAAGAAGTTTCCAAAGACCTAGGACCCAAAGAAGTTTCCTGGATTTCTCATTTATCGATATTTCTCATTTCTCGATATCAGGGTCAATTATTGTTATCTGGGTCAAATCTTATTATCCTACTCATTTCTCGTTAGCTCTATTATAGGGATTTTACATAAATATATCATATTTCAACAAATATAGTATATTGGCGTATATACCGGACATACAATATGGCCGGGTGTCGGGGTCATAATATAGTCGATGTACGGCACTAAGGCATCTAGACAATGGCAACATCAAATAGCATCGAGACAATGGCCCCAACATTGACCTCAACAATGTCATCGAGACAATGGCCCATCAATAGCATCGAATCAATGGCAACATCAAATAGCATCGAGACAAGGTCCCCAACAAGGTCCCTAACAAGGTCCCCAACAAGGTCCCCAATAAGGTCATCGAGACAATTGCCCATCAATAGTATCGAGACAAGGACCCATCAATAGTATCGAATCAATGTCCCATCAATAGTATCGAGACAATGGCCCATCAATAGTATCGAGACAAGGTCCCATCAATAGTATCGAGACAATAATTATGGATTGGCATAAACCTATGGATTGGCATAAACCTATGGATTGGCATAAACCTATGGATTGATAGAACCCCCAGGATTGACAGAACCCCCAGGATTGGCAGAATCATCCGGATTATAATTATCAATATATTGTTTTAATTTATTAAGTTTAGTTCGAATATCAGTGGTAATAACAAGCAACTCCAGTTTCTTATCAGGTTTCATAGGATCAGAATCAAGTTTATTAATAAATGCTGCCAGATTGTCAATATTTGTAAGATAATCTTGCAATATAGAATTATCAGTATCAAGATCTGCCGTCGTCAAAACAAGTTTTTGTGTATTAGCAATACCATCACTATATTTATTATCATAATCGACAACAGGTAAAACAAGACGTGTTAATATATTTCGTATCTGATCAGCGGATTTGCATTCATTAGATTCGCACGTAGTTGTTGTATTATTGATACTATAAAGAACCGGCGTATTAACAAACTTAATTAAATTTTCACAAGATTTCATAAGATCATCGATAATAGTTTTCATTTCATCTGGCAAATCGTGTTTAAACTCGCGAACAGCCTTTGATAATAAATCAATATTACTAATAACAATACTCGCAGCATTAACTATTTTATTATTATGGTTTACATTACGTCGATAAGCATTTCTTTTATTTTTATTTTTAATATTAGTATCATAATTTACTTTATTTTTAATATTAGCAACATGATCTTTTAATTTTGATAAACTTTGGGTATATGTTTTTAAATTGGCAGAATGACTATTAAAACTATCCTCTGAAGGAAGAGCAAGTTTCATATTTAACAAATAATTATTAGGACCTTTTTTAATATTAATTAAAGCATCCAAACTCAATTGTAAATCAACATCAGCAGTTTGAATCTTACTATAACCAGTTTCAAAGCCTTCTAAACTATTAGAAGATCCTAAAAATAAAGCGACAAATAATACTACAAGCAATAAAACAAAAATTAGTTTATATCGTTTAAAACTAAACATTTATATATTTACAAGATAATCTATTTACAAGTCTTGGAGTCAATATATTTTGTAGTAGCATTCATAAACTCTATAGTCCGCAGATGCTGATAGGTCTCACACCGGAAATGAAATACATTATCTGGAAAAACGAGACTTTCATCAACCCAACAACGATCAATATGGGTCAATCCAAATCGAGGTTCTAATAAAGCACCAATAGCGACATCATCAATGAG
>Ga0214919_10012857_pt1 | contig 10220 bp, 8 predicted proteins | sample LL1503_MetaG_FD_177994 | JGI IMG/M metagenome (GOLD analysis project Ga0214919, IMG submission 177994) | Freshwater microbial communities from Lake Lanier, Atlanta, Georgia, United States - LL-1503 | ecosystem: Environmental > Aquatic > Freshwater > Lake | place: USA: Georgia | collected 2015-03-15 | reverse complement strand
ATTTGATAGAACTGCGGTAGTTTATCCAGGTTCAGGTACACAATTTACTGAAAATCAAAAAGTAAGTTGGAACATGAACGCTGCAGTAGCTAGCACTAGTATCAAAATCGCAACAAATAACTAATTTTATCTAGTTAAAAATAGCACCTTAGGGTGCTATTTTTTTATCTCTGACTTTGAAGATAAATAATAGAAACGGATGATTTAAATGGCTACAGTTAAGAATTTTAACACCTCATATACCCTACAAGGCCCGGCGGTTACTATCACAGGTAATCTAACGGTATTGGGTAATACGACCACAGTTACATCAAATAATATTACCTTAACAGACAATATTATCGTGCTAAACAGCGGCGAAACAGCCGCTGGTGTTACTAAAGGTAATGCAGGTATATCGATCAACAGAGGATCGTTAATATCCGCACAACTGCTATGGAATCAACTGGCAGGCAATGTATGGCAGATCACTGATAATAGCGGTAACTTTGGTAACATAGTCACTAGCCCACTTACTAGTAATCTAAGTTCAGCTACATTTGCTATATCAGGTACACCGGATGTTATTTTTTCTAGCAATTTAAGATTACTTAATGCTGTCACAGCCCCCACAGTTGCATTTAATGATTCTACACTTGTATATGGTGCTGCACCCAGTGGCGGTACATCAGGGGTTTACGTATTAAACGGCTCGGCCGCAAATCAAGAATTAGTTACTAAAGCTCGAGCATTCGGCTTTTCATTAATATTATAGGATTAAAAAATGGCAATAAAAAGCACATCTCTAGCACTTGGCCAAGGTAACATTTATGTTAGCTCTGGTAATTCGGTAGTATCTGTGATGTATTTCTGTAATCAAGCGGCCACTGTGGCAAACTTAAATGTTTGGGTAGTGAGTGGCAATTCTGTTGCAGGTGGAACATCAACAGCTGCCAATCTTATCTACAGAGAAGTCCAAGTTGCAGCCACAGATACATTAGTAGTAGATTGGGAAAAACTAGTATTAGGTGACGGTGATTATATCAGAGCCAATGCCGGCGGCACTGTAAATGCTACGATCAGTTACGTAGGAATCTAACATGGCCCACATGCTGAAAAATACTAGATTTAAAACTGCCAGCTATGCTCTAGGTTTACCCGTTGGTACCAGTAGCGTAGGTCCCAACTCACCAGTAGTTGGGCAAGCACGCTGGAATACTACAACATCAAGATTTGAATACTATACTGGATCAGCTTGGCAGGCCACAGCACACGAAGGTAATGTGACTATCGTTGCTGATAAAACTTTTAGTGGTACAGGATCTAGAACATTATTCGAACCTATAAGCTATTCTTACAGCGCAGGGCAAGAAGCACAGGTCATAGTATTTGTAGGCACAGTTTATCAAATTCCTGGAACAAACTACACTTTTTCTGGTAATACGTCTATAACATTTGGTAGTGCGCCTAGCCCAGGATCTTCAATAACAATCTTACACAACTTCGCAAGCACAGTCGCCGCTTAACTTTTCTGATAAATAGTAGAAGAAGGGGTTAATCGATGGCAATCAGTCGCGTTCCGGGGTATTCGCTACTACAAGACCTAGACCGTCAAGGTACAGATCTACAGTTTACCACACTCGGCAATACGTTAGTTTATATGGATTTTTCCAACTTTTATGTTGGAATTAATACCACCACCCCATCACAGGCCCTAACAGTTAACGGTAATGTTCTAGTAGCCAACGGACATGCGTATACCGGTGCTAATCTAAGTTATGACATCGGTAGTTATACTAACTACTGGCGCACCGGCTATTTTGGTAATGTTTACGGAACATTACAAACCAACGTTCAGCCAAATATTACCACAGTCGGTAACATCACTAACTTAAACGTTATAGGTAATTTAACTGTTGGTGGTCAATCGATCATCAATACCACAGGTAATTTAAATGCGGCCAACAATCAGATTATCTGGGTAGGAACTCCGATCCAAAGCACTGATGCGGCAACTAAAGGATATGTTGATAGTGTGTCTGGAAATGTAGCCGCAGCTATAGTAGGTAACGTAATCCCATTAGGCACTCCTACTGATGGTAACCTAGCTGATAATAATGCAGCCTATCTAGGATTTACAACATCAACTAAAGTTACAGATGCCATTGACATACTGAACAGCGTATCACAAAACTTATTTACAAATACATTTGTCCGCAGTGTTACATTCTCAAGTAATGTAACCGCAGGTGGCGCAGGACAAACTATATTATTAACCATGGTACCACAAGGTAATGTAAATCAATATACAATCCAGTGGGGTGACGGTTCATCAAATACTATAACAAGCTCTACAACAACTACACATACCTATGCTACCAACATTGGCACACCATTTACGATCATCGTCAATGCTACCAACACCAATGGTGCTAGCCCAAGTAACGTAGCCAATGCTGTAAGAACAAACTACATCACTATCTATGCCGCTGACCCAGCTATGGGATTTGGCTTGTTTAGAGCTAATATTAGTAGTAGTCCACTTAGTGGTAGTAGTTTATATGCTATCCAAGGTAATGCGATATACTTACAAAATACAACTACAAATACCAATACTGCCACAGTGACTTGGTCAATTAACTGGGGTGATGGTACTTATGCCAATGTGCCTAATAATTCATCAGCGGGTGGCGTATTAGGTCCTTATGCTAATAAAACATACGCAACTAATTCGGGATCAGGATCATTCTCAGTTAATCTAGCTCTACTAACAGATGATATCGCTAACCCAAGTATCTTACCAAGATATGCTACAGCCGCAACACTTAAAGTCTATAGTAACAGTGTAAGCCCTCCAGCAGGATTAAACACCAAAGTATTATCATTCAGTGGTAGCGTTGGAACTAATGCTACCTTAGCCGCCAGCGCCACAGACAACACGGGCGGAACAGCACTGGCTGCCAATGCCAGCGTCAGCAGAACCGTAGCCACAGGATCAACACTGATTACCACAGCAGGTAATGTAACGACCAGTTACACTTACAGTTCTAACATTGGTTATCTACAAGCTGTAGTAAACGGTACCGTCAGAGGTAACGTAAATATTGCCGCAACGACAGCCGCAACTATCTCAGGTAACTTAGGTGTTATTGGATTCAGTGATTACAATTTATTAAATCCAGATGGATCAGCAGTGGCATTTGCCAGCTCAACATACTATCCAGGATACTATTGGGGATTCCAATCCAACGTCATAGCACGTGGCGACTTTATACCATTTGGTATCAATCGCTTTGGTATGAATCATTCCAGCACAGGTATCGTGGCTAATATTGAATTTGTCAAAGATGATGTGACCACAGTGCCAACAGTCACAGCAGGTACACTAGCAATCAAAGCACCAGGCACTTATAGATATATTTCAGGTATACCATATTTTAATACAGGTAGTCCACAACTATGGTGGCAGAATGTTACTATCAATAGTTGGATTGGACAAACATGGAACAACACCGCCAACGTGGCTTATGTAGTCACAGGCACGAACTTAGAAGGATCATCAGGTAACGTGATCCTAGCCAATGCACACCCATACGCAAGTTTAAGCAATGTCAGCAGTCCAGCATTGGTCAGTGGTACACCTATCGCAGGCACAGGTAACGTATCAGCTTATAGTGCAGGCAATCTAACAGTAGCAGTTAATCCAGCTAGCGTAAGAAGTGTAGCTAACTTAAGAATCGTAGTAACCAATGTCAATGGTACCAGTGTCTATGCAGAAGTAGTTGGTGCTAATATTCAAGTGCATACAGCAAGCCAAAGTGGTATCAGTGAAATCTCTATCAGTGCTAACACAAGTGCTAACACTAACCCAGCGGTACGTAGCACATACTTCTTAGCCAACACTATACATACTCCACTGTATGCAAGATTAACAAACTTTATGACCACACCTAATGTCTATACTGAAGCCAGTGATCCAGGCGTAGCGGGAACTAAAGAAGCTACTATCCGTTTGGGTGTATTAAAATTCTCAGCAAACAATTACAGCACAGGTTACTTACCAGTAGGCCCCAATCGTAGCAGTGATGGCACTAGCTATCAATACTTTACCATGGGATTCCAACGCACAGGCGTTTCAAACTTTAATGTAAACATCGTAGCACCGGCCGGTATCGCTGGCTTGTGGGTAGCAGCACCAGGAACGACCATTGACTCAACCAGTGGACTTAATGGTTGGCTAACAGCTACAACTAGCTATGCTGGTAGTGGCGTTCCTGGAAGCAATACAGGTGCAGGTGGTAATGGTAGTGATGGTTGTGGTAGTGGTGCACTGATTGCGGCCAACGTGGCATTAAATGCCGCATATACAATGACCCTAGGAACAGTTAGCATGTCGTCCGCAACTAACAACGTTGCACTAATTAGAATAGCTCTAGCAAGTGGACAAACAGTTTCCACATTGGCGGTGTCATAATGCCTATACAAAGCGCATCAGATAGTCAAAAAGTAGACTACCTTTGGAAGAAGATAGTCTATGGGGCAGCCAAGACTGATATCTCTGGCAATATCGACGCGACCAATGAACCCAATCCAAGTCCACTATTAATACGCGGTGATAAGATCATACAACAGGCTAGTCTGATAGCCAATGTCATTCCCGGCAGTAACAGCAGTGTCGTAACAGTTTATCCAACCACACTCCCTGTAGAATGTATCAGCACAGCAGGTATCCCAACTCCAACATTAACTTGGCAAACAGGAAGAACATTTTGGATTCCGCCAGAGTTTGGTTCAACATATCAGATCAAAGTTTATATCAGTCCAAGCGGACAAGCAGGCAACGTATTAACTAAAGGCACACAGGTATTTGCCACAGGTAGTGGTAACAACGACCTATGGGTATTTGACTACCAGTCAGGTATCTTAAACTTTAACAGTAACAACACACCTTACAATGCCAGCAATCAACCTATTAGCTTTACAGGCAATAGCGTTTATATCAGTGGTGCTGTTTATTCTGGAGCATTTGGCCTACCAGCCGCAACCAGTGTAGGCAATATTACATTTAGTAACACAACTATATCAACTGCTTTTACCGACGGCAATATTTACTTTAGCCCGTCAGGCACAGGTACGGTCCAGTTCACAGGTAATGCGGGAATTGGGTTACCATATGGTACAGATGCTACTAGACCAACATATCCTATAGTAGGATTAACACGATACAATTCACAACGGTCAAGTATTGAATACTATGATGGTACGCAATGGCTAGCACCAGGCGAAGCTGTTATCAGCTCACAGACGATCAATCCAGATGGATCAGCTAATACATTTGCGTTGAGTTCTAATACTAGCACTGCTGGTGTGTTAGTCAGCATCAATGGTACCTTGCAACAACCAACTAGTGCGTATGTGATCGTTGGTAACAATCAAATACAATTTACTGAAATTCCATTAACCACAGACATAGTTGAAGTCCGTTATATTTCTGTTGGCGCAGTGACAGTTGGTTCGTTACAGTTCCAAAATACTACATTTGTAACACTTGATGCTGCCAATGTAAATATTACAGGTAATTTGCTACCAAGTGCTAATGTAACCTATGACATAGGTAGTCCTACTAAGCGTTGGCGCACAGGATATTTCTCAGCAAATACAATTAATATTGGTGGCGGCACGATTGGCCTACATGATACCTTAGGATTTACATTTACCACACCAGGTAGTAATCCTCAATACATGATGCCTAACGGTGCTAGCACATCAAATACATTTACAAGTAGCACAGTAACAATACAAGGTAATCTAGCAGTTAATGGTAATATAACAACCATTGGTAATGTCGCAGGACAGTATATATTAGGTAGCGCACAGTTCTTAACTGGTATGCCTGTACAATATAGTAATGTCAACGTAGCAGCTTATACACAAACACAATCATTTACAAACTATAGTAATGTTAATCTATCAGCATACTTAGGCGGAGCAGTTACTATAGGTGGCAATTTAGTTGTCAATGGCAACACAACAACAATCAATGCTAATTTACAAGTTGGAAATTTAACCGCAACAGGATCAATTACTGGCGGCGGAGTTAAAAAAACAACATCAAGCTCTGCACCGAGTAATCCTGTAGTGGGCGATCAATGGTATGACACCAGCACAGATATATTGTTCCAATACATTAATGATGGCACTAGTCAAGTTTGGGTTGATATTAGTTCTGTAGCATTGAATACTAATGTTGCCGCAATCACTGGTACTGTTTTAAATATATCAGGCAATGGAACTATTGCTGGATCATTTACTGCAAATATTATTTCTGTTAATCCTTATGGGGCCGCAACAGCGATAATTAATGCAGGATCTACAGGGGTAGGTAATATTGGTTCTTCAACATCTGCATTTAATACAGTATTTGCTAAAGCTTCGTCAGCACAATACGCTGACTTAGCTGAAATTTACATAAGCGATGATCATTATGCCGCAGGTACAGTAGTGATATTTGGCGGGACAAAAGAAATAACTATAAGTAAAGTTGCACACGATTCGGCTGTAGCAGGTGTAATATCGTCTAATCCAGCGTATCTAATGAACACCAATGCAAATGGATTGCCAGTTGCCTTACAAGGGCGGGTCTATTGCCAAGTGCAAGGGCCAATTAATAAAGGTGAACTTGTGGTGACCAGCGACATTTCTGGAGTAGCACAAAGATTGATTTTATCACAATGGCATCCTGGCTGCATATTGGGTAAGAGTTTAGAAATAATTGAAGATACTAGTATTAAAACTATTGAAGTCGTGATAGGAAGAGATTAAAATGGCATTTCCAGTAAACCCAACCAATGGAAATATTGCTACTGTAAATGGTATTACCTATGCCTATAACAGTACCAAAGGTGCTTGGTTGCGGGCGTCAACAATTGGAGCTAATCTTACAGCCAATAGTCTGACACTAACTTCTAACAATCAATCAATTTCCAGTAGTTCTGGAGCATTGGTCGTAACAGGTGGAGCCGGTATTGGTGGTGATTTATGGGTCGGTGGAGTTATACGGGCTGTTATCAATGGAACACTCACGGCCAACATTGGTATCGATAACACTGTTATCGGTGGAAATATTCCAGCTGCTGGCACATTTACAAATTTAACAGCAACAAACATAACAGCAACAAACATAACAGCAGTAAGTAATTTAACAGTGTCTAGCGGTAATATTAATCTCACAGGATCTATCCAACAAAATGGTGTGGTTGGTGGTATCATACCAATTGGTGGTATCATCATGTGGTCGGGTAATATTGCTGTAATTCCCACCAATTGGAAATTGTGTAACGGTACCAACGGTACTCCGGATCTAAGAGATAAATTTATTGTGGGAGCCAGTGCTGACAGCGGTGGACAGGCTAATACCACGATTACAGGATCAACTACTAAATCGGGTGGCACTAAAGATGCTGTTACAATAACACACACGCACACAATTACAGACCCCGGTCACTTCCATGCTACAAGAGGAACACGTCAAGTTCAAGCAGGTGGAGACAATAGTGGACCATTTGTAACAGAAAGCGATTGGGCCAACGATAGTTATCAATACAAGACATCAGCAAACGTTACAGGAATTACCATTGACTCGGCTGGGTCAAGCGGTACTGATCAAAACTTGCCACCATACTATGCACTGGCATTTATCATGCGAGTCAGCTAGACAATAAAATCAAAATTTATAATCGTTCTATGTAGATAGTTAATTGGGCTATTACCAGAATGATATTGGTGCCCGTCAAATAATACACCGTTGCCTTTTACAGGTGTGTATCTAAAACATTCAGTAACATCTTCATCTCGCAATGTTGGTTGGCCTAGACTAGGATCATACCGTTCATTGAAAAATACTGAATCACCGTCACTATTACTGACATAATATATCAATGATTTATATGCCTCTGCATTAGGCAAATCGATGTGTGGGGGATTAAACATCGACGAATCTATACTTGGATCACGTAGAGTCCTTCTAGCACGGACTCGTAACATACGCTTGATTTCAAAATCTTCGTGATATTCTAAGAATAACAATATAGGACGGATCCTTGGCCAATGCTCACTAACAGGCCTACCGGATTCAATGAATGTATGGGATAACCCAATTGGATTGATAATTTTAGGATTTTTAAAGGTAATAGGTTCACCGTATTCAATGGCAATTTTATCATAAAAACTCCATTGGAAAGCACCCGGATCGTTGATCAAGTGTTCTATTTCATTTTGATATGATAAAGGGAGAAAAGATTCAATTACTTTCATGTTGATATTTACCTTGTTATAATTAATATACTACTATTATATGAAGCCCGTGTCAACCAATAATTGGCGATCGCGCATAAATATTACTAACAACACACATCAAACGCCCCAGGGGAATATGGAACCGCAGGCTGTAAACATAGTGTAGAAATATATTATAATTGCGGAGCTAAGTCCTTAAAATGGCAAATTTAACCAGAATATTAAACAATCAGATCTATAGCAAGACTATCATTGCTAGTCAAAAGATCGCAGACGGAACTATCACAGGCACACTGTTTGCTAGTAACGTAACAGTACCAGGTGACTTCTTAATCACAGGTAACTTGTTCGTCCTAGGTAGCAGTCAAACTACTACCATAGCGTCTACCAACACCTACGTTAACGATCCATTGGTGGTATTAAACAACGGGTTTGCTGGTACTAATACCTACGATGAGGGACTGATATTCAACAGAGGTTCAGCAGATAACAAAGCGTTTATCTGGAGCGAAACATACAAAGAATTCCGATTAATCACCACAGCTGAAAGTGGCACTACCTATGGTAATATCACTTCACAACTTGGCCTAGCCAACTTATCACTTGGTAAGTTCAATGCCGCAGGGGTAGCCACAGTTGGTAGCTTTACGACCTTGGGTAAAGCCAATGTTGGTGATTTAAATGCTACAGGTAATGTATTAGCTTCAACATTGATCGCTAGTTATATATCAGCTAGCACAGCAACATTCGGCAACATCGCCGCAGCTAATTTTGGTAATGCCAGCACAATATTCACTGGTGCGAGTATCAACCTAACAGGTAATGTGGTAGCAGCCACTGTGTTAGCTCAGTTGGTAACAGCAGATGACCTTACAGTTGGTAACATAGCTTCAGGCTTTATTGGTAATACAGGAACAATATTCACTGGTGCAAGCATTAATGTCACAGGTAACGTAGTAGCAAGCACTGTATTAGCCCAACTAGTAACTTCAGATGATGCTACATTTGGTAACGTGGCAGCTGGATTTATTGGTAACACAGCTACAATATTCACTGGTGCTAGCTTAAACGTTACTGGTAATGTATTAGTAGCTACAGTAAATTCTACAACAGAAAACACATCAACAGTCAACGCTGGTGCAGTTAACGCAGTTACTATTGGTAATACTGGAGCAACAGTTCAAGGCACTACAGCGCAGTTCACCGGTAATGTCATTGGCGGACTAGCACAATTTGCCGCAATTAATTCTACTCCAGTTGGCAACGCTACAGCGGCATCTGGTGCATTTACAACATTATCAGCAAGCCAAAACTTTTATGCGAATGCCAGTATAGCAACAACAGCACAAGGCCTAGGTGCTATTGTAGTTCCAAATGGTGGTATCAGCGTTGCTGGTGCAGCCAATATTGGTTCTACACTAACAGTAGCAAGCAGCACACAATTAAACAGCACCTTAGGTGTTGGTGGTGCCGCGACATTTACAAGTCCAACAAATTCAACAAACGCAGCCTCTGGTGCAGTGATCATCCAGGGTGGCGCAAGTATTGCCAAAGACCTATGGGTTGGTGGTAACTTATATGCGGCTAATATCATTGGTGTCCAAGCCAACGTTATCACAGTTGAAGATCCCTTGCTATTTTTATCAACGGCCACTACATATCCATATAATTATGACATTGGCTTCTATTCAAAATTCACTGGACCTGGATTATCAACACTAGCAAACTCTACACAATTCACTGGTGTAGTTCGTGACAACGTAGACAACACTTGGAAATTCTTTAGTAATACAGCAGAACCAGGCACTGATACTGTGGTATTTTCTGCAGGAACTGTGTGGGATCCGATCAAAGCTGGTAACTTATCTCTAGTCAATGGTAACCCAGCAACCAACGCTACATCAGGTGCGCTACAGGTACTAGGTGGTGCCGGTATAACTTGAGCA
>Ga0214919_10012854_pt1 | contig 10223 bp, 9 predicted proteins | sample LL1503_MetaG_FD_177994 | JGI IMG/M metagenome (GOLD analysis project Ga0214919, IMG submission 177994) | Freshwater microbial communities from Lake Lanier, Atlanta, Georgia, United States - LL-1503 | ecosystem: Environmental > Aquatic > Freshwater > Lake | place: USA: Georgia | collected 2015-03-15 | reverse complement strand
GCCACAGGTGCCACGGGTGCTAGAGGTGCCACGGGTGCTACAGGTACGACAGGAGCCACAGGAGCTACAGGTTCCCAAGGGACAACAGGAGCCACAGGAGCTACAGGTTCCCAAGGGACAACAGGAGCCACAGGAGCAACAGGTTCCCAAGGGACAACAGGTGCCACGGGTGCTAGAGGTGCCACGGGTGCTACAGGTACGACAGGTGCTACGGGACCTCAAGGTGCCACAGGACCTATTTTAACTGGTAGCACCGCAAATTATGTTTTAACTAGTCAGCCAGCGGGTACTTTAGTATGGTTACCATCTCCTCAAGTAGTAACATCTGTAACTAGACCAACAGTACCATATGTAGGACAAATGATATACGAAACAAGTACTACAAATAACGGACTTTTTTTGCAATATTTACCCTCATTAGGATTGGGTGATGGTATTACTGGTTGGGTTTTGCCTTTCGCTCAATGTGTTCGTAGAATACAAACAACTGCTCTTACAGTAACAATGACAATTTCGAATATACCTCAATATGGAACAGGCTTACATTTTAGAGGAAGAATACGTTCAACTAGAACGAGTAACTTCTCAAATACAGGATGTAGATTTCAATTAAATAATGATACATCTTCTGTATATTCCGGTCAAATAAATCCATCAGGAGTATTTTTATTAGGTCCATTTGGATATATGGGACAATATCCGGCTGAAGGTATACCATCTGCTCCAACCGGTGAATTTGGTGCTTATCAAAATTATATTCCAAATTATTCAGGTACTAATGCTATTGTTGCTATTCAAAGTACTGGGGGTGGATTTAGTGGTGGTGTACCTGTAGTTGTAAATAATATATATGCGCCTGCTGTAGCAACTACTGGTATAACATCAGTTACAGTTCTCGATGATAATGGCAGTAATTGGGCTATTGGTTCAACATTAGAAGTTTGGATTGAAATGTAATAAATTTAATATTTACTATAATAAAAAGTTTATATATTTTCTTTTCACGAAGTTATGAAAAATTAATAATATATAATATTATATTATTAATAACATACTATGTCATATTCTAGAACTTATAGCGAATATTTAGGCGCACGTCGATGTTGTAATAGTAGTTCAGCTGGCGCACAAGGACCGCAAGGAGTGCCAGGAGCAGGTGGCCCTATTGGGTTTCAAGGTCTAACAGGAGCAACAGGTCCATCAGGAGGTGCTCAAGGTTCGACGGGTCCTCAAGGTCTCCAAGGAGTAACAGGTACTACTGGTTCCCAAGGTCTCCAAGGAGTAACAGGTGCTACAGGTGCTACAGGTGCTACGGGTGCTCAAGGTGCTACGGGTACTACGGGTTCCGTAGGTATGACCGGTGCTACTGGTTCCCAAGGTCTCCAAGGAGTAACAGGTGCTACAGGTGCTCAAGGTGCTACGGGTGCTCAAGGTGCTACGGGTACTACGGGTTCCGTAGGTATGACCGGTGCTACAGGTGCTACGGGTGCTACGGGTTCTACAGGTGCTACAGGTGCTACGGGTGCTACAGGTGCTACGGGTGCTACGGGTTCTACAGGTGCTACAGGCGCTACAGGTGCTAAAGGAGCAACAGGTGGTAGCCCATGGATACCAATGAATGGTCTAGGAATAACTGGTGGTGGATATACAGGAATTGGTGTAACAGGACAAGACGTGCTTATTTATGGCAATTTATTAGTCACTGGCGGAATCGACCCAATTTATTTAGCATTAAGCCCGCAAGCTGTAGGTCCAACTGGATTTGTAAATCCATTATGGGTTGATAATAGTGGTTTTTTACGGTCAGAGAAAATTTTATTACAATCTGGTAATACTGGCATTAATTGTTCTTTAACACCTTACGGAATGACTGGTAGCGGACCTCTTACTATTACGGCAACAGAGGCTCTTACTTTGAGTTCTCCAATTCAAGCGATAAACTTGAATGGCGATAGTATATCTTTAAACACAACAGGTAATAATATAGGTATTAATTCAGGCACCTCTATTAATATTATAGCAACCGACGGTGTTTATTTGACTGCGAGTAACGACCCGATGACTTTGACTTCTGCTTCTTTAATGACTATAACTGGCAACGACGGACTTACTATGACTGCGAATAATAATCCTATGACCTTGAGTTGTGTTGGTGCTGCTATTGTTATGACTGCGAGTGACGATATTGGTTTGACTACGGCGTTAGACGCTATAAATTTAAGTGCTGGTTTGAATATCAATTTGAATGCCCTTAATGTTAATTCTTACAATTATGCTATGCCTATTTGCTTTGACCTTGTTGAAACATCAACAATAAATTATACACTCGTCGGTCAGCAAATGGAATTAGTTTATCAAGGTACATTTAGTCTTCCTTATCAGTTTTTTAGTGATACACCATTAGTTTCTTATACATCTACAAGGTGGAAAATTGATTTTCAAATTAACTGCTATAACTCATCTGGTGGACAAGGTGATAAAGGGTTCGCTTCTTATATTGACTTTGAAGACCAATCAACCAATATTTATACACCATTTTTATTTAACGCTACAACACCATTCGCAAGATTTTTTAATACTTCATCTTATAATCAAGCATCACCTTCTTTATTTTCTTGGGGTTGGAGTGATTTTGTTGATTTTGCTGGATTAGTTGGAACTGGAAGCGGTAATCTGCCTTTAAAAGTAAATCTGTATGTTGCTGCTGATAATGTTTTAACTGGTGATTTTAAATGGAAAGTTAGTTTAACGAGAACTAATGGACTTTAAAATATACTTTCCATAACTTCGTGAAAAGCAAAAGCAGAATTAATAATATAAAAATTAATAATATAAATATTATATAATAATAAATGGCATTTACTAGATTTCACGACGACCCCGCAAGAGTAGCAAAACAATTACAACAACAGACTGACCAGGGACGCTGGGCAATTGATGTGCCCGGTAATGGCGACAAACCGTGCTTTATGATGGACCCGCAAATTATCCCGCAAAAATGGGGCGGCAATTTGTGGACCAAATCCATCGACATTCAAAGTTCACTTTTAGGAATAGATAGGCCCTTGACCAGGGATTGTATGAAGTCCAAATATGAACGCAAAGTTTTGGGTGCTAGTCCAATTGTATATCCTGAATGTGATACTCTGACAACTGACCAATCTAGAGTGACCGCCCCTGCTTGGATGTATCGCGATTTGCCTCAAGACCACTCGTATATTTTACCTGAGAATCCCCAAGCACATACCGAAATGCACTTTAGAAATAATGTTAGTACAAGAATTTTAGAAAAAGATAATTTTAGAAGAGATACTGTATGTCCTGAAAACAACCAAGAATATACCAAACTTATTTTAAATGCCAATAAAAGTAATTCTAAAAAGGGAGAAAATAAAAAACAAGTAAATAAAGAAGGTTTTTCAAATAATATTTATAATAATAACATGTCAAATGTAGGCAAAAATGTGAATATTGAATATGCCAGTCGCCAATTTGACGCTTTAAATGGGACTTATAAAAAACATTTACGATAATTTTCTTTAAAAAAGAAAGTATATATTATATACTATATATAATATATAATGGAAATAGCTATACCACTTATCGCATTAGGAGGAATGTATGTTGCCTCCAATCAAAATAAAAATAATAAACATAACAAAAATAGCAATAGTAAACAAGACAATTATAAAAAAGAGAATTTTGAGACAATGGGTGCTAAGCCGAACTATTTGCCAAATACCAATGTACCTCCCACAAATTACCCGATTTTGAACAATAAGGAGCTTGTTGACAATGTTCAGGAATATGTCAATCCAAATGTAGCAACTGACAAATATTTCAATCAAAACGCATATGAGCAACGCCAGCGTGCCGGTGGAAAAGTGAGTGACACAATTCAACAAGTTTATTCCTTATCCGGCAATTATATGGATTCTCAGGAATTTAAACATAATAACATGGTTCCTTTTAATGGAGGCAAACCAAAAGGTCAAATCTATAATAACAATAATGCTGAAACTATTTTAGACAATTATATTGGCTCCGGTTCCCAGATAATTAAGAAGATTGAACAGGCGCCATTATTTAAGCCTCAAGACAACGTTCAATGGGCTTATGGTGCGCCAAATATGAGTGATTTTATGCAGTCACGTGTCAACCCCGCTTTAAAGAATAATATGGTCAAGCCATTTGAATCTGTACAAGTTGGTCCTGGTTTAGGAAAAGGATTTTCTGCCGAAGGCAGTGGTGGTTTCAATTCAGGAATGGAAGACAGAGATGCGTGGTTAGACAAGACTGTCGACCAATTGCGTGTCTCAACGAATCCCAAGTTAGAATATAGTTTAGACAATCTCCAAGGTCCGGCTGGTTCTGTAATAAAGAATGTTGGAATTCAGGGTAAGGTTGAGAAATATAGACCCGATGGTTTCTTTATTAACTCGCAAGACCGTTGGCTGACTACAACTGGTGCTGAAAAGGCTACACGTATGGTTGCTAGTGAAGTATTCCATACTTCTAATAGAAATGAGACAACTAAGCAGGTTACAGGAACACCCAACTCTACCATAAAGACTGCTGGTTATGCTCCTACAAATCACGAGGAGACCAAGCGTATTCAATTAGAGGGTTATGATGTAACACATTCATCCGCAGTTGGGCGCGGACCTCACACAGATGGTGATGTTAACAAGAAAAGTCACACAAATTATGCGAATAATAGAAGTACAAATACGCAACCAAGAGCTTATGGTACTGGATTTTCAGGCGCAATTGGTGCTGTAATTGCGCCAATTATGGATATGTTGAAGCCGTCAAAGAAGGAAGAATATAGCTGTAACATGCGTGTTTATGGAAATGTGTCAGGTGAAGTTTCAGGTAACTATGTTCATACACAGGGTGATATGCCAAGTACAACTGTTAAGGAGACTACTCTTTACCAACCAAATGGCAATATTGGCAACCAAATTTCAGGTGCTTATCAGGTAACTGAGCAACAGAGTATTGCCAATCAGCGTGACACTACTAGTGAGTTTTGTCAATTTAATCCGGTTGGAGACAAGTCTGGACAAAGACTATATGACGCGGATTACAGGCAAACTAACAATGAAGCGAAGGAAAAGTTGGTTGCTGGAAGAATAAATCAGGGAAATGCCAAACAATTTAATTCATCGGTAAATATGTCTATGTCAAAGTTGGATTCAGACCGCGACAATAACCGTATGTGGACACCTAGTGCTAATATTGCTCTTGGACCGTCTACACAGACTTATGGAAAGACTAATGCGCCACAATATGTAAATTCTTACCAAGATAACAATCGCATTGACCCAGGACTATTGGATGCTTTTAAAGCAAATCCATATACACATAGTTTGTCAAGTGCGGTTTAAGCGGAAAAGACTTTATAAAATAAACATTTCGTAATATTAAAATATAAAAACACTGTTTTAATATTACATAACTAACAAAGTAAATAATGATAAATATTCATCAACCTATAAAAGAGAAACTGGCATATTTTCATAATAATAAAAAAATACCTAATATTATTTTTAATGGTCCATCTGGCAGTGGAAAGAGCTGTATTGTAAATGACTTTATATCACTCATATATGACGGCAATAAAGAGAAAATAAGGGACTTTGTTATGTACGTGAATTGTGCCCATGGAAAGGGTATCAAGTTTATTCGTGAGGAACTGAAATTCTTTGCCAAAACGCATATTAATTCAAATGGTGGCGATGTGTTTAAAAGTATTATCTTGTTAAACGGCGACAAACTAACAATGGATGCTCAATCTGCTTTGAGACGATGTATTGAATTATTCAGCCATAATACACGATTTTTCATTATCGTGGAAGATAAATATAAAATATTAAAACCTATTTTGTCGCGTTTTTGTGAAATATATATACCAGAGCCTGAATACAATGGTAAAGTCATTAATCTATATCAGTATAATTTACAACAAACTTTTAAAATGTGCGACTTAAAAGCAAAACGAATTGAATGGTTAAGAGCCGAGCTCTGTAAAACTTGTATTTCAAGTCCTTTAAATGAGGTCAATATTCTTAATTTTGTTATGAAGTTGTATGAAAAGGCTTATAACGCGCTTGATATAATAGAGATGTTAGAAGACGGGCATATAAAAACATTAGACACTAATAAGACATTTGAATTATTAATTGCCTTTAATAAGGTGAGAAAGGAGTTTCGCAATGAGAAACTCTTGATGTTGTTTGTATTGAATTTTATTTACTTAGACAACAAAATGTCTTTGGAAAATATTTCGTTTATGTAAAATAAATATATTAGTATTAGTTATTTATTTTAGTTATTTATATGTTAAGTTTTAACTGCATACTTATCAATTGTCACCGCCTTGGTAACATTTTTGACTATTTTGTCTATATTGTCCTGCTGTTCTTCAACAGTTGTACCTGACATTGAATTCATAACAATTTTTAAATATTTGTCGTTCTTTTTTGACATAGGGTCCGTACAATTTGGATTCTCCTTTATCCATTCATTAATTTGTCGAATATTTTTATTTGCTATTTTCTTTATTGCGTCTTTCAAAATAGCCCTATCTTCAGCTTCTTTTATCCATTCATCATTATGTTTAATATATAATGTTTCACGTTTTGAATCACTACAATGAATTGGTCTTAAAAATGTATTTAAATTGTTCAGATTTTTCACACATATTTTTGATACACCATCAGCATAACCTACATGTGCGAAGTTTTCCAAGTCAGATAGCTGCATCTTAATTGTATCCACAAATTCACTCATATTCAAGGCATCTTTACATTTTTCATTTAAAAATACCTGTAAATTAAATGTGTTTGTATTATTGTTATTACAATTAGTATTATTAATAGTATTATTTGTATTAAATTTTTGCGCCATTTCCATCATTTGTTTCTGTTGTTCCATCATAAACATTTGAAATTCTTGATTTTGTTTTAAAACATCTAACAACATTTGTGGGTCGATGTTATATACCGCCTTTTTACTTTTGGTTCCCTTGGTTTCGTCGTCATCTTCTTCTGATTCGAAAAAGTGTTCATCTTCTTTGTCATTTGTCTTATCAGTTTTATTAATACATTTTTTTTTGTGTGCACAAAGGCTTGATAAATGTTTATATTTATTTCCACAAATACATGTAAATATTGTTGGTTGAACTTTGATGTTAGGAATTGTGTTAGGTTTTGTTAGGATTGAATGTTTCAGTGTCGTAATATGTCTATTCCAGTCCCCCTTTTTGCTACATTTGAAGTCACAAGTTATACATTCAAATTTATTGGATGTAAATGATGTAATTATGTTAGGATTTTCCATATAAATATACTAAGAAAAAAAACTCCTAAATATTTCGCATGATTTTTGTAAAATTTATCGTAACGTTTTTTTCAAACAAAAAAAACAATTGTGACGATATTGGTCTCAACTCAAAAAAGTGATGTTTTTTGAAACTTTTCTCGGGTTTCAAATTCTGGACATTTTAAAAATGTCCAATTTTCATTTTCCTTTTTACTTTTTGGGATTTTTTTTCACTTTTCAAAATAAGAATATGAACATATATATTAATATTTTGCTAGGAATACGAGTAAAATATACAGGTGTACTTAGGATTATTTTACACGATATTGGTGTCAATTGACGTATTTTGTTGGCTATTTATAAGCTTATTATATTCTTCACGAGTTATTATTACAAAATCATCATTGTTTATTAACTTGGGTATTGTAGGTACATTTTCAATCATTGAATCAGGTTTTATTTTCTTATATAAATAATAGACCCCGTTTGCTGATTGATATATAATCCAAGTGCTACATTTAACAATTATATTTAAGGAAATACTAGTAACTAAATCGACTAAATAATAAAAAACCATTTGTTAGTTATACATTTAAATAATAAAGAATAACTAACAAATCAAAATTAAAAAATAAGTTTAAAATATCAAAAAAAAAGGTTCGTTATTATCATAAACATGGATGATTTCAATGTTAGTTCATTACACGAATCAAAGAACGAATGGGGTGCTCGTTTGCTAACCATTTTGACGCCATTAATTATTGAAGGATTTAAGTCAATTTTTGACGAATCTGTAACACTTTGCAAAACAAATAGTGAAATGGATAAGTACTTAATGACATTCCAGAATCTTATTACACGTATTCCAAAATGGAATGCTAATATTATTGAAACTGAAAGAAAACGAATTATTGAGAAAAGTTGCTGTAACTATTTAGAAGAATTAGTTACATGTGTTCATATTATTCAACTGAAATTATTAACAGCAATGCGTGTAGGACAAAAACAGAAAAAAATAGATATTAATATTCCCAAGTTGGATGATTTTATTCACAAGGCTTATATTAACGTAGCTAGAAAAGTCTACAAAAATGTTTATCTATTTGAAATAAGCGCAGTCCCTTTACAAGTACAGAAACATAACCGAGAGTTGGAAATAATTGTCCAAGAATGTATTTTGAACGCAGTAAGAGAAAGCATCCCAATTGAGGGAATTTTAAGAGCTTATATGGATGAAACTGTTGAAGAAGATGTTGTCGAGGAAATTAAGGAACAAGTAGTTGAAAAAACTGTCCCGGCAAATGCTAGAGGCGATTCTGAATTTATTTCAGAAGTAAAGGCAAAAGAAAAGGAAGACCAAATCATTAAACAACAGTCATCAGAAACACAATCAGCGTCATTAAAATTTAATGATGTAGATTCTGTTTTAAACAATAATAACAAGGAGGAGTTTATAAATGCTCCAAAAACTCTTGACAGATTAGAAGAAATTAGCAAATTAAGAAATGAACAAAGAAAGAAGGACGAAGAAGAAGATGATGATGAAATATTGAAAATCTCCGACCAAGATGTTGAATTAGGAAGTTTAGATGTCCATATAATTGGACAACCGGAAGTTAAACTGAACGATTCATTTTTATTAAATGATATTGAAATACTTACATAAATACAAAATATACTAGGGAAATAAATGAATAAAATAAATAATTCAAAAATGCGTTAATATTTAAATAAGAAACTAAAAATATATTGTAAATGGATAATATATTTTTAATAGCTGGTATTATTTCCGTAATATTTTTTCTTGTAAAATTCTTGGAAATGAGGTATGTTGACAAAGAAAGCAAGCCTTTAAAGTATCTTATTCGGGATACTTTAGTTGTATATATTAGTGTGATTACAGGTAATTTTATATATGAACAGGTTACACCAGTATTAGAAGAGACTGTTAAGACACAAAGTACACCAATTGCGTTTACTGATGAAGCCCCGTTTTAAATAGTGTATTTCTAATTGCTTCAATTTGTAATATAAAAGGGTCTTTTATATCCGGATTATAAGTCCAAATTCTATTTAAACCTATAATCTTAAATGCTCCATAACAAATTAGACCAAACCAATACAAATTTAGACCAAATAATAAAAATATTGTCATAATAATTATTTTGTCGCACATAAAAAACCGGTTATATTTAATTATATTTTCAATCAATTCTTGATTGGTAATAATATGTTTAAAATATAAATATATCCTTGTATAAAAAAATGTTATAGCAAATAGACCATCATTTATTGGTTGTATAAAGTTAGGTATACTAACAAATTTGATTACTGATGGATGTCTAATTATGTTTCTAATACTTAGAAATATGTTACTTACTTCAGCAAAAGCTAATATATACAATTCGTTTTTAATAAATGGACCTATATCCCGGCACAAAATATACCAACCAAAAATTAAGATGAATATAATATGATGAATTTTTAATTCTATTTTTTCAACAAAAAAAAGATGAATTATTAAATATATTACAACTATTATAAACAAATAATTTAACCATTTTATGTCTTTATCAGACGAGCTAAATTTGTATAAACAGAAACAGGCATATAATGAAACAATTAATGTTGTTATATATTGAGATGTGTCTTTGTTAATTATATCATTATCATTTAATTTATTAGTCATTTATAAGTATTTATTATAAATAACTAGGATTGAAAACGAATTTTTTTACTCTTTACCAAAGGTTTTTACTCTTTACCAAAGGTTTTTACTCTTTACCAAAGGTTTTTACTCTTTACCAAAGGTTTTTACTCTTTACCAAAGGTTTTTACTCTTTACCAATAGCATTTTTAATTTCCTCAATTTTCTGTAAAAATGGGTCATTTGTATC
>Ga0214919_10012853_pt1 | contig 10223 bp, 10 predicted proteins | sample LL1503_MetaG_FD_177994 | JGI IMG/M metagenome (GOLD analysis project Ga0214919, IMG submission 177994) | Freshwater microbial communities from Lake Lanier, Atlanta, Georgia, United States - LL-1503 | ecosystem: Environmental > Aquatic > Freshwater > Lake | place: USA: Georgia | collected... | reverse complement strand
CTATTTGCTGGCGATTGATGTACGCCACAGGTTGGGGCTCAAGTAGACAAAACGCCTTAGAGATTTCCCGTCTTGGCCGTGACAACCCAAGGTCTCCGGTCACGGTTGCCTTCGAGGATGGCTATACCCTTCTCGATGCCCAGGCGGAGATTCGGGCTCACTTCGAGCCCGCTTCACCACTGTCCCCGCAACCGCCAAGTCTGCCTTATCCGCCAAATCGACCACCGTCTCAGCCCAATCCACCTTTTCCGGGGTACCGCAATTGAAACTCCTCATCACAGGCATGACTGTGGCCGTCGCTGGGACTCTCTGCTTCGGTGGATGCAAGTCCCGTGGCCGCGCCAATCTGCAAGATGCTCTCGTCCGGTCAACAGAAGCCGCCGAAGCCTACCGGATTGTCGAGGGAACCAGGGCGTATCTGCCGTACGAATACTCGGCTGACGGTTGTTATGCCCGTGCCACCTACATGCAGATGGAGCTTTTTGCGGCCAATATTCCGTCACGGGTCGTATTCATTCGCACGACCTATGACGAGGCCAGTCAAGATTGGAAAGTCGACGCACCGTTGCTGGATCCTGCGGCGTGGGTCTATCATGTGGCGCCCGTTATCGTGGTCAACGGTCAGGAGATGGTTCTAGACCCCGCTCTTGCCCCAGGATCGACTGGCGGCGCAATGAGCTTGAACGATTGGCTTTCCACTATGAAGGCCAAGAAGTTTGTCGAAGCCCCGGCCGCGGCGCTGAACCAGAAAGTCGCTGAATCCGTCGATCGTTTTGTTTTGTCGCGCGCCTCCAATCCGGACCAAGGTCCAATTGACAGTGAAAACGTCCGTGGCCAGGTGATCCACAACGCAGATGAAATGCCGGCGTTTAGCTCAGAGTCTGCCCTCTATAACTTCAAAACCATGGATGATTACTTGATTGAGGCCGCATCGATGGGGCGGATCACCAACGGTGAACTGCGGGCCCGTCGTGACCTTCTGGTCAAGCGAACCGTTGAATTGGCTGAAGTCCTTGAATCGCGCAATCGGGCCAGTGGTCCAGGTGGTGATCTGGAAGGAATTAAAATCACAGTCGACATGTTGAAGTCCGCGCAGTCGGATGCTCAGACTGGACACGTCGATTGACCTCGTCGCGGATTTGCTGATCTTGACCATACCCAATAAATGGCGTACAATTATAGGATATGGTCAAAAGACTCATAAATCCAATAATATCAGATAGTTTTTTCCTATTTGGCGCGCGTGGCACGGGCAAAACAACGTTTTTGACGGAGTTTTTTAAGGACCTGCCCGTTATCTGGGTCAACCTTCTCGATCCGGTGGAGGAGGACCTTTTTGTACGCAAACCCGAGGAATTCTCCACGCGAGTTTCGGGCGCCGCGCCGGGTAGCTGGGTGGTCGTGGATGAAATCCAAAAAGTCCCCAAGCTTTTGAATTTGGTTCATCATCTCATTGAAACAAAAAAACTAAAGTTCGCGTTGACGGGATCTAGCGCCCGACGACTCAAGCAAAAGGGTGTGAACCTGCTCGCTGGTCGCGCATTTACCAATTACGCTTTTCCATTGACTCACATTGAGCTTGGAGAAGATTTTTCACTTCAGGATGTTTTGCAGTGGGGAAGTCTGCCTAAACTTTTTAGCCTTACGACTGACGACGCGCGAGCCGCGTACCTGCGGTCCTATGGATTGAATTACGTGACGACGGAGGTCCAGGCGGAACAATGGGTGCGTAAAATAGAACCATTCCGCAAATTTCTTCCCATTGCAGCTCAAATGAACGGCAAGATTTTAAACTACGCAAAAATTGCGCGTGACGTCGGCGTCGATACGACCACCGTCATTTCATATTTTGATATTCTGGAGGACACTCTACTGGGTTTTCGTTTAGATGCGTTTCATGAGTCCATTCGTAAACGACAAGCACAGAAGCCGAAGTTTTATTTCTTCGATTTGGGGGTCAAGCGGGCGCTAGAACACACGCTGACCGTCCATCTTTTACCGCAAACCTTCGCGTATGGTGACTCGTTCGAGCATTTCATAATTTGCGAGATCATTCGATTGAATGCCTACCACGCTCGAGATTTTTCATTCAGCTTTTTGCGAACGAAAGACGATGCGGAAATTGACTTGATCATTGATCGACCAGGCATGAGCAGAGTTTATCTTGAGATCAAATCCAGCGGACAAATAAGTCAAGAGGACTGCCGGACGCTACTTGCTTTTTCGAAGGACCCGAATGTATGCCCTATCCTTCTTTCACGCGATCCCCACGCAACCATGAGGGGACCCATCAAGTGTCTTTTTTGGCAGGATGGAATTAAGGAAATTTTTTCGAGATGATCGAATTCAGGCCTGCAACACATCCGTGCCCTGCCATTGTCGGAGTCAACCCGCCTGCATTCGTCCTGGTCGGTGTTTCAGGTTCTTTTCTGCGTCATACAGGTCGACGGCGAGTTGGGCGTTGATCCACAGCAGGGGCGTGGTGCCGAAGGTAAACCCCAACATGATCGCCAGCTCTGGCGTAACCGGGGATCGCCCGTTAATGATGCGGTTGACGGTCTTTATGTCGATTCCCAGATGATCGGCCAGCCTCTTCTGGGTGATATTCATCGGCCGCAGAAAATCGTCGCGTAGAATTTCGCCCGGTCCGGTCGGTCTCCTAATGCGTTTCAAGTTCATCGCTTGTCCCTTTGTCAGTTCAGCGGTGATAGTCGACGAGACTCAGTAATCCAGGTAGTCGAGCTTTCGCGCAGCGATATTAGCGACGGATCGCCACCCTAGCTTTCTCGTAATACCTAAATTAGGTATACCTACGCAAGGTATAACGCCGGATACTCGCGCGCCGTCATGTGATGGCTAACCGATGCAGTTAGTCCGTAGAAGTGACATCTGAACCGTTCAGTAACAGCGCACTTTCCGCGGAAAGTGACACGATGCACACACGGAGCAGAGAAGTGATAAAAAAGCATAGTTATTTTTAGTCACTTTATTATTATTTTAATTATGTTATTAGATTCCCCATCTTTTTATCGTTTGAGGGGGCATTTATGCATAAATCACTGAAATTGTTGTCAGTATCCTTGTCTGTCGTCGTCTTTGCAGCCACCGGCCGTGCCGCCAACCGTGACGGCGTCGCCGAGGCACTTCAAAACAACCTGATTGACCGGACCTTTGTCACACAAAGTGCCAGCTCGAGCCGCGATGCATCAGGTGAAGAGCATCTTTCGGAAGTGGCCCGCCGGTGGACCTTTGCCAACCTGTCGAAATCCAGCAAAGGCCTGGCATTTGACGCCGTGGTGAACATTGCGCAAACGGATACCTTTACGTCCAATAGCGGTGACAAAACCGTCCGCCGTCGCGACCGGGCCATGGTGGTTCGGTTTGAGGCCCAAGAGTTGACCTCTACGGGTGACGTCGTCGGCTTTGCCCGTTACGTCAGCTATGCCGGGATGGAAGGCAAAGACCCAACCGGACGCGGCATGAGCTTTGCGATCAAACTCCAGGGCGACCTGATGCGGATGATCTACAAAGATGCAACCCCTTCGGAAACAGCGTCTGGTTCTGGCGGGACCCTTCAACTGATCCAGTGCGACCATCAAGACGACTTCAAATTGGCCGGTGCCAACACCACCCGCAAGTTTGCCCAGCGTTGCTATAAAGTCGATCCAGCCACCTTTGCACGCGGCGAAGCTCTGACGCCGTATATCTCTGAAGACACCATTCAGCAGTAAAGCGAACTGTCGCCGTCCTGACCCTCACCTCGTCATCCTGACCCTGAGCGTAGCGAAGGGGAAGGATCCTATCTTAAATCGTAAGACAGGATTCTTCGGCCTGCGGCCTCAGAATGACGGGTCGGGGAAAGGATTCTTCGGCCTGCGGCCTCAGATTGACTCACGCTCCGCGAAGGTAAGCGCCCAATTGTGCCACGGGTACGGCGTGTGTGGCGGGATCCAGGCGCATCGTTTCAGATCCAGCGTAAACCAGGATCTTTTGGTGAGGCGGCGGGAATACTTTCAGGGCCTCGCGGTCCAGGGCAAAGGATTTCACGTTCTGGACGGCCATCTTGGCCTCGGCAAAAAACATCCGGTCTCCAGATTGAATCACAAAGTCGATTTCGTCTTTCTCTTTGGTGCGCCAGGTAAAGACCTTCCAGTCGAGAAGGAAGTTGTCCCGGGTTTTGACGAGTTCAGAAAAGACAAGACTTTCGAACAGGCCGCCTGCCTGGGGGGAGTTCCACAGTGCGTCCTCCGTCGTGTAGCCTTGCAACCTTGCGCACAGGCCAGTGTCCATGAAGTAAAATTTGGGCATTTTGATGACGCGCTTGCTCAAATTGGTGTGAAACGGCTCGACGGTCGCGCAGATGCCGCTGCGTTCCAGCAGCCCAATCCATGCCCCGACGGTTTTCTGTTCCACGCCGGCGGCGTTGGCAACCTCACTGACATTCAGGAACTGTCCTGTACGTGCAGCCAGAAGTCGCAGGACGTCGTTGAACGCATCCAGTTTTGTGACGCCGGAGGTCAGGGCAACATCCTTTTCCACGTAACTGCGAAGGTAGTCATTGTAGTAGTCACAGGGACTCAACTCGGGGCGCCGATAGAGTTCGGGCATGCCCCCGCGAAAGAGGATCGTCTTCAGCGGCAGGTCCGGAATGGCCTCCCTGATTTCCGCCACGGAGAGGCCGTGTAACACAAACATGCTGCAACGCCCGGCCAGGGATTCCTTCGCCCGGTCGTCCAGCATGATCTTGTTCGAGCCGGTCAGGTAATAGACCGTTTCAGTGGCTGGTGGGGACTCGCTGCGAAGGCGTTCCCGGCGGGCGCGGTCAATGCGCAACTTGATCTCCGGGAAAAGATTGGGAGCATATTGCACTTCGTCGATCAGGCAAGGCAGGCGCACGCCGTCGAGCAACAGGGCGGGATCGTTCTGTGCCCTTTGCCGTGATCCAAGGTCATCAAGAAAAAGTCGGCCCCCGAGGGGTAAAAGGTCAAGCAGAGTGGTCTTGCCGACCTGGCGCGGCCCCCACAAAAGGATGGATTCCATCCGTGGCGTGGCCTGTAGAGTTCTGAAAAAATGTCTTTTAACAATCATTTGGCTATTATGGAATTCTATTCCAAAATAGTCAAGAACTGGCTTTGAGTGCCGCTATGATCAGCCATCAGAGAAGGCTGGGAACCCGTCACGGTCGCTGTTGTTATTCACGCCTCGTGAAGCTCCGCGTCAAGGGCGCGAGAGAGTTCATCGGCTGGCATGCTTTTAAATTCTTGAAAGAATTCCTGAGCCTCGTCTTGCGCCAGGTCAACGCGGTCGGCGTACAAGTTTGAAATATGAAATGTTTCCAATTCGCTTGCACCAAGGCTGGCTGCAATCAAGGCCGCTTGCTTTGTGGTCAGATGTTTTTTTTGCGTGGCGCGATGGCGCTCTGTCGTTCGGTAATTGGTCTCGCAGAAAATTTTGTCGACACCGGTAAAGGCATGTTGCAGGCGTGAGAGATTTTCTTGGCTGAAAATAAAATCAGTCAAGTATGCCAATGGCTTGGTTTGAACGCGGTTCAGGATTTTTCCACTTAAATCTCCAGCCTGCCAGGACTTGCCATTGATTTCAAAAATTCTGCCCGTGTCATGATCAGACATGGCCATTTGAAGTTCGCGGATCCACGATCCGGCCTCCAGTCCATGGGCGTCCAGGGCACCCTCCTGGACATAATAGCGACTCGGTGATTGCAGCATATACGCACAAACGGGTGTGCCATGATCGACGACAATCGTTTCCACGCGGGTGCCGTCTTCCAGGATCATCGCGCAGGCGGCCGGTCGTGTGGGAAGGGGCGGATCATCGGGAGATATTTTAAGGGTGTCGCGCCTTTCTGAAACTGGGACGAAACCGTGGTCGCTTGAAATAAGGGCGCTGGTCACCGCGCCAGAGGGATCAACTTCGTGAACCCGAATCTGGATCTGCCCAGGTTCCAGCAGGTTCCAGCAATAGCCGTTCATTTTGCCCTGGACGTTTTTGATCAGCCCCGGTGGCCCACAAAGTTCAAAAGGTTTGAAGTGCGCAACGTTGACGCGCAGCAACCGGTCAAAACCAATGAAGTGGTCCAGATGCGTATGCGACACGGCAATGTGGCGGACCTTCAGGATTTCCTTGTTGCTCAAATTCGAGAGGTCGCCCAAGTCCAAGAGCAGGGCTTCCCCTGTTTTTTGTGACAGGCAGTAAAGGACCGGATCACCGCTCGGTCCGTTCGGGATCTTCGTCTCAAAAATGTGACTGGTGCGGGTCACCGTGCATAAACCCCTGGCCGACGATCAGAAATCGCAGGAAGTTGCGCGCGGTAACGGGCCAGGACTTCATGGCTGACCGGTGCGAAAGCATTTCCAATGCGGTCGCCCGTGTCGCAAATCTTGTGTCCCCACGGGTCTACAATCATCGAATGGCCGTAGCTGTTTTTGCCGGGGGCATGCTCCCCCGTCTGATTTGCAGCAATGAAGTAAGCCTGATGCTCAATGGCGCGCGCGCGGATGAGAACCTCCCAGTGGTCCATCCCCGTACGCTGGGTGAAGGCCGCAGGCATAACGATCGCGTCAAATTGTGCCTTGCGGGCCAGCATGGCAAAAAACTCATGAAAGCGCAGGTCGTAGCAAATCGCCATGGCGACCTTGAATCCGTCGACTTCCAGGACAACGGCCTCGTCGCCCGACAGATAGCCATCAGATTCACAGTAAAGTGGTTTTCCGTCGGGGGTTTTTAAGTTGAAGAGGTGGACCTTGCGGTAGCAGGCGATCTCCCCGCCGTCGCGTCCAAAGACGTAGGCAACATTGTAAACCTTACGCTCGGACGGGGACTTGTCAGGCCGTTCTGCGATCGACCCCCCAAACAAAACAATGCCGAGTTCCTTCGCCAGACCCGACATCATCTGCCAGGCTGGTCCGTGAAAGGGCTCGGCCTCTTCATAAAGGGTGTCGTAGGGGCCTTGGTAGACAAACATTTCTGGCAGAACCACCCAACCCGCGCCCGATTTGGCAGCATCTCGCACCAGCCTTTCGGCCTGCTTTAAATTGGCGGCGCGGTCCCGCGTTGTGGTCATGCTCGTGACGGCAACCAAGATTTGGTTCTGGGCCATAAAAAGTGATTTCCTCGGTTGAAATGACGTGGCACCCGGCAATTTTTGCCTGATCTCCGTTGATAATCATAGCCTTGTCGGTCCACTGACTAAACTTTTTTCACCGGTTGCCGAAGATCCCTGTGGGAGGACACCATCATGAAAGCATTTATTTTAGTGGCTGTTTCAATTTGGAGTGTTCCAGCTGTTGGAATTGCAGCCACTGCTGCTTCCCAGGAACTCGCCCCCCTGCATGTCGAATCATTTCTGACCCCGTCCGGCGGGAGCGCAACAGACATCCTCGTTTCGCTTCGTGGAGAAGGCGTGGCGTCTTTGCTTACCGGTGATTTGTTGGTCTCGGAACGCCCGGTTCTGAACCAGACCGTTGGCCGGGTGCGATTCACGACCGGACACCTTAAAGTTGCCAAAGTTGACGGTGCCCGCGCCTTGGCTACAATTCAGGCCGATGGTGCCGCTGGATCGTCCCGAGTTCTTCGTCATTTCAACAAGGTTATGGCAGGGGATATGGTCCGGGCGGTCGCCGTTGCGATCAAGCCGGCATTGGCCATCACGCCAGAGGTCACAATCGACTACAACACCCTCTTTGCCGATCCAAATGCCGGTTCCGTTGTCCTTGAAATGTCGCCTTCGGGCCGCGAGGCACTGGCGGCTGCGGTTGAATCGATGGGATCAGTTCGGACCAGTCTGGTTGCGGTCGAGGGCTATACCGACCCAAGTGGCGATTCCGAGTCCAATCAAGTTGAGTCTTACGAGCGGGCCATGACTGCCAGAAGGTTTCTCGTTGAAAGCCTCGGGTTCGATCCAGACCGGGTGAAGGCCTTTGGAATGGGCGAGCAAGAGCCCGTCGATACCAGCAATCTGTCAGGTTCTGTCGAGAGAAACCGCCGCATTGTGATAAAGGTCATTCCGGAGTCGCTCAATGCCTTGGGTCTTTAATGCCGGAATTGCCAGAAGTTGAATGCCTTGCCCGTGCCGTCCGCGAAGAAACGCAAGGATGCGGCTTTACGGGCGTGAATTTTTTGCGCCCAGACCTTCGTGAGCCAATGCCATTTGACGCAATAAGATCGGCTCTGGTCGGGGCGAACCTGCGAAGTGTCCGGCGCCGTTCAAAGTACCTTTTAATTGAAACAGATCGTGGCACAGCAATCCTGCATCTTGGGATGAGTGGTCAACTTCTGTCGATGGACAGTCCAGATCCAGTCAAGCCGCATACCCACGTCATTTTTGAGCTGAGAAGAAAGGATTCTTCGGCTGCGCCTCAGAATGACGGGCTGACTCAGAGTGACGGCGGAAATCCCAAGTATCTGCATTTTGTGGATCCGCGCAGGTTTGGCCGGTTGACGGCCGTCCCTGCGGGGACCGACTTGTCGGCACATCCATGGTTGAGCGAACTGGGTCCAGAGCCCCTGGAAACAACAGCCGATGCCCTCGCAGATCACCTGTGGCGAAAAAGCCGCGGCCGCAAAGCTGCGGTTAAGCCTTTCATCATGGATGGAGCGGTGGTTGTCGGCGTTGGAAACATCTATGCGAGTGAATCCCTGTATCTTGCCGGGATCAGGCCAGGACGCGCTGCAGGGCGCGTGACGCGCCAGGAATACCGCATTTTGGCCAATGCCATTCAAACCGTTCTGGGGGCCGCCATTGAGGCGGGCGGGACCTCCTTTCGCGATTACCTTCATTCGGACGGTTCAGAAGGCTCGTACGCCTTGCAGCTCAACGTGTACGGTCGCTCTGGTGAGGCCTGTCGAAAATGCCTCAGTCCGGTCAGGGAAACCCGCCATTTAAACCGCGCCACCTACTTCTGCGGTACTTGTCAAAAATGAAAATCTTTTATTTTTGTCCTGTGATTACGATTTTCTATAATATTTTTTAAAATAAATACTAAAGCTTTTTATTAAATAACAAATAACTATTGTCGAAGAACCTCCTGTCAATAGCGGTTGTTTGATTTGTTAACAGTTCCTTGCTTGAGGAACACGAACGAAACGTAAATTGGAGGAATTTGATCATGGGTCTTCGTATTAGAACAAACATTGCGTCCCTTCAGGCTCAACGCGGCGTCGCCACATCGACCAATGCAATGAGCGAAACGGCAGCCCAGTTGTCCAGCGGTTACCGCATCAATAAAGCGGCAGACGACGCAGCAGGGTTGGCGATCAGTACTAACTTGACCGGCAGGGTCCGGAGCCTTGAGCAGGCTTCCCGTAACGCAAGCGACGGTATTTCGCTCGTGCAAGTCGCCGAGTCTGGCATGAACGAAATGTCGAACATCCTGACCCGTCTGCGTGAACTGGCAGTGCAATCGTCATCTGACACCATCGGCAATACGGAGCGCTCCTACGCAAACCGTGAATACACGCAGATGGTCCAGGAACTTGACCGGATCGCCAACAGCACCGAGTTCAACGGCGTGAAGCTGCTCAAAGGCGCCGAAGCAAACGTCGGTGAAAACCTTTTGACGATTCATGTGGGTGCTGGTGACGGCAAGGCCGAAAACACCGACTCCATCAGAATTAATATCGATGATATGAAGTTGGTCCCGGGTGAAGATTTCGCCCTTGGTCAAGGAGCTGAAATTGGGCCGATCGCTGTCGGAGATTCCTTCGACCGCCAGACGGCAGTGGATAAACTCGGTGTTATCGACACCGCCATGCAGCGCCTTGCTTCCACCCGTGCAAACATGGGTGCCCAGCAGAACCGTCTGCAATCAGCCGTGACGAGTTTGAGCTCGCAGGTTGAGAACTACAAAGCAGCCAACAGCCGTATCCGTGACGTTGATTTCGCTTCTGCAAGTGCGACCTTTACCCAGTCCAAGATCCTTCAGCAGGCTGGTGTTTCGGTCCTGTCGCAGGCGAACTCGCAGCCGGAAGCAGCCCTCGCGTTGCTCCGCGGTTAATCTGGCATCGGTTTCAATTATTCCTCAAGCAAGTAAGCCGGGGGGCGTTTTCAAGAGCGCTCCTCGGCCCTTCGCTTACGGTGGCAATGACACCTGCCAAAAATTCATTTAACCTTCGCTTATGACGAACGTCAGGCTGACAAATCAGGAACAGCAAGTGATCGTGGCGGTTATTCGCGCGGCCCTCACTTCTCAATCTATCAGGTCCAT
>Ga0214919_10012851_pt1 | contig 10225 bp, 6 predicted proteins | sample LL1503_MetaG_FD_177994 | JGI IMG/M metagenome (GOLD analysis project Ga0214919, IMG submission 177994) | Freshwater microbial communities from Lake Lanier, Atlanta, Georgia, United States - LL-1503 | ecosystem: Environmental > Aquatic > Freshwater > Lake | place: USA: Georgia | collected 2015-03-15 | reverse complement strand
TGCGTTTGTTTTGGAAAATGGCTTTGAACCAAAGAATCCTGCGTGTGCACTTAGTGGCGAAGGATGTGCTGCCGACAGAAGCAGATGCTTCGGTCCAAGCTTCAACTTTGATAGCACATTTTGTGCGGATTTGCCCCATCCAACAAATACGAGTGGATCATCCATATGTGCACACAGAATCGACCCTAAGAGCAACGTGGTAAGATCTTCCCACCCTAACGCCGCGTGGGACATAGGGTTGCCCTCTTCCACCGTAAGAATACTGTTCAAAAGAAGAACGCCTTGATGTAGCCAAGGCGTTAATGTTCCAACGGACGCTGGCCAAATCTGCTCGCCTAGAGCAAGATCGTTTATGAGTTCCTTACGAATGTTTCGCAAGGAAGGAGGGATTGGTACACCTGGTTTCACTGAGAAACTTAGACCATGTGCTTGCCCTTGTCCATGATACGGGTCTTGACCCAAAATGACGACCTTTACCTTGTGCAAAGGCAGAGATAGGGCAGCGAAAATATCGTCTTTCTCAGGGAAAACTTTCACAACCTGTTTCCGTTCTTCAATCTGAGCCAAACATTTCAAACCTGTTCGACTTAGCCAATTTTGCAGAATCGGTCGCCAATCCTCGTCTTGCACTGCGTCTACGATTGCAGTGCTTGTTGTGTCCTGTTCTGAATCATCCGACATCGAATCGGAGTTTGCTTCCATGATTTGTTCATAGTATTGTAAAACCGTTGGGTGAGCCATGATTTTGGTCGCATCCAAATTAAAGATGTACAGAGATTCCAAATTTCGCACACGGCTGAGAGCCACGTAGGCTTGCCCATACTCGAAGATTGTCGTTCCAATATCGACTAACGCACAATCCAGCGTAGCACCCTGACTCTTGTGAATCGATATTGCGTACGCGACACGCAAGGGAATCTGGTCGCGATGAATCGCCAAACAATCTGCCGACGTCCAACGCTGACGTTCAATGGCCACTGGGTCTCCCTGTTTAAATTGAACAATGGGAACGCCGTCCCCACGAAATTCGACAATAACTCCTCGGCTACCATTCACCAAGCCTGCCTCCACGTCCTTGTTCACAAGAAGCATGACTTGAGCCCCGACACATAACTCGAGAGTTGGACAATAGGATGCATCCGAATCAAGTTTCGTTACGTAACGTTCGAATATCTCGCCACAAGGAACATCCAGCGTTGGATCATCGGCGGGTTTTTCCACAGACGTTCTGGCTGTGAATACGCGAATAGGCTTGTTCAGAGCTTGAATGTTTTTCTCATTGATCGCGTCCACATCGGCATTTCGACTAAATAAAAGCGTTGGCTTGATAAGTTGCTTCTTCCAATCGAGCCCCTGACGACTCTTCATAAGTTCAATCGATGCGATTGACGGTGTTCCAATGCGACATTCATTCAGAAGTGTTTGAAATGCGACGTCTGTTTGCCGCTCAATCTTCGAAAGAATCACATTTTTCAACGAACATGCGGCCCACGCAGGGCTTTCAAACGCGAATCGACCTGTCGACAATTCTCCGCTTATTCCTGAACCTCGCGAAACAGGAGGAAGCTGGAAGAAATCGCCACACAAAATTAATTGCAGAGACCCCCACGGTTTCGTAGAACTTCTAACACGTTTTCCGATGATGTCGAGTTTTTCAAATAAACACGGCGTCATCATACTTATTTCATCAATGATTAGGATTTCCGTTTTCTTCCATTTTCGCTTGTTCTTGGGGTTTTTAATAATCGATGTGCACAAGGCATCCGCTGAATCTTTTCCTAAACCGATGCCTGCCCAACTGTGCAGAGTTTTGGCGGTTGGCCCAAGAAGAAGAGCAGCACAACCAGTCATGGCTGTAACTGAGATAATTTTACCAGATTGCATCGCCCAATCAACAATATGCTTGATTAAGAAGGATTTTCCCGAACCGGCGGGCCCAGTTAAGAATATATTTTTACCTGACTGCACCTGTTGAAATGCGAAATTCTGATCTGAATTCAGCATGATTTGGTATTTAAAATATACGTATATTATGCATTCAAATTTTTCGCGTCTTCGTCATGTTTTAAATAGCCACACTTTATATAATGCCAGCAATTCTGTCCACCACACAGGGCATCCTGTACAATTTTAATAATGAAACTTATACAGATGATACAGTTGATTTAACAACATATTTGCCGTTTCAAACCATTTCGTCAAGTTGTTTTTCGAACGCGAATTTGGGTAAAGTTTATTTCCCTTCTTCTCTAACTACAATTCAAACTTCCGCATTTGCGAACAGCAAACTCAGCACAATCACGCTGCAAGAGGGAAGTCTTTTGCAAGAAATCGGGTTGAATGCGTTTTCAAATTGCGGTTTAACAAGCCTTGATTTCACAGGCACACAACTTACGCATATTCAAAGCAATGCATTTCAGACAAACTCTAATTTAGGATCTGTGTTGTTTCCATCCAAAATATCTACTGTGGGATACAAATCATTCGCAGAATGCCTTGCCCTTAGCACAATAAGCTTTCCTAACACCGTTGCGAATGGATTCAGTATAGAAAGCAACGCGTTTCAAAACGATTCGAATCTAAAAACTGTGCGTTTCCCTAATGATATGAATCAAATTCAGTCCGAAACATTCTTTAACTGCACTTCTTTATCAAATGTGTTTTTTGATAAGAATGGTCTTGCGAATGGTTCCAGTGATAGAATTGGGATACGTGCTTTCGCAAACACAGACCTTGGCTCGTTAACTTTGCCCGACGATATCTCGCTTTCTACGAATTGTTTATCCAGTTGCTTGAACTTATTGAGTTTGAACGTAACTACAAATTTCAAAAATTTTTCTACATTCACACAAGAAAATGTGGGCTTATCATCTACTACCATTTACACATTGGGGTCCAATGCACATTCAAAAGAGGGTTGTGAATACAACGTTGCGAATTTTCTAACGAATCCTCCTACAAACCCATCCACGTTTCGTACTGTTGTAAGAAGCACACAAAAACCATTGACTCTGTCTACATTGGATATATCATTTCTCTTAAAAAATTCAATAAATGGACTAAGCACAAACGTCGCACTTCAAACAATCGGTTGCATAGATGGATCATCTGTTTCCATCAACGATTTCTCTTTAAATGCAGGGCAAGTAACATACCTGCCTTTGTTAGAAAACGAATCGATTACAATTGCTGGTTTGTCTACATACAACATAAGTGTAACTGGCCCTACAACCTTTTCTCTAAGTGCGACCCAGGGATCATTTAGCAATTCTTACAGCCTTTCGGATACATTCACGTTGGATTCAACTCCATACCAATTTGTTGGAACTGGATCCTTATTCTTTAAAAATCTTTTGGAAACAGAAATATGGCAGGTTGTGAATGGTGTGTTTTCATTTATAAATAATACAAGATATCAATTCAATACATTCGATTTGCTTTCTGTTAACAATACATCAAACTTTTCCAAACTTGCAGATGAATGTTTTGGAGGAAATTTTAATGGTGCCTATACAAGTTGGCCTAACCTTGGAACAATTACACTACCTACAAATGTATCCTCGTTGGGTTCCTATGCATTTGGCGGATGTGCGAATTTAAGCACGCTTCTATTTCAAAACGGTGATACAAATCTTACAACTATTGGTGATGGAGTATTTGGTGAAACGCGGCTACAAAATTTTAACATATCGTCTATGAGCAATTTGATCTCAATCGGCAAATATGGATTCACATCCACTTTATTGAACAGAATTGATTTGCCTTCTACAATTACAGACATTGGGGAAGGTGCGTTTCTATCTTGCGGTTCTCTTTCAACAATACTATTCCAATCCAACAGTCAACTAACATACATACCAACAGCATTTTGTTCCAAAGCCCCCATTCAATCCATCAGTATTCCTGATAATATTGAAACTATTTCGAGTTCGGCATTTATGTTTTGCCCTTCTCTTCAGAATGTGCAATTCACAACAAATAGCAAACTTTCCACAATAGACAACTGTGCATTCTCTGACTTTAATATTTTACCTATATCGCTGGGCAATCCAGACAGCAACTTGTTGCCTTCCATCTTTTTGCCAAACAGTTTATCTAAATTGGGCGAAAATGTATTTTCTACATGTTTCAATATGCATCATATGATTGTGACATCTTCATTCGACCATTTTAACATTTTTACCAGGGGCAACGTTGGGCTTCCTTCCACAATTTTATCATCTATTTATACTTTAGGGTTAAATACCAACAGCAAGGATGGATGCGATTATCCTGTTGTGAATTTATATGCGAATCCGCCAACCGACCCAAATGAATTTCGCAATTTAATAAGAGGTCTAAGTGAACCGTTACTTATAATGAATTACAATGCATCAGGTTTGTTTAGCTTTGGGTCCGCACCTGCAGGCATAAATTTGAATAACATAACAATTAACGCGATTCCTTGCGTGGATGGATCTATCATAGATATAAGTTGGCTTTCTACAGATAAAAACGTTCTCAATTATTTTTCTATGATAGCGGGCGAGACAATATATATACGTAGCAACAATTACATAACTACATTTATACAAAAAATTACTGTAAAAGATTTCGCGTATATACAAAATTCTGTCTCACAGGATAAAGCAATTGATACTGGTATCTCATTCACAGTAGCATTTAATGAAAACAACACAGCGTTCTATAATTTTTGCTTAGCTGGAACTGCCGGTGCATTCGCAGTAGATGCACCCACACCTGCCCCTACGCCCACACCTGCCCCTACGCCCACACCTGCCCCTACGCCCACACCTGCCCCTGCTCCTACGCCTGCACCAAGACCACAGCCTTGCCTAATCGAAGGAACACTTGTGTTAACTCCAACTGGTTACAAGCCTATTGAAACTATTCAAGTAGGAGATTCCATTATTTCTCACTGCAAGTTAACAAAGAAAGTGCTAAAAGTAGGCAGATGGGTTTGCGATTATAAAAATCGCACGTTAGAGCAAACTGTATATAAGATTCCTTCCAAGAAATACGGAGCAACAAAAGATGTATATTTGAGCCACTACCATAAAGTCTCGGATGGTACAAACATGTTGTACCCTAAAACACTTGGACTTGAGGTAGCCAAAGAATCCGAATACGTTACAAACGGCAAATTTACATTGTATCATTTGCAAGTTGAGAAGAGCTTGCTGAATCACTTAGTTGTGAACGGAAATTGTATCGTGGATTCATGGGTCATACAATAAATAACACCGCTAAATAAATTATAAATAGAAACTTAGTTTGTATTTATAATCACGGGTCTAAACAATTCACAATTTATTACTATAAAATGGACTTATCACACTTGAAAACACAAATCATGACCATGTTTATGATGCGGCCTTCGAAAAATGGGTCACAACAAGATATTTTCGCAATTTTGTACAGCATGATGATTATGAATATTATGGAAGTAGTGTTTCGCAATGCACCCACATTTATTCAAGGGTTTCAAACAATGATGGGTGGATATTTTAAACCGAAAAAGGAGGCTTGGATGCCTCTTCTCGATAAGAATGCGAAGGAAAAGGAACAGATAAATAGTATTTCTATGACGCGTGTATACATGGATTCGGATAAACAGGAAAAAGTTAGCAATGTGTATGTGGATAAAGTGGACGCTGTTCTCGATTATGTTTGCTCTTTAGACAGTGCGAAACACATCAAAATGGATACGCGTTATACGCTGAATTCTACGGACGACATCGAATTGACGCCTCTTTTACGGGCGAAGGTGAAAGAATCTGGGTCCGAGGACGGCAGTATCGTGGATATCGTTATTTTTAGCAAGGTTCTCAAGGTTAGCGAAATCCGTCAATGGATCGACGAGATCCACAACAACTATACATTTGAGAAAAATAACAAATTGGGTAATCGCATTTATTATTTTAACGAAGTTCCTGTGGAGCCGATTGTGCAATGCGAGATGGACGCCGAAGGTGGGCCGCCCAAACAATCCTACCGTTGGGAAAATATGCCCAAGATGCTGACCTTCAATATGAATGAATTCAACACGAGCAAGAGTTTCTTAAACGTGTACGGTTCGCATGTGAACGAACTCAAGGAACGTCTCGATTTGTTCATCAATCATCCTGATTGGTATATGGAACGCGGAATCCCGCATAGTTTAGGCATTCTGTTTCATGGAGTGCCTGGTGCTGGGAAAACGTCGACGATTAAGGCGATAGCGAAGGATACGCATCGCCATATTTTCAATCTTTCTTTGCGGCCTTACACATCGCAACGGCAGCTTACGAACTTGTTTTTTAACGAAACGGTGGTTGTATACGGTCACGATGGAAACAAGATCACTCTAAAAATTCCTCTGAATCGTCGTGTATACGTGATAGAAGACATCGATTGTTTGACGGATGTTGTGATGGATCGTTCTATAACAGGCGGGAAAAACAACAAAGTCGAAGGTGATGCCGTGACTCTGAGCTTTTTGCTCAATCTTCTGGACGGGGTCCTGGAAACACCTGGCCGCATCTTGGTGATTACCAGCAATTTCCCAGATAAATTGGACAGGGCCTTCGTTCGCCCTGGTCGCATCGATGTGCAAATTGAATTCAAACATGCAGGCTTGGCCTTCATTTTGGATATGATTAACAAGTTTTATTCCATTGATTGGATTTTAGAAAAGATTCCTACAAAGTTGGACAATATTTTTACGCCAGCGGAAATCATGGAAAGTATGTGCACACACTTTAAGGATCCTTTGCGGGCTATCGAGCACATGGTTCAAAAATCTTCTCTTAAACAAACTTTGCTGGACAAGAAAATGGGGACGATTATTGATATGTTCGAAGTAAACCAAGATGTTACAGAACCGGTGCCTGAAGAAAAACCTGCAGAACCTGAGAAAAAGCCAGAACCTGTGAAACCAAAGCCAAATGCTCCTTTAAAACAAGAAGTTGAATACGGATGGTCTTCTGCGAACTTTACAGATGCTGAATTTTTCCCTGGTGGAAACATGCCTGGCGACCTTGGTGTAAGAAGTCCTGTTGATTTGAATTTGTTAAAACCCGAATAATGATTTGGTGGTTATAAGAATGTATTTGGTGGGGATCAAAAGGGGCTTAGCCCCTTTAAAATTATGAATCTATATTTTAGAATATGTATCATTTAGAAATATTAGAATCATTACCCTGTTCAAAAGATAAGTTAATCATTTTTAGTCGTGCACATTACTCCTATATAAATCAAATATTTGGCGATTTAACTACGCGTAAAATTATTCAGAAAGTGATGCACAAAGCCGGATTTCCCGGCAGACTTATCACAAAGAAAGGTGAAGGCGAATTTGCTGATTCAGAACACCATATATTCCGGCCCGGCAGAACAATTGCTTCGCAAATATGCAGTGTTGACGTTGGCTATCAAAATTTGGATGTGAATGTGAACGACACGTTATGCCAGTCATATTCGTTGATGAACTATTTGTTAGTTCCGTTTGATAAAACGCCTAGCAGCAAAGCCACAACTGCACAAAAACGCAGCAAACAAACGTCTATGATTGATATGTATAGAGAATTGTTACGTAACAAAGAATTTTTGAAAGAATTTAGTGAAGAAATAATGCATGCAAAAAATAACAAATTGTGGATAGACGATGTAAACCATGAAAAACCATTTTACATTATAGAAAAGTATAAAACCATTGGAAAGCTTGTAAAAACCATCAATCGCGTTTTAGATATTTGGGAAATTTATGGTTGGCGTTACTTTGTTGGGGAGGGTTCATGTCGTACAAAACGCAAAGACACAACAATTATGCCTACGAATAGTTTGGTCTAAAATTCTGATCATTATATAATGCAATAGATAAATGCCCTCCATAGTCTATGCTGGCGTAAGATATACACAAACAAGGCATGCTATCCAATGCAGAAAATGTTTGGAAACAATCGAAAGCAAACATAGACACGATTTCAAATATTGTTCCTGCGGATCAGTAGGAATCGATGGGGGAATATCTGCAGGAAATCGAATCCTTGGGAATCTATCGGATATGGAAGATAGAGGCATGTATTGTGCGATTGTTCAGAAAAAGAAAATATATCTACCACAAACCGCTGTCGAAGAATATTTTTTAGCGAACAGAACAAATGCATAAAAAATGAACATGATTGCACGATATTCTTAAAAGCAATGAATTGTTCTTCCTTGCTACGCCCATTGTCCAAACAGAAATCATTTGCTATTTCACAACTTTTGTTGAATGAGGATATTCTTCATGTGATCCAATCATATTGTTATTATTCTTGCAAGGATGCAAGAATAATAAATTTTGCAAAACGTATGAAGAAAAAGACGAATATGATAATCTTGGAAGCCATGTCCAGAAACAATCAAGACTTTCAAGAGCATTGGGGGTTTGGCTTCTTCAGTGATCACGGTGAAAGATTGCAATTGCAGGCCGAGAACTGTCGGTTATGCGGGAATTACATTAGCCTTTCTAAAAATGATGCCTTGTTTTGTCGTTCTCTGTTTTGCAATTGTTAGGGGGAAATCATTCAATCTCTTTCTTCATTTCATAATATGTTTCGATAGGATAATGCTTTCCATTTAATCGAGCATTCAACTCATTATATTTCGCTAACTGTTTTACCAAGGTGTTCCGTTTGCTCTGCCTCGCATTCATGAAGTTTTTTGCTTGTTTCGCATTTTCTGGTTTCGCAAATTTACCCGAACGCAAAATTCTATTTATGTTTTTGGGAATAGTTGCCGTATTCGCATACTCTTTTTGATTACGATTTCTCTTCATCTTGATTGTATTGCGAAGATTGAACCGAGCAGTGTTGATTTTTACACCTTTTTCATATTCTGCATTCTGATTCAATTTATACATGTTGTTTGCCTCCTTTTGTATACGCACCTCTTCCGCATGCAGTTTCGATTTTATTCGGTTGAATACCTTTCCATACGCTTGCAATCGATCTTCATCATCCATTCGTGATGTTTTGTATATAATCGAAAGTTCCCTACGTTCGTTCATCAAGAGCGGGTTTTGCACAATCATATCATACATTTCTGGTTCACCCATCAAATCGCAAATACTTAGAACAATGCTATACTCCTGATTTTTGTTCGCTTCCATTTACAAATTCTTTCTAAATTTTTTGCCGGACGGTAAAAAATGAAATATCTATTTGTAATAGATTCATTTGATAATGATTGGAGCAAAGGTTTTATTCAACAGACTTGTGAAGAAAGGGACAAAGTATGTGTTCGGTTATCCCGGTGGAGCGATTTTGCCGGTTTTAAACGAGTTTTACAATCAGAATTCGATCAAATATATATTAACCCGAACCGAATTGGGCGGATCTTTTATGGCTGAAGGGTATGCGAAAGCAACGAAAGAACCTGGTGTGATCATGGTAACATCCGGGCCAGGTGCACTCAATATCATGACCAGTATGCAAAATGCCCTTAGTGACGGCACGGCAGTTCTCGCCTTGACTGGTCAAGTATCCACAACGGTTTTAGGAACGGATGCTTTTCAAGAAGCCGATATCGTTGGTATATCGAAAGCTTGCACAAAGTGGAACGCGATGATTACGGACCCTTCGAAAATCGAGCTAACTGTAGACAGGGCTTACGAATACATGACCAGCACGCGTCATGGGCCCGTCTTGCTCGATTTGCCCAAAAACATTATGAGTTCCTTGGCGGGGGTGCAAGACACATATGTGAGCAAATCTTTGGTAAAAAAAGATGATTCTACGGTTTCTTACAATCAAATCTATTCTCTTATCTTGCATTCTCGGCGACCGATCGTTTTGGTGGGCCAGGGCGTGTTCCAATCGGACTGTGTGGATCTGTTGCGGGTGTTCTTGGATACTTACAATCTTCCCGTCACTACGACGCTGCTTGCTTTGGGTGCCGAGCATGAACAGCACTGGCGATCCTTGAAGATGCTCGGCATGCACGGATCTTACGCGGCGAATATGGCCATTCAGGGGTGCGACCTGTTACTAAATTTTGGGAGTCGCTTCGATGACCGCATCATTGGGAATCCTACGTTGTTCGCACCTTCTTGCAAAATCGTGCACATTGATGTTTTGCAGAAAAACATCAACAAGACTGTGCGTACAGAATTGTACCGCGTGGAGGATTGCCGAACTGTGTTAGAAGGACTTTTGGAAATGCCGAAGCCTGCGAAAATTTCCAAAAGTCCTTCTAACACAGT